>Ga0116170_10006048_pt1 | contig 10681 bp, 7 predicted proteins | sample AD_JPNHW1_MetaG_FD_89797 | JGI IMG/M metagenome (GOLD analysis project Ga0116170, IMG submission 89797) | Active sludge microbial communities of municipal wastewater-treating anaerobic digesters from Japan - AD_JPNHW1_MetaG | ecosystem: Engineered > Bioreactor > Anaerobic > Digestate | place... | reverse complement strand
GCCCAAGTCCGAAAATTCCGAGGGTTTTACCGGCCAGAGAAATCCCCAAATGAGCATTCGGGGTAAAATACTTCCAATCTCCCCGAAGAATCGATTGGTGCAACCAGAACATCTTCCTCGAAGTGGCAATCATCAGGCCAAAAGCAATATCGGCAGTGGCTTCACTCAGCACGCCGGGCGTATTTCCAACCGGAATACCCAACCGGGTAGCTTCAGCAATGTTTATATTATCGTATCCCACGCCAAACTGTGAAACAATATCCAAATGGCGGCATTCATTCAGGAAACGGGCATCAATCCGATCGGTAAGGGTACAAAACAAAGCCTGATGCTTTTTGGCCTCATCAACCATCTCCTGCCAGGTCATTGGCTGTTCAGCCCGCCACTCCGTCACAGAGAAACCTTCTTTCTTCAACAAATCAATCCCAATGGAAGGAAATTCCCGGGTCACCAATATTTTTATCGCACAATTATTCATCACAACTTTCAAAAATGATTTTCCCAACGTAAAATTCTTCTGCAAATCTACGGAATAGCGAAACATATTCAACCCGATTACTACATGCACACTGTGCTAAAAGAACCGTCCCAAAGTTGCTCCATCCAACAGCAGGCTGCATTATAAAGCGTAAAATATACACTGCATTGAATAAAAAAAGAGGTTCAAACAGTGCATTTATTCTTTTTTTTCGAATAGAATCACTCGAATATTCAAAAAAAATCAAAATAATTAGAAATAATAAATTTGATTTTCTGATAATTGCACAACAAATCAAAAAACATAGAGTATTTTTTACACTTTCTATGTAATTATCTAAAAAAAAATCTATATTTACAGTGCGTATTTGATACACACTATTTAAATACGACCTAACTAAATCTAAATGCAGAAAATTGTACCAAATATCTCTGTCGACTGTGTCATCTTCGGGTTCGACTTCAATCAGCTAAACGTTCTTTTAGCCGAACGCAAGCTGGTAGATGAAAAAACCGATGAAGTGCTGATCGATGACTGGACCCTGACCGGTTACCACATCTTTGAAGATGAAGATTTCGACACAGCCGCAGCCCGAATCCTCAAAAAAGTATCGGGTCTTGACAACATTTACCTCGAACAGTTTTATGCATTTGGCCGGGTCGACCGGGTAAATAGCCCGAAAGATCAGCTCTGGATGGATCATCAGTCGGGTTTCAGCAACCGAATTGTAACCGTAGGATACTATTCGCTGATCGACAACACTACAGTAACACTCTCCCTCAAAGAAAGAAACGTTAAATGGTTTCCCATCAGCGATCTCCCCGATTTAGCGTTTGACCATCTGGAAATCATCAATAAAGCACTGGAAAAGCTTCGGGATAAATTGCGCTATGAGCCTGTGGGCTTTGAACTTCTGCCGGAGAAATTTACCATCTCCCTTTTGCAGAAATTATACGAATCGATCCTGGGGACCAACCTCGATCGCCGTAATTTCAGAAAGAAAGTACTGCAACTCAAGTACATCATACCATTGAACGAAAAGCAGATAGGAGTAAAACACAAGCCGGCCCAGCTCTTCCTCTTCAGCAAAGATGTATACGAGAGAACCAAAAGAGAACGTTTTGATTTTATTATATAACCCAGTCAATTAATAACCTAGTTTTATTTTTAATAACCCAGTCAATTTTTAAACCCAGTCAATTAATTAAGTAAGCCATGAAAGTTTTACCCTTTAAAATCCTTTTTTTGAATGAGTAGCATCAGTGGAAAGTTAAAGATCACCGAAAAAATTGGTTACGCCTTAGGAGATGGAGCAGCAAACATTGCATGGAGAGGTGTCGCCACATTTCTGTTAGTTTTCTACACCGACGTTTTTGGTTTGTCGCCCGCTGCTGCCGGGCTTTTGATGCTGATCGCCCGCTTTAGCGACGGAATCATCGATATCATCATGGGGATCATCTGCGACCGGACGAATTCAAAATACGGAAAGTTCCGTCCCTGGATTTTATGGACCGCTGTTCCATTGGGTATTACACTTTCATTGTTGTTTACTACGCCCGACCTTGGCCCGACAGGAAAAATTGTTTATGCCTACGCGACTTACCTGATATTCTTCTTCATCTACACGGCGAACAATATCCCGTATGGCGCATTAATGGCTGTAATGACACCCAACGACAAAGAACGGACCAGCCTCGGTTCCTACCGCATGGTGGGTGCATTTACCGGCGGAATGCTGGTGCAGGGTGCCTTGTTACTGTTGGTTGCGCATTTTGGGAATATCAATCCAACCATTGATGTAAGCCAACTGGAAGCAAAAAAATACGAAGTAACCGTTACGGCTCCCGAGAATGTCCAGAATGTGAACATCAAAACAAAAGATGGTATTGCTATGTTCTCATGGGCTGAGGCCGTTGCCGACAGTACCCAGAACATTCCCACGCAGGGCAAAAGCTTCTCAATGGAAGCCAACAAAGCCTACTCGTTTATCGTAACCGGAGAAGAAAATTTAACTCCGAAAAAGATCAACATCATCGACCAGAAAAGAGGCTACAGCAACTCCATTTACCTGCTGTCGATTTTCCTGGCCTTCTTCATGTTGTTGACATTTTTCACGACCAAAGAACGGGTTCAGCCGCCAAAAGCACAAAAAACCAATTTGGGCAGGGACCTGAAGGATCTGATCCGGAACCGTCCATGGCTGGTTTTGCTTTTCATTGGACTGCTTTTCAATATCTACAATTCAATAAAACAAGGCATTACAGTAATCTACTTCTCCCATTACCTGCACAATCAGTTAATGGCTGGCACCTACATGGTATGCCTCATGCTGGCATCCATTGCCGGAGCAATGATCACAACCCCGCTGGGAATCCGTTATGGGAAACGAAAACTCTTTATCATGGCACTCATATTCTCCGGAGTAGTCAATGCGATGCTTATGTTCTGCTCGCCCTCCAACTTAATCCCAATCTTCGTGATTGGTATTATTTCGGAATTTGGAGCCGCCATATTCCCCACCCTATTCTTTGCCATGCTGGGCGACGCTGCCGACTATTCCGAATACACAAACGGGCGTAGGGCTACCGGTCTTGTCTATTCTGCCGGATCGTTTGCGACCAAATTTGGAGGAGGCATTGCGGGCGCCATCATCGGGTTCGTTCTGGCTGCCTACCATTACAACGGTCAGGATATGCTATCGATTCAGGGTGCAGTACCGGGCATTATCATGCTGATGAGTTGGATTCCAACCATCATCGCACTGATTGCAGCTGGTGTTATGACGCTTTACCCGCTAAACCAGAAAAAAATGGATGAAATCACCATTGAATTGAACAACAGGAGGGCCAAAGAACAGGCCATGTTGGAAAATTAAAAAAGATAACAATAACAGAATAAATAGGAAATTATGAAGTTTGGTTTTTTCGATGATAAACAAAGGGAATATGTGATCACCAACCCACAAACACCGTGGCCATGGATCAACTATCTGGGAACAGAAGATTTCTTCTCTTTGATTTCGAACACTGCAGGAGGTTACTCTTTCTATAAAGATGCTAAATTCCGGAGAATTACCCGCTATCGCTACAACAACGTTCCAATGGACAGTGGCGGTCGCTATTTCTATATCAAAGATGGCGACACCATCTGGTCTCCCGGTTGGAAACCCTGCAAAACCCCACTCGACAGTTACGAATGCCGTCACGGAATGAATTACACCTCCATTCAGGGAGTGAAAGATGGCATTTCCGCAAAGGTTTTGTTCTTTGTACCCTTGAAAACATGGGCCGAAGTTCAAAAACTCACGCTGACCAATAATACCAAAGAGGTTAAAAAAATAAAAGTTTTCTCGTTCGCCGAATGGTGTTTGTGGAATGCTGCTTCCGACATGGAAAACTTCCAGCGGAATTTCTCTACCGGTGAAGTGGAAATTGAAGGTTCGGTGATTTACCATAAAACCGAATACAAAGAACGCCGCGACCATTATGCTTACTATTCTGTGAATACACCAATCAAAGGCTTTGACACCGACCGCGAAACATTCTTCGGATTGTACAATGGTTTTGAGGAACCTCAAGTTGTTGCCGCTGGTGAACCTACCAACACTGTTGCACACGGATGGTCGCCCATTGCGTCACACTGCATCGAGGTTGAACTTCAGCCCGGTGAATCGAAAGAATATGTCTTCCTTCTGGGTTATGTAGAAAATGCAGAAGAGGAAAAATGGGAATCGAAAGGTGTGATCAACAAAACCAAAGCAAAAGCAACCATTGCCAAATTCGATACGGCTGAAAAAGTGGATGCAGCCTTTGCGGAACTTCGAAACTATTGGGACAATCTACTAAGTATTTATAGCGTCAATTCGGGCAACGACAAGCTCGACCGCATGGTAAACATCTGGAACCAGTACCAGTGCATGATCACCTTCTGTTTCTCGCGCTCGGCTTCGTTCTTCGAAAGCGGCATTGGCCGTGGAATGGGCTTCCGCGATTCGAACCAGGATTTGATCGGTTTCGTGCACCAGATCCCCGAACGTGCCCGCGAACGAATTATCGACATTGCTTCAACCCAGTTCCCCGACGGAGGTTGCTACCATCAATACCAACCACTGACCAAACGCGGCAACAACGACATCGGCGGCGGATTTAACGACGACCCCATGTGGTTGATCCTCGGGACCATCAGCTATATCAAAGAATCGGGCGACTTCTCCATTCTCGATGAGATGGTGCCTTTCGACAACGATATGAGCGTGGCACGTACCCTGTTCGATCACCTCACCGTTTCGTTCGACCATGTGGTTAACAATCTCGGACCTCACGGACTTCCGATGATCGGTCGTGCCGACTGGAACGACTGCCTCAACCTCAACTGCTTCTCGAACGATCCAAACGAATCGTTCCAGACCACCGAAAACAAAACCGAAGGCTCGAAAGCTGAATCGCTGATGATTGCCGGTTTGTTTGTTATCTACGGACAGGATTACGTCGATCTGTGTAAAAAGCTGGGGAAAACCGGCGAAGCAGCCCGTGCCCAACGCGCAGTGGACCAAATGATCGATGCAGTGAAGCAACACGGCTGGGATGGCGAATGGTTCATCCGCGCGTACGACTATTTTGGACGCAAAATCGGCAGCGACGAAAACGAAGAGGGCAAGATATTCATCGAATCGAACGGATGGTGTACCATGGCCGGAATTGGCAAGGAAGAAGGCCTTTGCGAACGTGCCCTCAACTCGGTGAAAGAACGCATGGATACCCCGTTTGGAATTGTGCTGAACAATCCTGCATTTACCAAATACTACATTGAATACGGCGAAATTTCGAGCTATCCTGCCGGATACAAAGAAAACGCCGGTATTTTCTGCCACAACAACCCATGGATCATCATTGGTGAAACCGTGATTGGCCGTGGCGATTATGCCTGGGATTATTACAAAAAGATTTGCCCGTCCTATCTCGAGGAGGTGAGCGAGCTTCACAAAACCGAACCGTATGTCTATGCACAGATGGTTGCCGGTAAAGATTCGTTCCGTCCGGGCGAAGCCAAAAACTCATGGCTCACAGGAACTGCTTCCTGGAATTTCTATGCCATCAGCCAGTTTATTTTGGGAATACAGCCCGATTACGATGGCATCAAAGTCGATCCCTGTATCCCAAAGGAGTGGGATGAATACGAAGTTACCCGCAAATTCCGTGGCGCTGTTTACCAGATTAAAGTGGTAAACGACAAACACATCAACAAAGGGGTTGCCAAAGTAACCGTGGATGGAAAAGTACAAAACTCGAACATATTACCCATTTTTGACGCCGGGACAACCCACTCGGTGATCGTTGAACTGGGATAATTAAATAAACCTACTATCTTTTTAGAATCCGTAGCGCTTCGGCGTTGCGGATTTTTTTTGATCAAAGTGCTTCACCAAAAACGACAACTCTTTTTTCAAAGAATTTTATCGGCAATCTCATGCTCCTCATCAATCACCTCTGAAAGAAGAAGTTTAGATACAATAAGACGCATAAAATCAATCAATAAAGTATCACTTAATACGGTTTGTTCATTGGCATTATCAAAAGGTTCAATTAAATAATCACACCATAAACTCAGACAAATATTTTCCAAATAAGCCACTGAATTCTGGGTTCATAGAAAAAATGATTATTATTATTCCCTGAATTTTATGAAAAAAAACAAATTGACATGAAGAACCTTAAGCCAATTTTTGTTACTATTTTACTTTTTGTTTTCCACTACGTTAATGCTCAGGAAATTGCTCAATGGAGAGGTATAAATCGTGACGGTGTTTATAACGAACAAAATTTATTAAAAAGCTGGCCCGAAAATGGACCTGAAATACGTTGGGTAAACGAAGATATTGGTGATGGATTCGGTTCGCCAACCGTTACGGATGACATGATCTATGTTAATGGTAAAGTTGATAGTTTAAGCTACACTTTTGCTATTGATTTGAACGGAAAAATAGTTTGGAAAACCCCTAATGGCAACGAGTTTACGGGCAGAGAATATTCTGCCAATTTCCCTGGTTCACGATCAGCGCCTACGGTCTTAAAAGATTTCATATATGTGTCATCGGCAAATGGCAGGATCGCCTGCCTCGAAAAACAAACTGGCAAGGAGATTTGGTCGGTTGATATGATCCACGATTTCAATGGAGTGAAAGATCAGCATGGTTATTGTGAATCGTTGGTCGTCGACGATAAAAATGTTTATTGTCTTCCTGGTGGTATAACAACCAATGTTGCAGCATTAGACAGGTTCACCGGAAAAACCGTTTGGACAGCAAAAGCTTTTTCTGATTCAGCCACATACTGTTCTCCAATGATTATCAACCTTCCATCCAGAAATATTCTTGTAAACTTTTCGGGGCATTATTTACTTGGATTTGATTGCAAGACAGGGGAATTACTATGGTCGCAACGGCAAGCATATCACTTTTACCATCAACATTGCAATACTCCCATTTTCGACAATGGATCGATCTATTATATTTCAGGTGAAGGAAATGGCGCTGTAAAACTGGAATTATCAGCAAATGGAAATAGCATTAAAGATGTTTGGCGCAATAATGACATTAAAAATGTTTTCCTTGGATTTGTAAAAATTGGTGATCATATTTTCAGCCCCGACAATTCCCAAAAATTGAAATGCATCGATACCAATACCGGACAAGTAACCGATTCGATCAGATTGAACAAAGGAGGAATCATTTATGCCGACAATATGTTGTATTGTTATTCCGACAACGGAAATGTAAACCTTATCCGATTAAACGGGACAAATATGGAGATTGTCAGCAAATTCAAATGCGATAAAGGGACTAAAGAACATTTTGCCCATCCGGTTATTAAAAACGGAGTTCTTTATTTGCGACATGCAGGGCATTAATCGCTTATAATATCAAACAATAAACTCAAAACCAAGCAAATCAGCAACTAGAATAAAAAGCATTGAGCAGGCAAAAGATACTTATCACATGGGCAAGAAATTGCATAATTGGTTTATTTCTTGCAGCCTGGCTTCCTATTTTTTCCTGTAATGAAAGTCCGCATATCGATTTTCATTCCTATGAGGAATTAAGCAACTATGAATTTATCCAAAACGGTTGGTTTCCTGAGATGTTAAACCACGACGCCTTAGATATTCGTGAAACATACGATGTTAATAACAAACATCTATTTGGTAAATTCGATTTCAAAAACAGGCAGAACTATGATTCGATCATAGCAGGATATTCTGTTGTGGAGAAAGATTCAATGATTAAAAGGATTAAAGAGATCAAAAGCCCCCTGCTTCCGGAATGGTTTATGCATCCCAAAGATTTAATCGATAACAAATTTGTTTTTATCGCACACAACAAATTTTATCTGATCATCGAAAAGGAAAAAAACAGAATCTATTTTTTCAGATAGGTTCAACCTATAGAAAACACGAATTGGTATATCTTCTTTTAAGTTTCCTTTTTTGTCGAATCCAACCTGTAAATAAGAAAATAAAAAAAACTATCTTTATATCTCTGTTTACTACTTGTTTTACGTTCTTATAAAATCGAAGATGAAAAAGTTTTTGACAATCCTGATCCTGATTCCTGCTTTATGCTTCGGTCAAGTACAATATCCTGCAGGGAAAGTAAATATTGAAAGAATTACATCTCAGTATTTACAAAATAAAGTAGGAGAAAATCCTACAAGGAGAGTATCTGTTTATCTTCCTCCCGACTATGATACAACAACCGCTAAATACCCGGTCATTTATTACCTCGATGGATTTGATTGGAACGACAGCCTCGATTTCAATATGATCTACCTGAACAAACTTTTTGACAAAGCTATTTCAACAGGGAAAATACGACCTGTAATCATTGTTGTTCCAAACGAATGTACCTCCGTTGGCGGAAGTTTTTATACCAATTCACCAATAACCGGAATGTGGTCTGATTTTACTGCTAAAGAGCTGGTTACTTATATCGACAAGAATTACCGTACCATTTCCAATAAAGAAAGCAGGGGGTTGTGCGGTGTTTCCATGGGAGGGTATGGTGCCATAAAGATTGGAATGATGTATCCCGACGTATTTTCTACTGTTTATGCCCTTTCACCTGCAATTCTCGATCTTGCCAACGAGTTTGGATCAACAGCCGATTGTTACAAAAAAGCATCGCAATTAAAAACCCTCAACGATTTGAAGAATGAACCCCTATTTGAAACCCATGTTGTTGTTGCTCTGGGCAGGGCATTTTCTCCAAATCTTGATAAGCCTCCATTTTATACCGAATTGCCATTTAACTATTCAGGCGATAAGTTAATTATTAACAAGGAAATTTTAGATTTATGGAACAAGAATTTGCCCATTCAGATGATTGACAGAAATATTGATAATTTGAGAAAATTAAAAGCTTTAAAACTCGACTGGGGCAGAAATGATGAATTTTCACATATCCCGATAACTTGTAAAATATTCAGTCAAAAGCTTGAGAAATTGGGGATCAATCATTATGCCGAGGAGTATATCGGAGCACATACAAATAAAATAGTTACCGACGACGGGAGATTTTTAAATGAAGTATTGCCCTTTTTTGATACTTATCTAATCTTTGAAATGACAAATTAAAAGAATTTGATCTCACTTTCCATGATCTATTCTAAATAAATATAAAATGGATGCCATAAACAATTGCTCTTCCATTGATGGCTGTCCGCAACTCACGACCCCAAAATTCCACTCAAATTTTAAGTAGTCATCTCATTCTCTCTTTTAATAAATCATGATATGATATTAACTTTTGCTGATTTATAACTATTTAAAAACTCCATTCTCCAAATAATTAATTCCATTTTAGTACATTTGAGAATCATATTTAGAAAAATAACTATAACAAAACCTTTTCTTTATTTTTTCTGAAAGCAGCACATTACTGATTCGCCTATGAACACAACTGTTATCAACATCACCAATCTTTCAAAGAGTTATGGAAAAGCCAGGGGAATCGAAAAGGTCAACCTCCAAATCGAAGAGGGAGAGATCTTTGGATTCATCGGGCCCAACGGAGCCGGAAAATCGACCACCATCCGGATCCTGCTGAACCTCATCTTCCCCACCAGCGGCAGCGCCCGCATTCTGGGAATGGATTGCATCAAAGAGACCAAAAAGATCAAACAACAGATTGGTTATATCCCTTCCGATGCCAATGCGTACACTTCGATGAGCATTCAGGATTTTCTGAATTATTGCATGCGTTACTATCATGTAACCGATGGAGAGCAGCGGATTGCCAAACTGGCCGACTTTTTTGAGCTCGACACCAAACGCAAAATTGATGATCTCTCGCTGGGAAACCGGAAAAAAGTATCGATCATCCAAAGCCTGATACACCGTCCGAAAGTTTTGATCCTCGACGAAGCCACGTCAGGCCTCGATCCGCTGATGCAAGCCAAATTTTTCGAAGTACTTCAGGAAGAAAACCGGAAAGGAATGACCATTTTCTTCTCTTCACACATCCTCACCGAAGTGCAACTGCTCTGCAAACGGGTCGCCATTATCAAGGAAGGAAAAATCATCAAACTCGAAGACATTGAAACCCTTCGAAAACGGCAAATAAAAAAGGTGGCGATCGAATCGGAACTTCCGATAAGTGATGCAATAACCAAAATAAATGGGATCCAGAACTTCACCTTCAATGAGAACCGAACTTCTTCATTTATGTATTCCGGCAACATGAACGATCTGGTAAATTTCCTGGCACAAAACAACATCGAAAACCTCACCATTGAAGAACCTTCTCTGGAAGAAATATTCATGCACTATTACCAGTAAAAACGAGCGAAGATGAACAAGAACCTATTCCATTACGAAATCAGGCGCAACCTGATGAGCCTCATTCTATGGACAGGCATTATAACGGTTTTGATCACCGTAACCATGATGGCTTTCCCAACCTTCTATCAAAATCAATCGAAAGTAATGGGCATGATGAGCCTGGTCCCCAAAAGCGCCCTGCAGTTCAAGGGAATCTCAAACATCAACGATTTGCGTTCGGTGCTTGGGTTTTATGGCATGAACAACATTATTTACATGATGGTGCTCGGAAGCATTTTCTCCATTGTGCTATCCAGCAATATCCTTCTGAAAGAAGAATACAACAAAACGGCAGAATACCTTCTCACCCGCCCCATAACCCGCCAGGAG
>Ga0116170_10006047_pt1 | contig 10682 bp, 7 predicted proteins | sample AD_JPNHW1_MetaG_FD_89797 | JGI IMG/M metagenome (GOLD analysis project Ga0116170, IMG submission 89797) | Active sludge microbial communities of municipal wastewater-treating anaerobic digesters from Japan - AD_JPNHW1_MetaG | ecosystem: Engineered > Bioreactor > Anaerobic > Digestate | place... | reverse complement strand
TGATCGGCCATTGTTTTGTGATCCATAATTCTATCAAAAAATTAAAAATTGTTTAATATAAATATAAACATTCTACAGAATTACAAATGACATGATCCATACACAGGCAAAGACTACCAATCCCATTATTATTGTAGATGAGGAATAAATCTTAAGGGTAGTTCCCGAATCAATATCAGAAAACTTTGTTACTACCCAGAAGTATGAATCATTGGCATGGGAGACGATCATTGAACCGGCACCCATCGAAAGCATTGTAAATATCCTGCCCCATTCTGAATCGAGTCCCAGCATTGATATCATAGGCGCCACAAATGATGCCGTTGTTATTATTGCCACTGTTGATGAACCCTGTGCCGTTTTCATCACTAAAGCAATAAGAAAAGGCACCACCAGACCTATATTCGTTCCTGCAAGTAACTCTCCCATTGCTTCGCCCACCCCTGTTGCCTTGATAACCATTCCAAACATTCCTCCGGCAGCAGTTATGATAAGAATCGGACCAGCTTTTTCGACTGCCTCTGAGAATACTGCATTCATTGATACAACTGACTTTTCTTTAAGCAGTAACATAGCCAGAAGAACTCCTGCAGATAAAGCAATTACAGGCTCTCCTGCAAAAAGAAATATCTTTGAAAAGATGTTTTGTCCGCCTTTGTCAATAAGACTGAACAACGAACGGGAGGCTATGAGTAGAAGAGGAACAACAATCGGAAGAAATGACATAAATGCAGGAGGAAGATTATCTTCTTCGTCACTATCCTGAACAATTATCTCTTTGGCCGGAGGATAGTTTTTCCCCTTTGTCATCCATTTGCTCCAGAAATATGCTGCCAGAGCACCGGGGATTGCAAAGATCGTTCCGATAATGATCAGATAGCCGATATTTACTTTAATCATGCCCGAAGCAGCAAGGGCTCCCGGATGAGGAGGTCTCAGACAATGAACAGAATAAAGTGAACATGCCAGTACTGTCGCCATGAATGGCATAGCCTGTTTTGATTTTGAGCTGAACGACTTGGCCAGTCCGCTTAAAATGATAAATCCTGAATCGCAAAATATGGGCAAACCGGTGATAAATCCAGTTATACCTAATGCTGAAGCACTTCTGGCCTCTCCGGTTTTCGAAAGGATATATCGTGCAATACTCAGTGTTCCTCCCGTTTTGTCGAGTGTAATACCAATAATTGCCCCGAGAATGATTAAAAATCCTATGGAGGCCATGGTACTGCCAAATCCTTCCTTGATTGTACTTATTATCGTATTTGCCGGGAGAGTGGTAAAAGCAAGAAAGAGCGATACGAGAAAGAGGGCTATGAATGCATTGAGCTTTAGCCTGGATGTAAGCCAGATAATTGCAATTATGCTGATTGCCACAAGTATTGATGTTGTTAATACGCTCATGATCATTTATTATTCTGATACCAAATTAATATTTTCCATAATCCATCAGAGTATCCCACATTGCCCAGAAATTCTCAGGGGGCACATCTTCCTGAACATTATGGACCGGAGCATATACAAAACCTCCTCCGGGAGCCATTATATCGAGTATCTTCTTTACCTCATCTTTTACAAGTTCAGGCCGGGCGCTCTTCAGAGTTGATTGTGTGTCAACTCCGCCACCCCAGAATACCAGATCTTTTCCAAAGTCCTTTTTCAAACCTTTCAGTTCCATGTCTGCCGCTGTAAACTGGACTGGATTAAGAATGTCCAGTCCGGCTTCAATCAGGTCAGGAAGCAGTACCCGCACTGATCCGCATGTGTGCATAAAGATCTTTACGTGAGGCAATCTCTTCTTAATATGCGACCACAGCTTTCCGAACCTTGAGATTACAGTCCCCCGTAAATAATCAGGATCAAGAAGAGTGGAAGTCTGTGTTCCGAGATCATCACACTCAGCCACCACACTTACCCTGTTTTGAAGATCATGCTCAATAAGCCAGTCAATAACCAGATCCCAGTAATTAAACTTATACTCAAGAATAAGATCAAGCAGTTTTTCTACACCTACTGGATCCATCATTGTATCGCAATACCAGTTCTGATATCCCCTTATCCGTAATGATATCTCAGTCAGACCGGCACAATTTCTGTCAGCAATAACACCGTAATCATATATATCTTTTATCTGCTCTGCCAAATCATTTCTGATTATGTCGGCATGACAATCAAACTTCGGAAATTTATAGTTCAGTAATCCTTCATCTATTGAAGAAAATTGCTCCATAGGATAGGTATACTGATTGAAATAAAAATCTTTCGATTCATCCATTTTCCAAAGGCACCCCCATACATCAGTGAATTCCCATACACCATCCTTTATTCTTACAACTTTTTCAAAGTCAGGAATTCTCCTCGCGCCGATACGCCTTATATCTGATTGAAGTTTTTCCAGGGTTTCCCTTACAGGTGTAACAATCTGTTGAACAGGATCAACCTCTTTCTTATCATATTCCGGAGATAATCCTCGGAGTTTCATGGCTCTCACATAAGCCTTTTTATTTATACCTGTAACAGTCGTCCCGGCAAGATCGTACGGCACCCTGTCAGGTTCGTTATGATTGAGTGTAATATTCAATCGTTCAGAACTCTTCATTACTATTTATAGATTTAATGGTTTTATTTTCGGAACTAATAGATGCATTATCGTAAGAGCAATAAAATAGCCAACAGAGGCAATAAAGAAAGGAATAACATAACCGTCCGTTCCAAGGTTTTGCAATACCCTGCCAACCAGCTGAGCTATAAGGGCACCTCCCACGGCTCCTGCAAACCCTCCTATCCCTGTCACTGAGGCGGTTAATTTTTTGGGAAAGATATCCGACATAAGACTGAATATGTTGGCTGACCAACCACAATGACCTCCGGCAGCAACAGCAATCAATGCAACCGCTATCCAGACATTGTTGGTATGGGGAACAAACATCACAGGCAGAGCAAATATGGCGCAGAAAAAAAATCCCATCTTTCTTCCCTTATTCAAAGACCATCCCATCTTAAGGAATTTCGATGAAAGCCATCCCAGAAAAATTCCTCCTATCCACGAAATAAGATAGATCGTGAAAAAAGGAATCCCTATCTCTTTCAGGTTCAATCCAAATTTTCCATTCAGAAATTTAGCACCCCAGAAGAGATAGAACCACCATATAGGATCAGCAAGAAATTTCCCGATACATATTGCCCATACTTCCCTTGTCTTCAGAAGAACACCCCAGCTAACCTTACCGCCTGTTTCAGGAGCAACATCGCTGTTTATATAATCGTATTCACTTTTACTTGCAAAGCGATGGTTTTCAGGTTTATTATAAAACAAAATCCAGCATGTAATCCATATTATACTAATGGGCAAAGTCCAGATAAAAGCCACTCTCCAGTCATCATTAAATGCAGCAACAATAACCGGGATGGCAAGTGGTGATATTAGAGTCCCTACATTTGCGCCTCCGTTAAAGATTCCCACAGCCAAAGCTCTTTCTTTCTTAGGGAACCATTCGGCAAGGACTTTATTTGCTACAGGAAAATTTCCAGACTGACCAACCGACAGACCTGCCCTCGACAGTGCAAATCCGATCCATGTCTTTGCAAACGCTGCAGAAGCCTGGGCAATCGCCCATAGACCTACTGAAATAGCGTATCCTGCTTTTGTTCCGATCTTGTCAACAACAGAACCCATAATAAGGAAGAAAAGAGCGTACCCGATCATAAAAGCAGTATTTATATTGCCATATTGCTGTTCGTTCCAGCCAATGTCATTCTGCAGGAAGGGAGCCATTATTCCGAGTGCTGATCTGTCTATATATAGCAGGGTTGTAGCCAGAAACAGGAACGACAGGATTATCCATCGTATGTTTGAGGAGAGAGGTTTTGTTTTCATTAAAGAGTTTCTGTTAAGGATTCAGAGGATTGAAGATTGCTGACTTCTAATAAAAGAAATGGTTAATGAAGATTCAATAAAGGATAATTATAAAATTAGGTAAAAAAGAGATATGCAACAAATATTGCAGTTGTAAAACCTGCAAGATCGGCAAGCAAACCGCATCCTATCGAGTACCTTGTATTCTTAATCCCTACAGAACCAAAATATACGGCAATAATATAGAATGTTGTATCGGTAGTTCCCTGCATGGTACATGATAACCTTCCAATAAAAGAGTCGGCTCCGTATGTTCTCATTGCATCAACCATCAGACCCCGGGCCCCGCTTCCCGAAAGAGGCTTCATGAATGCAACAGGAAGAGCACCGGTAAACCGGGTGTCAATGCCCAGCCATGCAAAAAACGAGGCAATGCCTGAAATAAGAAAGTCCATAGCCCCTGAAGCTCTGAAAACACCTATTGCCACCAAAATTGCAACAAGAAAAGGTATTATTTTAATGGCAATACCAAATCCCTCCTTGGCCCCTTCAATAAAAGCATCATAAACATTTACTTTTTTTATGAATGCCAGTACAATGAACAGAACTATAATCGACATCAGGATAAAGTTTGCAGCAAAGGTTGAAATCGTTGATATCTCCTCCTTCGGAAGTCCGCTGAAATACCATATTATTCCAATAATTATTGCTGTAAGTCCACCAAGATACGAGAGAATGACTTTATCGAACAAATTGATTTTCTGAATCACTGCAACACTGATCATTCCTGTTATTGAAGCTGCAAAGGTTGATATCAGTATAGGAATAAATATATCAGCCGGATTAGCTGCCCCGAGCTGGGTTCTGTAAACGATGATGCTCACAGGAATAATCGTAAGACCTGCAGCGTTAAGAACCAGGAACATTATCTGGGCATTAGAAGCAGTATCTTTTTTCGGATTAGCTTCCTGTAATTCAGTCATTGCCTTAAGTCCCATGGGGGTGGCAGCATTATCAAGACCTAGCATATTGGCAGATATGTTCAACATGATTGATCCGTATGCAGGATGACCTTTGGGCAATTCAGGAAAAAGCTTCTGAAAAAGAGGACCTATAAGTCTGCCAAGAATAGCTACAACTCCACCCTTTTCTCCTACTTTAAGCAATCCCATCCACAGGGTAAGAGCTCCTGTCAATCCAAGAGAGATCTCAAACCCCGTTTTGGCATTTAAGAATACCGAATTAATCAGATCATTAAATATTTGAGTATTGCCCGCAAAAATCAGCTGCCCCAGCGCAACAAGGAACCCAATGAGGAAAAATGCTATCCAGATATAGTTTAATGCCATTGTAAAAAATTGAGTTACTAAGATAGTTTATTAAGAAAGATAAAAGATAAAAGGAAAAAGATAAAAGGAAAACTCTTTATACTTTCAGAGGTAATTTGTTTTGTTAAATAAACCTAATAAGTAAAAATCTAATTTTTAATCTTTAGCACTATTAGGTATATTTGTGTGCATTAACAGTAACTTCAAATAAAATTTAAATATTATGGCAAGATTTGCAAGAATTGATGTTATTCTGAAAATGAAAGAAGCAGGTATTGTTCCTGTATTCTATCATAAGGATCCAGAGGTATGCAGAAACGTTATTAAGGCATGTTATGACGGAGGCATAAAAGTTTTTGAATTTACCAATCGCGGCGATTATGCTCACGAGCTTTTCAGCGAACTTGGAAAATGGGCCGAAAAAGAGATTCCAGGAATGGTAATGGGTGTCGGATCGGTTGTTGATGCAGGAACAGCATCTCTTTATATTCAGCTCGGAGCCAATTTTATCGTTTCCCCAGTACTGAATCCTGATATGGCAAAAGTCTGTAACCGCAGGAAAATTGCCTGGGCCCCGGGTTGCGGTTCTCTGTCAGAAATCAGCTATGCAGAAGAACTTGGTGCTGAGATAGTTAAAATATTTCCTGGCTCATCAGTAGGAGGTCCTTCTTTTGTAAAAGCAGTAAAAGGCCCGTGCCCGTGGTCAAGTATAATGCCAACAGGCGGTGTTGAACCTAATGCTGAAAATCTTAAGGCATGGTTTGATGCAGGTGTTGCATGTGTAGGAATCGGATCCAATCTTATTACCAAAGATCTGATCCAGAAAAAAGACTGGAAAACACTTACTGAAAAGATTGCAGAAGCAGTTGACGTGGTAAAGACTGTAAGAAAAGCTTAAAACATATTACTGCGTTTTCAACCATTGCTTTTACAAAAAACGGTTACACAGATATTGCACTTATGATCACAGAGGGTCAAATATCTTATTATCTGACTTTTATTATTAATATCTTAACCCAAATAACATTATTATGAAAAAAAGGACACTAGGCTTATTGTTTTTTTTATTATCAGGTACAATAATGATGAATGTTACAGCACAGGATATTAAGCTTCCCTCACCTGACAAAAAGGGAGGAAAACCTCTTATGCAGGCACTCAATGAAAGACAATCGATGAGATCATTTACAAAGGATAATTTGTCGCAACAACAGCTCTCTGATTTGCTCTGGGCTGCCTGGGGGATCAACAGACCTGATGACAGGAGAACTGCTCCATCAGCAATGAATGATCAGGAAATTGATATGTATGTGACATTGCCGGAAGGACTTTATCTCTATTTGGCAAAATCTCACTCGCTGAAGCTGATCAAGAAGGGAGATCTCCGAAGATTGACCGGAACCCAGTCTTTTGTCGGCAGCGCTGCATTGAACCTTGTGTACGTTGCTGATCTTGGAAAGTCAGGTAAGAGTGAAGGCGAAAAGATAGACGATTCTGACCTGCTCTTATCATATGCCAACACGGCATTCATTGCACAGAATGTCTATCTCTACTGCGCATCAGCAAACCTGGGATGCATTGTCAGAGGATCTATATCGAAAGACCGTCTTGCTACAGAGATGGGACTAAGATCAAATCAGAAGATAACACTTGCACAGACTGTTGGAGTACCTGATAAATAACAGCTATCTCCTCTTAAATAAAACCACGGATTACTGAATTATTCATATAATCAGAAAATCCGTGGTTTTTTATTATTACTTTTTTGTCAAACAGAAAGCACAGGCGAGACACATATTGTCACAGAAATAAATCCTTTCCTTTTTCCGTTCTCCGGTTTCCCGTCTCCGGTCTCCTGTTTCCGTTCTCCGGTTTCCGTTCTCCGGTCTCCCGGTTTCCGGTTTCCCTGTTTCCGGTCTCCGTTCTCCGTTATTCTCCCGGAGCCCTGTAAAGCTCAATGTTTGAAATAAGCGGACAGGCTTTCGATTTAGCAATAGTGACTTTAATTTTCGAAGCCTTTACTACAGGAAATTTCCTTATCACTTTATGTCCAATAGTGGTACCTTCCAATACCGGTACCCATTCTCCATTGCTCAATGCAGATACTTTGAATTCCTGAACCCTCTGACCAAGTCTGATATATTCCTGCAGAATGATTCTGTTCACTTCAGTTTCACTTCCCAGGTCTATAATAATGTCACCGGTTGTTTCAGAATCATCTGTAGCCCAATATGTTTCAGAATTACCGTCATTTACATTAATGGCTTTATAATCTTTACCCCTGCTGGCAGAGGAAGTAGCTTTTTTGCCTTTTGCAAGATCATTATTAAATTCCTTGTCTCTCAATTCCTTAAAGGCAAGGACCGATTTAACATCATGTTCATTCAGAAGGCCTCTCCTGTCGGGAGGAATGTTAAGAAGCAGGCTGCTGTTTCTTCCTACTGAAGAATAATATAGATCAAGTAGGTTCTCAGGTGTCCGTACAAGAGAGTCTTCTTTCTCATGGTAAAACCATCCCGGACGGATTGATACATCTACTTCAGCAGGAACCCAGTAATTTCCGTCTTCCTGACCTTCGCCGAGTATTTTAGTAACACTTCCGCCAACACCCGGATACATTTCATCTCTCTTAAGAAGGCACCAGTTTGTAAGACTCCCCTGACCGCTTTCATTTCCAACCCAGCGGGTATCAGGTCCGGCATCACTGAACATCATTGCAGAAGGCTGCAATTCTCTTACTATCTTATGAGTATTTGCCCAGTCATAATAGGTTTTGTTATCAATGCTTCTCTTCTCCCTTGCACCGCCATAATATCCATCACCACCATTGGCACCGTCGAACCATACTTCAAAGATATCACCATAATTTGTAAGCAACTCACGAAGCTGATTTCTGTAGTAAGTTAAATATTCAGGAGTACTGTAAACAGCACTGTTCCTGTCCCATGGGGAAAGATAAACTCCAAATTTAAGGCCAAACTCATCACATGCTTTACGGAGCTCTTTTAAAACATCTCCCTGTCCATCTTTCCATGGTGAATTCTTCACAGAATGTTCTGTAAACTCAGATGGCCAAAGGCAAAAACCATCGTGGTGTTTTGCAGTTATTATTATACCTTTCATGCCGGCTTCCTTTGCAACCTTCGCCCATTGACGGCAATCGAGCTGTGAAGGATTGAAAACAGACTCTTTTTCATCGCCATAGCCCCATTCTTTGTCGGTGAATGTATTGACAGTAAAATGAGCAAACATGTAATATTCCATATCATGCCATGCAAGCTGTCGTTCAGATGGAACCGGACCAAATGGTTCAGGAGGTTTCACCTCTGAACAGCCATTCAGAAGGACGGTTGTAATCAGAAGAATTAATGTCTTTTTCATCTATATATAATTATTAAGTTAAAAAACTCTGTTTTCTCTTCACAACTACAGTATTTCGCTGTGGCTCTCTGTTTTAAATAAAAGAACTGACACAGAGTTACACAGAGGATGCACAGAGGGCACAGAGGAAATCTTAAACAAAGTTCCGGTTTTTCTCTGTGTTCTCTGTGTCTTCTCCTGATTTCCTCTGTGAAAGTTCTTAAATTCTTTCACAAAGAATCGCAGAGATGGCACAGAGGAAAACTTAACCAGAGTTCTAATTTTTCTCTATGTTCTCTGTGCATCCGGAGTATTTGTCTGTGGTTCCCTGTTTTTACATAGAAGAACTAACACAGAGTGACACAGAGGAGACACAGAGGGCACAGAGGAAATCTTAAACAAAGTACCGGTTTTTCTCTGTGTTCTCTGTGTCTTCTCCTGATTTCCTCTGTGTAAGTTCTTAAATTCTTTCACAGAGAGTCGCAGAGATGACACAGAGACGCGCAGAGGTCTGCTATAACACAGAACTATTTTGAAAGATCTTTTATCCTGATATTACGGAACTTAAGTTCTGATCCATGACCAAGGAAACCGATATGTCCGGTTGTGTTCTTCAGTCCCGGGTGATCATTATGATCCATGGTTCCATTATCTCTCGGACCAGCTATATCGCCATCGACAATAGTGGTGCCGTTAAGAATAATCTTAATCTGGGTCCCCTTTACAATCACTTCCTCATAATTCCACTCTCCTACCGGATTCAGATAATCCCTTTTTGCAGGGATCACACCATAAACAGAACCATGGTACTGGTAAGGCTGAAGGTTTGCGTAAACAGGTGCAGTATTATCAAGTATCTGAAGTTCCATTCCAACATAAGCAGCATCGCCTGTAAGAGGAGCTCTTATCCCTAAACCATTATTTGCTCCGGCTGTAAGCTGGAACTCGAAACGGAAAATAAAATCAGAATACTCTTTTTCTGTATAGAGATTTCCACCTGAACCGCTGTTGGGTTTAACAACTATCATTGCATCTTCAGCCACATACGATTCTTTATTTCCTACCCAGTTATCAAGATTTCTTCCGTTGAAGAGAGCCACAAAACCTTCAGCTTTTTCTTCAGGAGTAAGGTTGTATTCTTTTTCGCTTATCTCCCTTACGTAGATGTCTCTGAATGCCAACCTGTTACCGTGAGCCTGCAATTCTATGGCCCCTTTCGGGAAGATAGGAAGATTGCGATCCCAATAATTTTCCATGGTGACATTGTCAACAACGAGTTCTCCGTTCAGCCATACAGTTACTTTTTCTCCTATCATTTTGATTCTGAAAGTATTCCAGTCATCCAATGGATTATCGGCAACCTTAAGGGGTTTTGATGGATTCTTCTGATTATTGTATAAACCGCCTGAACCAACCTGGGCACCAACTTCTACTCTGGATGTATCCCATATCTGAACCTGTGGTGTACCTCTCAGGTAGATACCGCTGTCACCTTCTTTGGTGATTTTCCAGTCAACAAGCATCTCAAAATCACCATATTCCTTAACAGAGCAGAGATTGTCACCTGCGCCATCAAACATTATACAACCATCCTTTACACTCCAGTTGTTGGCAACTTTCTTATTTGCTTCAAGCTGTTTTTTGGCCAGGACTGCTGGTTTCATCTTAGCCCTTGTAACAGGATTCTCTACAAGTCCCTGCCAGCCGGTAAGGTCCTTCCCGTTGAACATAGATTTAAATCCTTCGTCTGCGGGCATTACAGCCAGATATTTGTTGATTTTTTCCTTATCATAGGAGCTCTCCGGACCTGCAAGTTTACCGGCAGCTTTGGTGAGAATCTCTTTTACAAGATCACCATACATTCCTGTACTTGAGTTTGAAGATGGAAGAGCGATTTGCATTGCCGATTGTGCAGCTGCTGCGGAAGTGGCAGCATCATCAAGGTAATTGCCTACAAAAAACAATGACTGATAAGTCTTTAATCTTCCGACTTCTGTTAAAATGCTATTCTTACGGTCAGCGTCCAGTGCAAATGGCATTATCTTACGGAAAAGCAACAATTTCTGATCATCGGGCAAAGAAGCAGCATGTATCTGCGAAACATAGCCTGTAAAAGCAGGAGCCTCATAGGTTTTGTT
>Ga0116170_10006045_pt1 | contig 10683 bp, 8 predicted proteins | sample AD_JPNHW1_MetaG_FD_89797 | JGI IMG/M metagenome (GOLD analysis project Ga0116170, IMG submission 89797) | Active sludge microbial communities of municipal wastewater-treating anaerobic digesters from Japan - AD_JPNHW1_MetaG | ecosystem: Engineered > Bioreactor > Anaerobic > Digestate | place... | reverse complement strand
GCCGCCACCACGTCCCAAACCGCCGTTTCGACACAGCCCCCCCCCGCTCCGGTGGCGCCCATGCCCCAACCGGCTTCTCCGGTCTCCGAGGGAATGAAGAAGGCGGATGCCGAACTGGGACTCGGCGACGTCAATCTGGATGATGTCAGTCTGGACATGGACCTGACCGCACCGACGGTGTCCGCCCCGCCCCCTCCCACCCCGACTCCTCCGCCCACCCCGGCTCCGGCTTCCCAACCTGCCGGGAACTCTGAGAGCCTGAAGAAAGCGGACGCAGAACTGGGGCTCGGCGACGTCAATCTGGATGATGTCAGCCTAGACATGGACCTGACCGCGCCCGGCACTCCTTCCGCGAAAAAGACGCCCGCCCCCTCTGTGACGGCCCAGACTTCAAAGTCGCAACCGGTGGCGGTTGTTCAGAATCCCTCCCGGACACCCGCCCCGACCGTGAAAACCCCGGCGGCCAATCCCGTCGAGGACAAAGCGTTGAGTGAGCAGGCGATCAGCGGAGGGGCGGAAAGCCAGTGGGTGGCCGACACGGATCACCAGACCTCCGTGACGGAACTGGGCATGATCGCCCACGCGACCACAGGGGGGGTGGCCAGAACGAACGGGTTGCTGCACCTGACCGGGAAAAAAGCGTGTCCCACCTGAAGTTGAGACCTTTCGCGGCCCGTGGGGCCGCTTCGCGAAGTTGAGGTTCCGTTCTACCCGAGGCACCCATCCTATCCTGCCGCGCCGTCTCTGTCTGGCACGGTTCAAAAGCCCAAACCATGACCCTGCATTGGATTCGCCGTTCCGTTCAAGTTTTCTCACTCTTCCTCTTCCACGCCGCCATCGGGCCCCTGTCGTGGCTTCAAGCGCGCAGTCTGTGCCTGCCGATCCTGAGCTGCCACGCCTGTGCGCTCTCATGGACCGCCTGCCCGGTGGGGGTGCTGGTGCATTTCTCCGGCTGGCACCTGTTTCCGTTTGTCGCGCTCGGCTTCCTGCTGGCCTTCGGGGCGCTGGTGGGACGGCTGTTCTGCGGCTGGGTCTGTCCTTTCGGGACGCTTCAGGCGCTGCTCCACAAGATCCCCAGCCCCAAGTTCAAACTGCCGGCGTGGACCTCGTACATCAAGTACGCCGTTCTGCTCCTGATGGTGTTCCTGTTTCCGTTCATCTGGGGCGAGCTGACCGCCGCGTCCTTCTGCCGCATCTGTCCGGCGGCGTTTCTTCAGGTGGTGGTTCCGACCTGGATTCAGAACGGTTTTACCTGGGCCGGATGGTTGTCGGGCATCCGTGTGCTCTTCTTTGTTCTGGTGGTGGTCCTGGCCATCCTGTCGAGCCGCTCGTTCTGCAAGGTGTTCTGTCCCATCGGCGCGTTGCTGGCGCCGCTGAACTACCTGAGTTTCTGGAAGGTGAAAACCCCGAACGCGGAATGCCTCGCCTGCAAGCGCTGCGACAAGGCCTGTATCACGGATGTACAGCCTTCGGTCCGCGTACTCAAGGGCTCGGACCCCAACCGTCACCCGGATTGTGTGGTCTGCCACGAGTGCCAGAACCCGTGCCCCCTCACGGACGAAAAAGTGCGCCAGAAAGTGGCGGCGCGGAAAAATCCGTCCTGTTGATCCCCCATAGAGCGACCTGAAAACCGCAGTTACAAACCCAAGTCTGCGGTGTTCAACCGGATCGGGTGTACCCAAAGGATGATCCGTGGAGGAAAGAAACTGGAGATCGAAAAAGACGGGTCAAGCGCCAACGGCGCGAGTCATTGTTGCCTGGGGCGTCGTCTCAGGAACAGACCCGGTTGGTTTCACGAGGGCTGAAAGTCCGTTTTATCCAAGCCTTTCTCCCCATCCCGATCAGACGGGCCTTCAGCCCTTCTCCAAATGGGGACATCCTCCCAGGGGCGACGCTTCGCTTGCCCCTGGCTACAATTGATCCGCGCCGTTGGCGCTTCAACTACGGTTTTGGGGCAAACCTTTCCTCCCGTCCGCAGGCAAGAAACCGAACCAGAAACGCTCGACCGATGTTTTCAGAAATAAACCGATCTCAGCGCCTCCCCCAGTTCTTCCGGGGACGGCAGCTTTGGTGAGTGGATATATGGGTGGAATCTGACGCCTACCCCTGTTCTTCCGGGGACGGCAGGGGGACGGGTTCGGCGCGCAGGATCGAACCGTCGTAGGCGGCGGCGATGCGTTCGCCGGGTTGGACCACCAGGAAGTCCTCCGCGTCCCACGGGCCGTCCGTGAGGCGCTGGAGCCAGCGCAGGTCGCCCTGTTTCTGCTCGAACTGCAGGCCGAGCCGTTCGGCTTCGCGGCGGGTGGCTTCGGCATGGGGCAGGGGCGCCAGACCCGGCAGGTCAATATAGAGCATGCGGCTGTAATTCTTCAGGCCCAGCATCGTTTCCATGAGATACAGCGCGTTTTCCTCGCCGTATCGGGCCACATAGTTTTCGAAGGTCTGAAGGACGGAAAAAGGCGAATCGCTCGGGACGCTTTCGTCCTCGAGGTTGGCGTGGTCGCGTTCGATCCAGCCAGCCGTTTTGTAGAACGTACCCGGGTTTTCTCCGAACACGGTATCGTACGCCGACCGCGACCCGAGGAAGAGGGCGATACAGTCGTGGGCGCGGGGAATGACGAGCGGAAGGGCCGGGTGACCCAAGCCGACGACGCCGTTGTTGCAGAGCGCAAAGCCAAGCAGAACCCCGGCGTAGCGGTCGGGGCGCGCGGCGTCAATGGCCTTCTGGATTCGCGCCGTCATCTTCCCGCTGGGCAGATCGTGCAGACCCTGCGAGAGAAACTCGACATCAATCACATGGCGCGACCGGGCCACACAGGCACAGATCTCGCGGTAGAAAATCTCGCAGGCGATCAGTTTGTAACGCGGCGGTCCGGAAACATCGGGCATCTTGCAATCCTTTGCCGTTTCGACGCCAGAAGGCGCCTGCCTCCCTCGGTTCAGCGCTTTTTCTCGCCCGTCTCCCACGGCGGCGCTTCCGGCAGGCAGGCATCGAAACGCACGAGAAGATTCTGCTCATATTCCCCGCCAAACCGTCCCTCAAAAAAGCGCGGCAACCCTTCGGACCGGAACTCCGCCCACGAGTCGGTCTCGCGACCCGGCAGAATGGGGAAAAAGAGCGCCCCGGTTTCGGCGGCCGCCATGCAGTCGCCCGCCGCGTCACCCACCATCAACATGCGGCCCGGTTCGTAGTGCTCGCCTGCCGTTCCGCGCAGGTGGTCCGCCTTGGTGCCCAGTTCCTGCCCGCAGATCAGCTGCGGCAGGTGGGCCATGCCGTGCGCCTGCCACTCGCGCTCGAGCGCCTCGGTGGGGGTCTGCGACACGACCACCAGATCCGCCTGGGCGCGGGCGGCCTCGAGGGTTTCACTTGCTCCGGCGAAGGGGAAAACCTCTTCGGAACGGGCCGCCACCTCGCGGTTCACCGCCACGCTCCACTCGATGATCCGCCAGAGGCTGGAGTCGGCCGAAAGGACCGCCTCTTCTTCGAGCGAGGCGTTGTCGAGCGCTGCGGCTCGGCTCACCCAGTCGCGAAGCGCCTCCACATCCGGCAGCGCCAGACCGCTGGCCACAAACTCGGGACGCCGCGCCAGCAGGTCGAAGGTCTTGAGCAACGCCTTGAAACGGTTCTGTCCCCGAAATCGAGAATACAGGTTGACGAATTCAGTGGTCTCGCGCGTGATCCCGGCGAGCGCCTCCAGGCCAAAATACTGGATGATGTTCGGAGTGAAACACTGCTTCTGTTTCAACTCCATGGTGTCGAACACGCACCCGTCCGAGTCCACTCCGATATAGAACGCCTGCCGCGGCTCAAAAGCGGACAAACGCCGGATTTTTCCTGTCTCCATAAAACCGCGACCCCTTTTCTTCCACCTGAACCCCTTCTATCCACCCCCACACTTCTCCTATTTTTCCAGAAACGTCTGCGTGTGTCAATCAATTCGACTATTCAGAAAATTAGAAGAGGGTTTCCATTCACCCGGGTGGGTTTTGCCGGAGGGCTCCCGTTTCAACCGTGTTCTTCCGATTTTTTTATTGCGTGTAGAGGCCGACACGGCGCAAAGTAATTGAACCCGATGCTGAAATAAACAAGATGGCAGACATAATATACCAATTTGGAGTGGGAAACAAACGGGGTTTTCAGGGGTCTTTGAAGCGAACAGAGGGTCTGTCGTTCTCTGAGAGAACGGTTTCTCATGCTCTTAACAGAAGGAGTCTTCACATGTTCACAGGATTTCGGGCAAATTGGGCTATTCTAGTTGTGACAATCCTTTTTGTGGCGGGTTGCCGAAACGTCGGCGAGAAAACGGGCGCCAGTCTGGATATCCAGTCCGTGTCGTCCCAGGACTCGGTAACGACTTCAACCGCGACACAATCCGTGCGGCAAAAGAATACCCCCCCTTCCACCGACATGTTGCAGGCCCAGTTTCAGGCCACGATCTATGAGGTGCAGGCGGATCCGGCGCGGCTGAACGACGTGGACGGCCGGGTTCTGGCGAGGCAGGCCGACAGCGCCGAGAAGTTGCTCACGGCCCTGTCCCAGATCGGGGAAGCGCGCATTCTTTACCGTTTCGATCAACCGGTCAATGTCTTCTCCGAAACGCTCCGTCTCGGAACACAGGAGCCCATGGTCACCAACTCCCGAACCGCGGCGAACGGCGCGGCGATCAACACCATCCAGTACCACGACGTGGGCGCCATCATCCAGTTGTCGGCCAACCGGGCGCCCGCGGAAGCGAAGCGAAAAGGCCCCAACGTCAAACTCTCCGTGGAGATGGCGGTTCTATCCAACAGTGACGCCGAAATCGTTCCCGGGCGCAAAGTCTCTTCCATCCGGCAGGTTTCGCTGAATCATAGCGAACGACTGGAGTTCGGACACCCCCGGGTGATGCTGGCGGTCAGTTCGACCTCAACCGATACGAAACAGCGCCCGGCGATGTACGTGGTCCGGTATGTGTTCAAGCGGTAGAATGGGTTATAGCATTTCTCAAAAGTTTTGTCCGGAAGGACCGTTGGAATCCCGAAGGGATTGCCCGTGAGCAGCCGTGGCTTTTAACCCCCGGAATGTGTCCCCAAAATTATCAAACGCCGAAGGGTTTCCCAATCCGGCCTGTAAACCTGAAAACCGCAGTTGAAACCATAAACCTTTGGAATTCAAACACCTTGAAAACACCCGACGGGTGATTCCCCAAAGCATGGATTCGAGACGGTCGGTAAGCGCCAAAGGCGCGTCTTATACCCGCCTGGGGCATCGCCCCAGGAAAACCGATCGGTTATTCAGGCAAGGGCTGAAAGCCCGTACTATCAAGGTCTTTTTCCTCTTTTTCATAGTCCGGGCCTTCAGCCCTTGCAAAAGAAGGGACACATTTCCTGGGGCGACGCTTCGCTTGCCCCAGGCTGGTATAAATCCGCGCCGTTGGCGCTCAACTTTTGAAAAAACGCTATATCTGGAACCCATCCGAAAAGGGGAGGCGCTCAGGTTCCCCACCGGTCCATCGGCAGACGGCGGGTTTCGCAGAACGCGCGCAGGACGGGGAGAAAGGCCGGGCCGTAGGTCTGGCACTTCTGTTCCCCCACGCCGAGGACGCGCCCGAACGACTCGACCGTCGAGGGGCGACGGCGCGCCAGGTCGTAGAGGGTGCGGTCGTGGAAAATGAGGAACGGGCGCAGCTGTTTTTCGCGGGCGATCTGGCGGCGCAGGGCCCGCAATTCTTCGTAGAGCGCGCGGTCCTCGTCGGTCAATTCGCCCAGGTCGGCGGACTCCGGCGGCGCATCGGTCAGAGCGGCTTTTGCGGACGTCTCCCGAGGAACCGAAACGGACAGGGTCTCATCGCCTTGCGCCGGTCCAATTGACACACACTCTCCCCCCGTTCGCTTCCGTTTCTTTTCGGCCTTGGGGGAAGCGCCTTCCGTTTTGCGCGCAACCGCTTCGATACTCAGCACCGGCGCTTCCTGCGCGCGCAGGACCCGCCACCCCGCCGGGGTGACCCGGAGCGCCGAGTCGTCGCCGTCGGCCTGTTGCACATACCCCTGCGCGCGCAACTGGCCGATCCACTTGAGCGCCGTGGCTTCCCGGTAGGAGGCCAGCAGTCCGAAAGTGCTCAAGCGCTGGTGCTCCGCTTCGCAAAGCGCCGCTTGCCCGCACAGGACCCGGGCGACGGGAACAGGGCCCTGGCTTTCCTGGAGCCGGATGACACAGGAGAGAATTTTCTGGGCCAACACGATGGCCTCGCTGGGAGGCAGGGCGTTGGGCAGGCAGTTGTCGCAGGCGCGGCAGTTAATTTTGCTGTACCGCTGTCCGAAGTACTGGACCAGGCTCGCATGGCGGCAGCCGCCCGTGTTGCAGTATTCGTCCATCTCGCGCAGTTTGCGCAGGGCGATGCGCTTGGTCTCCTTCGACAGGGTCGCGTCGCCATCCCGGGCGGCTTCTTCGTCCCCTTTGTTGATGAGCCAGCGCCAGAGGACAAAGTCGCGCGTCTGGTAGAAGAGGCAACATTCGGCGGGCAGGCCGTCGCGGCCCGCGCGGCCCGCTTCCTGCTGGTAGTGCTCGACCGACTTGGGACATCCGGCGTGAATGACGTAACGCACGTTGGACTTGTCAATCCCCATGCCGAAGGCGACGGTGGCCACGATGATGTCCACCTCTTCGCGGATGAAAGCGTCCTGGTTGGCCCGGCGGTTGTCCGCGTCGAGTCCGGCGTGGTAGGGGAGCGCGGAAAGCCCCACCTGGCGCAGCTCGGCGCAGAGTTTCTCGACGTCCTTGCGCGTGATGCAGTAAATGATGCCGGAGTCACCCGGGTGGCGGCGTATCACTGCAAGGATCTGGCCCAGTCGGCCTTGCGCGTTCAATCGCTCTTCGGCGCGGTAGAACAGGTTGGGCCGGTCGAACGACCCCACCAGGATCTCGGCGTCGCGCATGCGCAACTCGCGCACGATGTCGTTCTGGACATGGTGGCTCGCCGTGGCGGTGTAAGCGTGAATGGGCAGGTTGGGCAGTTCCTGGCGGATCAGGCTGAGCGCCCGGTACTCGGGCCGGAAGTCGTGACCCCACATGCTGATGCAGTGCGCCTCGTCCACGGCGATGAACGAAAGGGGCGTCTGGCGCAGGCGCTCGACGAAACTGTCCATCGTCAGGCGCTCGGGCGCGACGTAGAGGAGTTTCAGCGCCCCGGCGTGGAAGGCGCGCAGCACCTGTCCGGCCTCGTTTCCCTCGAGACCACTGTGCAGGCAGGCGGCCGCCACGCCGCACTCGCGCAGGCCGTCCACCTGGTCCTTCATGAGCGAGATCAGAGGGGAAACCACGATGGCCGTGCCCTCGAGCGCCAGTGCGGGCGCCTGGAAACAGAGCGACTTGCCGCCGCCCGTGGGCAGCACCACCATTGAATCGCGCCCCGTCAGCACGCACTCCATCGCCTCGCTCTGCAGGGGCAGAAACTGGTCATACCCCCAGTAGCGGTGCATGAGCGCGTGAACTCGGTTCATCGGAGTTTCTCCTTCGGGTTTTACAACCTATAAATCGCCGTTGAGCGCCAACGGCGCGGATTTATACCCGCCTGGGGCAAGCGAAGCGTCGCCCCAGGACAGGTGTCCCTTTTTTTCAGAAGGGCTGAAGGCCCGAACTATGGAAAGGGAACAAAACGGCTGGATAGAGCGGGCTTTCACCCCTTACGGCATGCCTCCGGCGTCTTTCTTCTCTTCCCGGAACTCCCACTCCGGGTGTCTTGAGTCCTCCTGATTCCAAACGACCTGTTCGCGTAACTGCGGTAAACAACACGTCCGAACAGCGCCCCGGATTGGGGGGCGCCGCTCGGACGTCAACTCACAGAAACCGGGATTCGCCCACTCGATCACTTGACTTTGGCAAGTTCTCCCTTGAGTTTCTTGAGGGTATCGTCGTTGGCGTATTTGGGAAACTGGGCCTCCAGATTCTTGACCGTCTCGCGCGCCTCGGGAATCTTGTTCAACTGGTATTGGCACAGGGCCATCGAGAGCATGCTGTCGCCCACGATGGGGCTTTGCGGGTAGGTATCGAGAACCGACTGGAACGCCTCGAGGCCCTTCTGATAGTCTTTGCTCTTGAAGTAGCAGCACCCCAGTTCATAGGCGGCATTGGGCGCCTTGGGACTGTCGGCGTAGTCGGTCAGGAATCCCCGGTACAGGTTGATGGCTTCGGGGATACTGTTGGGGGTCGCCGCCGCCTGGGCGGCCCGCTTCAGGACATTTTCCTGCTCGACGGTCTTGTCGGGCGCCGCGGGCTGCGCGGCCACAGCGGCCCGATTCGAGTTGGCCAGGTCCTTGCGGATGGCATCGAGCTGGGACTGAATGCTTTCAAGGTTCTGGGTCCGCTCGGCGTCGGCTTTGCGGGTGGCCTCCATCTGGTTCTGCAGTTCGGTCACACTGTACTGGAGTTTGTTGAACGACTCGTTTTGTGTGTTCTCGAGTTTGACAACGCTGAGTTTGATGTTGTTGAGGTCGCTCTGGGTATTGGGCGCCTCGACGAGCGGAGAAATCAAACCGCAGCCGGACGTAAACAACGCCAGCGTGGTAATGGAACCCGCCACCACCGTACGCGCCAGCCGACGCGAAGGGGTCTTTTCTGATAAGGCAACGAAGGGCATGATTGTTTTCCTTTTGATCCGTGAAATGAAGTGAGTTTCCGGGCGCTTGCCGCACCGCCCCCCCGCTCGGGCATCAGGCCGGAGGGATCTGGCTCAGAATTGTTTTGATCATGTCGGGATTGTAATCGGGATAACGCGTCTGGAGCGTTTTGATCGTCTCACGCGCTTCTTTGTACTTGGTCAGTTTGATCTGACACATGGCCAGCGAAATCATGCTGTCGGGGATGATCGAACTGGTGGGATAGGTGTCGAGAACGTAGCGGAACGCGCGCTGGCCCTTCTCGAAATCGTTGCTCGAGAAGTAGCAGCGCCCCAGCTCGTAGGCGGCGTTGGGCGCCTTGGGACTGTCGCGGTAGTCGAACAGGAAGCTGGTGTAGAGGTCTATGGCCTCCGGGTACTTGCCCAGCGAATAGGCCTGATTGGCTTTCTGGAAAACCCGTTCCTGCTCTTCGCTGGTGCCGCCCGCCGGAGGATTGGGGGCTGAAACGCCGGGAGCGCCATTCCCCGACTGACCCGCGCCCGCCGGGGAGGCGTTCTTCGCCACGGCCTTGCGCAGTTCCTCGATCTGGGCCTGAATATTCGCGTTGCCGTCCTCGGTGGCCTTGCGCTGGTTGTCCACCTGCCGCTGGAGTTCATCCATGTTGTATTGCAATTTTTTCAGGGTGTCTGCCTGGGTGGTTTCGAGTTCCGTCACCTTCAGTTTGGTTTGCGCCAATTCCACGCGCAGATCCGAGGGACCCCCGCCGGATTTGCAAGCCGCGAAACTCAGAACCAGTACGCCGGCACATCCCCACACCCGGACGCGTTGGGAGAAAGAAGATTGGACAACGGTGTTCATGAACGTCTCTCCTGTGGTTTTCGGGTCATCCCAACGTCGGGGAACCGACTTCCGGGCCCAGACAAAATGAAACGGGGCAAAACGACACGAAGGAGATCTCCGAAAACCGTCCCCCGTGCGCATCACCCCGTTTACGCCTCCTGTTACTGAACGAAGAATTGCACCCGGCGGTTCTTGGCCCACGCTTCTTCACTGTGGCCGGGATCCACCGGACGCCCTTCCCCATAGGGGATCACACTCATCAATTCGGCCTGCACGCCCCGTTTGGCCAGCTCCGTCCGGACGATGGACGCGCGGAACTCGCTCAGGCTCATGTTGTACTCTTCGGTCCCGCGCTCGTCGCAGTGGCCCTCGATGTTGATCCGGCGCCCCGCGGCATTTTGCTTGAGCCAGTTGGCATTTGCATCCAGCACCGCCGCCTGATCGGGACGGATCTGGTGGTTGTCGTAATCGAAATAGATCGGGCGCAGCTCCGAAAATTCACGAGTCGCCGACGGATCAACCGCCCGATTGCCGAGCGGCAAAGTTCCATTGGCCCCCACGGGCAATCCGTCCGGACCGATGGGCTGTCCTTCTCCTCCCAGCGAGATGGGCGGGGGCACCTTGCCATCCTCAAACGCCGGGAACCCGATCGGGGTCGTCGTGGCGGGCTTGGCCCTCCAGAAGTAAGGCCAATCGCGCTTCTTGAGGAACGAGCAGCCACTGGTACTCAGAAGAATACCGATAAGCACGACATACAAACTGGTACGGACAAGAACGGGTGAGAAGAACGGGAACTTTTTCATGGTGTCGAACACCTCCGAAGGGGAATGGAAACTGGGTACATCCTAAATCGAAACGGACATTCTTCGCGCCCGTTGCAAGTGCCACAGTCTGGGAGAATTGACCTGTTTCAGGCCCGGCCAACACACTTTCGGCCCCACTTCCTGAAAGCCAATTCCACAGTGACAATTAAACGGGTGCCGTGGGAGGTTGTCAACTAGAAAAGCGGAGTTTTTCTCGCCATTGCCCCGCTCAACTCCTCAAAAGTCAAGAGTTGTGAAGACGGAGGGCAGCCCCTGACGCACCCTCAACAATTCGCCTGACAGCAAGTCGTTCCTGCCGAGAGGGTGCATCTCCCGAATTTGCGGGAAGGATGGTTGTGATCAACCGAACCGATGGGGGATGAAAAGCCCGAAGGGCTTGTACATACGATAGCCCAGGGCGAGCGGAGCGTCGCCCTGGGAAAAG
>Ga0116170_10006042_pt1 | contig 10685 bp, 7 predicted proteins | sample AD_JPNHW1_MetaG_FD_89797 | JGI IMG/M metagenome (GOLD analysis project Ga0116170, IMG submission 89797) | Active sludge microbial communities of municipal wastewater-treating anaerobic digesters from Japan - AD_JPNHW1_MetaG | ecosystem: Engineered > Bioreactor > Anaerobic > Digestate | place... | reverse complement strand
TACTTAAAATCCCCTCTTCGAAGAACGAAGAGGGGATTTTTTACTTGCTCCGGCTTCGGAGGGTTCGACAACACATTCTCGAAGAACCATGCGTCAGGCTTTCGCGTGGTATCCGTTCGGATTGCCCTTCTGCCAGCGCCAGGCATCCCGGCACATATCATCCAGAGATTTCTGCGCAATCCAGCCAAGCTTCTCCCGGGCTTTCGTCGCGTCGGCATAGCATACCGCAATATCTCCCGGGCGGCGTTCGGTGATCTCGTAGGGAATCGTTACCCCATTAACCCGTTCAAAGGTTTGAATCAGGTCCAGAACACTGTACCCCGTACCAGTGCCAAGGTTGATCACCTCACAGCCCCTGTGTTCCATCAGATAGCCGCATGCCGCAACATGGCCCCGTGCCAGATCGACCACATGGATATAGTCGCGTACCCCGGTGCCGTCCGGCGTGGGATAATCGTTGCCGTACACGCGCAGGCAGGGCAGTTTTCCGCTTGCCACCTGTGTAATGTAAGGCATCAGGTTGTTGGGGATTCCAACCGGGTCCTCTCCGATCTTGCCGCTTTCATGCGCCCCAATCGGGTTGAAGTAACGTAACAGCGCAACCGCCCAGTCGGGGTTGGCAAACGCGATATCGGTCAGGATTCGTTCAATCATATATTTCGTCCAACCGTACGGGTTGGTACAACCGGTCGGCATCGTTTCCGTAAGCGGCATGGTTTGCGCTGTGCCGTAAACGGTGGCGGACGAGCTGAAGACGAATCGCTTCACACCATGCGCGCGCATCGCTTCGCACAGCGTTAGCGTGCTGTCCAGATTGTTGCGGTAGTATTCCAACGGTTTTGCAACGCTTTCTCCCACCGCTTTATATCCGGCAAAATGGATCACGGCGTCGAAAGAATGTTGGTCGAAAATCCGGTTCATCGCTTCCAGATCGCACACATTGGCCTTATGCCAGCTCACAGGCTTTCCGGTGATCTGCTCCAGCCTCGTGATCACTTCTTCACAGCTGTTGGAGAAATCGTCCACGATTACCGCGTCATGTCCCGCGTTGACCAGTTCAACATAGGTATGGGATCCGATAAAACCGGCGCCCCCGGTTAACAATATCGTCATGGATGTGCCTCCTTGGATTGTGATTGTATCCGTTTCACCGCGCATCGCGGTTGATACGCACGAACCAAACCGGATCAGAAGAGCTTCTCCGGATAAACGCCCTGATCATGCATCTTCTTCAACTGGGCCTGTACATATGGTTTGTCTTCTTTATACGTTACGCCAAACCATACGGCATCGGTAGAGAGAACGTCAACAGACAGTCCCTCTTCGTGCATCAGTTGATCCACCAGTACAGGCAGCACGTATTCCGCTTTCATTTCGTCCGGTTTCAGGCCCCGCAGGAATTGATCAAAGTGCTTCTGCGCGGCGTCAAAAATCCAGGGGGTAAAGCCAAACAGATTCATGCTCACCAGACTGTTCGGGTTCAGGATCACACCGTTTGGATCGGCATTGGTGTCGCGGATCGTCCCATCCGGGAAAGGCTGAATTTTATAGGTCTCGGTTACGCTTTTCAGCTTGCCCTCCGCGGAGGTTTCGCAGACACCGCGGGTTACATGTCCGTTCTCGCTGACCGTATTCTTCAGATAATACCCGACCATACAGGCTTCCCGTTCCGGTTTCAGGCTGCCGATTCGTTTGCTGATCAGCGCATAGGGCGGGCGACCATAATAATCATCGGCATTGATAACCGCAAAAGGTTCATGGATCGCATCCTTGGCACAAAGCATGGCATGAACTGTGCCGAACGGTTTGACACGGCCTGTGGGAATGGAATACCAGCCAGGCATAGTTTCCGGTTCCTGAAAGACATATTCCACTTTCACTTTACGGCTGAGTTGATCGCCAATCAGCTGATGCACCCGCTCTTCAAATTCATGTTTGATAATAAAGACTACCTTGTTAAAACCGGCCTGAATAGCATCGTAAACCGAATATTCCAGCAGGATTTCGTTATGCGGGCCCATCCCATCCACCTGCTTGTTGCCGCCATAGCGTGACCCCATTCCAGCCGCAAGAATCAATAACGTTTTGTCCATTTCTTTCTCCCTTTCCATCCAGCTTTATCTTAAAGCGCCGCGTGTGCACCGGACAGCAGTTCCGTAGCGGGCGACCCCTCCTTTGCAGGATGCGGTTCTTCCTGCAGACCGTTCGGCGCGGTCTCTCCATCCCATCGGGGCAGCGCTTCCTCCAGGCGATTGGTATTCTCCATGATTGTTTCATTGGGTATGTTTTCCCGTATAAACTCTGCCGGTTTATCAACCGCAGGAGGAGTGGGCTTTCTTACCGTCTTCTTATTAATTTCTCGTGTGGGAGCGCTGGTCGGCACCGACTCTTTCAATGCCCGAGCCTTGGTGCGCATCAGCGGGCAAATCATCTGTTTCTCCGAAGAAAAACCCTCTGTACTGTCCCGGCGGAAAAAGATCGTGACCGTGCGAAGAATCATCTTCATATCCAGCATCAGAGAAAAGTTTTCGATGTAGAACAGGTCCAGAATGACTTTATCCCGGGGTGTGGTGTTGTACTTGCCATCAATCTGCGCCAGCCCCGTCAGCCCGGCTTTCATTTGTTTCCGGTACTCAAACTCCGGCACTTCCTGCGTATAGCGGTCTACGTTCTCTAACATTTCCGGACGAGGACCAACGATGCTCATATCTCCTTTGAGCACATTAAAAAGTTGGGGCAACTCGTCAATCCGATATTTTCGTAAAAAACGACCTGCCTTGGTAATTCGCTCATCGTCCTCACAGGCGGATTGTCCCGCCGCGTCACACGCATCCTGATACATCGTCCGGAATTTGATGATCTTAAACACCCGTCCGCCAATCGTTGCTCTTTTTTGTTTGAAGAATATCGGGCCGTTGTGTGAAAAAGCGATCATCAGCGTTGCCAGAAGCATCAGCGGGCTGGTTACGATCAGCCCCAGCAGGCTGATCACGATGTCGGAAATACGTTTCACGAACCGTTGCATCAGCGAGGGTTCCGCGCGGTGGATATATAAGAACAGCGTATCATCAATCACATTTTGCTGAGAAGAGGAAGCAATCACGTCTTCCAGTTCCGCCTGCAGATAGATTGTCTTCCCGTTCTGGTAGCAGAACGATTTTAGCTGTGCTTCCTCCGTGTCGGGGATTCCTGCCAGAAACACGACGTCGTTATCTAATATCGTCTGTTCTACATCTTCACATTCGAAATGCAGCACGTCGCACAATTTATACTTCTGGCGGAATGTGGCGATTTTTTGGGCAATATGTTCCGCCTGCTCCTGTGAAGCGGTAATAATACAGCATTTCTCCGCCGGATTGATCCGGAAGTAAATACGGTAACCCAGCATGACGAACAGATAAATCAGGCTGATCTGGATCAGGATAGCGATCAGCAACAGCCAAAAGTCCCCCCCGAAAAGGATCAGGCGGGAATTGTTCGCCTTGTTAACGTTCATGATCTGTAACTGCAGATACGTAATGATGTCCGTCAGGAGGATAGTAATCACAATCGAGGCGAAAACCGAGCGCGCCTTTTTAGCGCCGAGTTCATATCCGCCGTATACATACGTCAGGATCAGCAACAGAACCGTAAAGGTAGCCATCGTTGTGGCTGCGGTACGGCTCATATTGATAATCTGAGGGTTTGTAGTGGACAGTGGTAAAAAGAAAGCTATAAACAGAGAAACATACAGTAAGCACTGGAAAACCGTCTTTATTACCTGCGACAGCAAATATCGCTTCTTCATGCCTGCCTCCATGACGTAAGCGTAGCCTCCTGCGGGTAAAAATCGAGCCCTGTCAACATCTGAAGGAGCATTTCAACAACCCCAAACAGGTAAAGAATATCACGGGCCTATCAACGTGTCAAGTTGAGAAAGTCTAATCGAACCTGTGCAGGCCTTCTGTATGATCATTATGGGTATTTTCCCGGAACTGATGCTATAATGTTTACAGTCAGGAGGGGTTTGATGAAGATTCTGGTCAGTGCCTGTTTGTTGGGTTTACCCTGCCGCTATGATGGTCGCAGCGTGCCAAACGATGCTGTTATAGCCCTTGGTAAAGAGCATGTATTGGTGCCCTTCTGCCCGGAAATCTACGGTGGGCTCGCAACGCCACGTGAACCTGCGGAAATACAGAATGATCGCATAGTCACCCGTTCAGGCGCAGATGTCACCGAAGCTTACCGGAAAGGTGCTGATGAGGCACTGCGCGTCGCCCGGCTGTTGGGCTGTTCCTGCGCTGTTTTACAGGATCGCAGCCCCTCCTGTGGGTCCGGCGTTAGATACGATGGCACCTTTACCGGCACGCTTACGGATGGCGACGGGCTGACAGCCTCCCTGCTCAAGGAGAATCATATCCAGGTCATCCGCGCTTCTCAGGTCTCACAGACTTTTCTCTGTTGCCCCTGTTCCGCAAAGTGCCACAAACATGGTCGTTGCGACGAGTGCCGAGCCCATCACGCCGGGCGAAAAAATCCGCCTTTCTGTGAAAGATGCTGACAACGAAGGGAACGCCCCGCTGCGGAAGAAATCCGCGGTGGGGCGTTCCCTGTGAATCATCAGGCCGGATGCCTGCGTTGATATACGATCACTTCGCATCCTGCGCAGGCGCGGGCCATTGCTGTACTGCGCCTGTTTGAATCTCGGAAGGCATCGTAGCCCCATCTGGCAACTGGTAGCCCATGTCGTAATCGAAATTCTTCGTGCCGCTTTCCACGCTGAACGGATCGCTTTCCGCGCTGGTACCATCCCCACTGACGAGGCAGCTGGAAATCACCCGAAGAGCCGGCATGGATTTTGTGATCGTCAGCGCCGGATAAGCCTTTGCCCGCAACGTATACGTACCCGGATACACATCCGGAAATTCATAATATCCCCATTCGTTCGTTTGGGTGGAATAAGCGACGACGCCGTCGGAGAGCAGTTCAACCGTTACCCCGTTGATCGTAGGTTCGCCATAGTCCAGCAGGCCATTTTGGTTGGTATCCAGCCATGCCTGATCGCCTACCCGCGCGGGTTTAATCAGGATCACGTTCAGCGACAGCTGATGTTTCGCCATCTGTACCGTGAACGGGTCGCTGATACCCAGCCCGTCAGAAGATTTGGCAACGATGGATGCGCCATCCGCGTAATTGGGGTCCCCCGGGCGAACGAAGATCGTACTGTCAGGCTGCTTCACCGTAATCCGATAGGCGTCCGGCCATAACCCGTCAAAACGATAAACACCCTGTTCGTTCGTCGTCGTTGTTTGCAGGGGTTGATCTCCGTCGCCATCATACAGCGCCACTTCCACGCCCGTCTGCGGCGTATGCGTGCCGTTCTCGTCCAACGTGACCGTGCCACCGACGCTGGTGTAGGAAACCAGCCCGCCAGTCAGGTTCGCGGCCGTTTCCCCTTCGGTCACGGTAATACCGCCGCGGGAGAGCATGGAGCCGTCCAGCGTGAAGTCGCTCTTGCCTTCCGCAGGCTGCGCCTGCGCGGGCAGCGTAAACCGCAGCGTATAAGTCCCGGGGCGCACATCGGTAAACGCCACGTCGCCACTCTGGTCGGAAGTGGCGGTTTTCACCACCTCTTCTTCCTCCTCGTCGTAGAGCTCATACTTCAGACCGCTTACGAAGCTCTCATCCTCCGCGTGCGTTCCGTTCCGGTTTTCATCCAGCCAAATGGAAGCGGTTATCGTGGCGGGTTTCACCGCCCCGATCATGTTGCTTTCGCGGTTGACCAGTGCTGCCCACGGGCAGCTGACGCTTGCGTCACCAGTCGTATCCAGTGTGATTCCGCTCTTTGTCAGGTTGCCGGAGAAAATGTACCCCTCCGGAAGCTGAATCCGTAGCGTATACTGCCCAGGTCTCAGCCCGGTAATGGAGTAAGCGCCATCCTCCTCCGTTACTGCCTGACCGCCCTGAAGCGCCGAATCGGCGGGGGTGCAGGTTACGGTTACCCCTTTCAGGGTTTCTTCCCCTTGATCCTTTTCGCCGTTTCCGTTGCGGTCATGGTAGGCGATTCCTTCAAAGGAGCCCAACGTGACAGCGCCCACCAGCGGTGCTTCGTACGCTTTTCCGGACTCAACCGTGAGCCCCTTCAGCACATTTTCCTTGCCCTGCGCATCCAGCGTGTTTCCACCATCGGCTACTTTTGCGATCGTCGCATGATCCGGTAACAGGAACGTTACCGTATAGTTGCCGGGCATCACGCCATCGAAGAAATAGGCGCCATCCTCAGCAACGGGTGAAGTCAGGTCGATTTCCCCATCCTCGGAAAGCAACCGTACGCTTCCGTCGGTAAAACCGCCTTCCCCTTCGTCCCGTAAACCGTTGTCGTTCAGGTCGTTAAAGAATACACCCGTCAATGTGGAAGATGGAAGCATCCCCGCGTTGACCTGTTCAATCGTCTGCCCCATCGCTACTGCGATGGGCTGTGTTTCCCCAAAACCATCTTTGGCCAGCGCGCTTACATCATTGCCATTGTCCTGATCCGGGCGATAGCGCGAAAACGCATATCCATCCTTGCGCTGGAACCGGACCGTATATTCACCCGGCATAATCCCTTCCAGCGTGTAATGGCCGTTCGCGTTGCTGGCGGCAGACCCCGCGAGGTTTCCCTGGCTGTCTACCAGCTGGACTTTTACGCCGGACGCCGCGTTGTCCGCGCCATCCTGCACGCCATCGTACTTTTTATCGAAGAATACCGTACCGGAGATGGTACCTCCCATTGCGACGCCCACGCAAACCTGCGTAGTGGCGCCGTTTGCGAGCGTTACCGATGGTATGGTATTCTCGCGGCGGCCTTCCTTCGCGGCAAAAGGATTGGTCGTCTCGTTCTGCGCTGCGGGAACAGTGGTAAAGATGCTGCCATCGTTGGGCAAAATGGCCCGCAGCCGATAATCCCCGCCGCGAAGCGTGTTAAATGAATAGGTTCCGTCTTCATCGGTTACGACTTTCCCCATAGACTTATCATTGGAATTTTTAATCGCTTCCAGCGTAACACCCGCATACGGGGGTTCGCCCTGATCGTATACGCCGTTGTAATTCACATCCAGAAAGGCAATACCGCTAAGCGTTGCCTTCTGCACAACGCCCACGTTTTTATCCGTCACATTCTGGGCGCCGGTCACAATAAACTGCCGGCTAGCGGTTGTGCCCTCGGTGGTGAATACGGAACGCGCGTCCCCGCCCGTCTGCGAATAACGGGCGAACAGGTATCCGTCCGGCAGGGATGCGGAAAAATTGTAGGTGTCGTCAAAAAGCAGGTCGAAGCGATAGTTTCCGTTCGCATCCGACGTGCAGGTATAGTTGGCGCCAGTCTTGCTGCCGGTCAGCGTCAGGGCAACATCGGCTACGCCGGGTTCATCCGCCTGCATCACCCCGTCGTTATTGATATCGCTCCACACGCGGCCAGAGAACGACCCGACCGGGATCGCGCCTGCCCCCGCCTCCGCCGTTTGGCCCGCTGTGAGCGTAATGGCCGATGAAACCGCCGTGAGCGCGTTGGAATTGCTGACGCAGCCGTTTCCAAGGCTCCATCCTTCCGCCGCTACGGTAAAAAGGTAGCCGTCCGGCAACGTTACGCGCAGCACATATTGCCCTGGCATAAGCCCCGCCAGCGTGCCGCTTCCATTCGCATCGGTCGTCACGGTGGCTGCCGCGGCGCCGGTCGCATCTGTTGCGTCGACCGCCTCGAAAACCACGCCCGCGATGGCACGTTCATAGGGTCCGCGAGTGCCGTTCTGGTTGCTGTCCATAAAAGCGGCTACTGCAATTTGTGCCGTCTGCCCCTCCGGCACGTCGGCCGCATACTGTATCGCTGGCAACCTGGCGGTTTCTCCGGCTTTCACAGTAATCGAAAGCCACAGCATGTCGCCCTTCTGCGAAACCTGCCACTGCGAATCCGCCGCGGGTTTCTGGCCCTGAGGCAGCGGTACATATACGGTGTAATCTCCCGCGGCCAGATTGGCAAATGTAAAGCTTCCGTCCTGAGCCGTTTGCGTGGAAAGCTGGGTATCCACGGAAGCAATCGCAACGCTTACCCCGCCGCCCGCTTCCCCGGCAGAGCCTGCTATCGACGCCGGATTGCCCGCGGCATAAGCCCGTGAAAAACCAGGAAGAAGCGTGAGAACCGTAAGGAGAATGACGATCGCCACTGTCCCCATGATTCGATTGAACCGTATGCGGCTCCCGGTCGTTCCCATTACATTGGATATCATCCGCCGCTTCGCCTCCGATGTGTTTTATCCTGAAACCCATAAAAAACCATGTTAAATAGTAACCGCCTGTTACCGCTTTGTCAACCGAAGGAAGTAAGTTGTGACTTTCGTTACAGCAAAAACGTGAACAAATCGTGAAACCTTCTCCGAAAATACACCCCCGTCGTTGACGGTACGCTGTGAAGTGTTATAATAAAATGGATGCCGGATTCATCCGGCACACCTGAGGAGGAGCACGCGTATGTCTGATCTGTCCAAAATCGCTATCGTAACGGATTCCTCCTGTGATCTGAGCGATGCGCAACTGGAACAGCACCATATCCATATGGTTTCGCTGCGAATTGTATGCCAGAACGCGGAATACCGCGATCGGGTTGAGTTAAGCCAGGAGCAGCTTTATGAACTGCTGAAATCGGAGTTGCCAAAAACAAGCCTTCCCCTGCCGGAGGATGTAAGCGGTTTATACGACCGTTTAGCCGCCGAGGGGATTACCGACATTGTACACGTCTGCATTTCTTCTGGGTTAAGCGGCACGTTCAACATGGTGCGAATGATCGCAGAGGATTACCGGGACCGCATGAACATCCGGGTAGTGGATTCGCTTACCCTGTCCACGGGACTGGGCCTGATGGTGCTTGCCGCCGCCGAATCGCTTGAAGCGGGCGACGATCCCGATACGGCGGTGGAAAAAGCGAAACGGGTTCGCTCCTCCCAGCTGGGCATGTTTGTAATCCGAACGCTGGAGTATCTTCGCAAGGGCGGACGCATCGGTCTTGTGGAAGGCGTGGTCGGCAGCCTGCTGCAGATTAAGCCGATTATCTATATTAACGATGAGGGCGTCTACCAGACGCTGTCTAAAGCACGCGGCTATAAAGCCGCGGTGGAAACCATGGCGCAGGAGGTAGTCCGTCGCTTCGGTAAAAACCGTATCAACCTTACGGTGGTTCACGGGCAGGCGGAGGAAGAGGCGGAAAGTTTGCTGGAAAAACTGAAACAGTCGTTAAGCATTGCCTCCAGTTTTATCCGTCCGGTCAGCCCCGTGTTGGCCATCCATACCGGCCCGGGCTTGTTGGGTATCGTTGCAAACCTTGCTGAGTAAAAGCTTCATAAAAGCGCGGCAGACCAAAACGGTTCGCCGCGCTTTATTATGATGTCGTATCTATGGTATACGCTATAACGTTCAACGGGCAGAACCGTTAACCAGCCGACCTACTGCGTTGCCGTCCCGCAGGGTAACCTCCACACAGCAACTGGCCTGATAGGTGGAAAACACTTCCGCGCCGATATTCCATAATCGCCGAATGACTTTCGGGTCCGGCGTTCGATCATCTTCTTCCGGGTCTGTGGAGATAACGGCAATTTGAGGCTTGACTGTGTACAGAAAGGGTTCGCCGCTTGCGTCGTCCGCTCCGTGGTGGCCTACTTTCAATACCGCGGCAGGTTGGATCACACCTGCGGCCAACAGTTCTGTTTCTTCCGGTAATTCCATGTCGCCGGCTAACAGCATGTCTCCCTGCGGAGTTTTCAAACGAAGCACCAGCGAGTTGTTGTTTTCAGTTTCCGCGTCCCTGCTGATCGGACCGAGTACGAAAAAAGAAACGGAATCATCAACTGTTACGGTGTCCCCCGCGTTTAACCAGCGGAACGGCACCCCATATTTCTCCGCGGCCGTCCAAACGGGATGATCCTCCACGCTGTCCACCGAATACGTGGGCGCATACAGCATGGCAACAGGCATACCGCTCTTTAACAGGGGTTTCAGGCCACCCACATGGTCCTTGTCAGTGTGAGTAATCAGAATGCCATCCAATTGCGTTACGCCGTAATCCTCCAGCATGCTCATCATCGTATCCGCACTGTCCTTTGTGCCGGTATCCACCAGAAACCACTTGCCATTCAGTGAAAACAGTGCCGCATCCGCCTTGCCCACATTCAGAAAGAACGCCTTCACTTCCGTCTGCGGATTTTGTTTCACCGTCTCCGCGCGGACTGTCGGGCTTGCGGCAAGCAGCAGGAAGGCGAAAATACAGGCTCCGATTTTTTGAATCATTTCATTCCTCCCGGGATGCGATATTGTAAAACGGTTACATCCACAGCTTAAAAACGCGTCCGAATCGTGACAAAGCCACTGGTTCTGGTGTATACTATGCGAGATTGAACCATACAGGAAAGGACGTTGATCCATGAAAGTCCTGCTTGCCGCGTTTTTGGGTCTGATCCAGGGGTTAGCCGAGTTCTTGCCCATCTCTTCCAGCGGGCATCTCAACCTGTTCCAGGCGCTATTCCAAACCGGGTTTGAAAATCAGTTGCTCTTTAACATTCTGTTGCACATGGGCACACTGGTTGCCGTGCTGGTGGTTTTCTGGCGCGACTGGATCGCCATGCTGCGCCATCCCATCAAGAATCCCACGCTCTTGTTGTTGATTATTGCTTCACTGCCGG
>Ga0116170_10006038_pt1 | contig 10692 bp, 10 predicted proteins | sample AD_JPNHW1_MetaG_FD_89797 | JGI IMG/M metagenome (GOLD analysis project Ga0116170, IMG submission 89797) | Active sludge microbial communities of municipal wastewater-treating anaerobic digesters from Japan - AD_JPNHW1_MetaG | ecosystem: Engineered > Bioreactor > Anaerobic > Digestate | place... | reverse complement strand
TGCGTTTTTTCATTTGTGTTTCTTAATAAACTTATTGCCAAACTCACTGTGGGGTCGGCATCGTACCACCTTTTATGCATAACTTTACCTTTTCTTGGCTACTTTCTTAGAATAATTTATTTTCAACAAATTGTCAACCGCTATGTCAGATTTTTCAGCTTAAAAGCGAAACACTTATTCTGCCGTATTTTGCAGAAAGGTCGTCAATGTGATGCATTAAATAAACCCACGATTCCAAATCTTTTTGGTCAAGGTCTATAATCGCTCCCCAATCGCTTCTTGCATGGTGTGCTGCAATCATTCTTGCAACATCTTTAAAGCCTTGTGCCATGCAGATTGAAAATCCGTATTGAGAGTGGGTTACCCAGTCGTGCCTGAAATTTTCGTCGTAATCTATAATTCCGGTTTCGGTGTCGATTTTGTATTCAAATATTTTTCCTATGTCGTGCAAGATGCAAGCAGCATAAATTTTATTCTTATCGATTTTGATTTTAAACAGTTCCATATTAGCATCGGCAAACTTAAGACATTCGACTATGTGAACAAGCAATCCGCCCATATAGTTGTGGTGCATAAGTTTTGCGGCAGGTGCTATTTTAATTTCTTTTTCATGCTCTTTAAAATAATCAATAATAAAATTTTTAAGCTTTTCGTCAGAAATTTTGTTTACATATTCTAAAATTTCACTGTAAAGAGAATTTCTTTCGCTCTCGTCAATGCCGAGTTTTGCTTCTTTTACAAGCTCAAGTGCCGATACAAGGCAGTTGTTGAACTTTTCGTTATAAGTGGCAGAGACAATTTTTACCAAATTTCCTGTCCTGAAAAGTTTGCTGTCAATACGGTTAAGGGTTTCTTCCCACAAAATGCAATTTAAAAGGGTTTCATTTTGGGTATTTTTAAGCTGAAGTTTGCCCATTTTTGTACCGGATTTTGTATCTCCGATTGAAAATATTACCACTTCATATATTGTTTCATTGTCAAACATTTTCTGCCTCAGTTCTTTTCTCTATCAATAATTTTGTTTTCACTGCCCCATGAAAAGTTTGTGCGGATTGTTTTTCCGACCTTTTCTATCTGGTGTTCTTCGATTTGTTTTCTCAATTTGTCGAAATTTTTACTTCCCGAATTTATCTCGTCAATAAATTCTTTTGCAAAAGTACCGTTTTGGATTTCTTTGAGAATTTTTTTCATTTCGGTTTTTGTATTGTCGTTAATGACTCTCGGTCCTCTTGTAAGATCACCGTATTCTGCTGTGTTTGAAATCGAATAGTGCATATCTGTTAAGCCGCCCTGATTAATTAAATCAACGATAAGTTTTAGTTCATGAAGCACTTCAAAGTAAGCCATATAAGGAGAATAACCTGCTTCGACAAGTGTTTCAAATCCTGCTTTGATAAGCGCGGAACACCCACCGCACAAAACCGCCTGTTCGCCGAAAAGGTCTGTTTCGGTTTCTTCTCTAAAAGTGGTTTCAATAATTCCCGCCCTGCCCGAGCCTATTGCTTTAGCGTAGGCAAGTGCCATTTCTTTTGAATCACCCGAATAATCTTGATAAACAGCAACCAAGGCAGGAACACCTTTTTCCTTTAAAAATTCACTTCTAAGTGCGTGCCCCGGGCTTTTTGGTGCTACCATAATCACATTTACATCCTTTGGTGCAACAATTTTTCCGAAATGAACGTTAAACCCGTGCGAGAACATTAAGTATTGCCCCGTCCTGAGATAAGGTGCGATTTTTTCTTTATAAAGTTTTGCCTGAATTTCATCGGGTACAAGAATTTGTATTATATCCGCCCATTTTACGGCGTCTTCAACTTCCATTATCTCAAATTTTTCGGCAAGAGCTTTTTTATAAGAAACCCCGTCTTTTCTTAATCCCAAAATGACATTACAGCCAAAATCCCTCAAATTTTGCGACTGGCCGTAGCCTTGTGAGCCGTAGCCGATAATTGTTATTTTTTTGTCTTTTATAATTTTTTCGTCAATGTCTTTGTCTTTGTATATTTTTAATTCCTGCATCTTAATCCCCTATATTTTAAAAACATAGCTTTCAAGCTCTGCCACTTTTTCTTCCAGCTCAAAATTTATCGCGTTGATTTTTGATTTTACAAGTTTTGAATTGTTAAGAGAAAATATTCCAAAAAGCGAAGCAGGGTTGACATTCGACATAAAACACTCTTTAAAATCATCAATCAAATTAAAATATTTTAAATCTATTACTTTTTTAATTGAGCTCAAATCCATATACAAAAGTCCCAACCCACTTTGTGCCTGCTTTATTTTATTTGATTCAACATCATTTTTGATTTTTTTTACGTGTTTTAAGATTCTTTCATATTGTTTTAAAATTTCTCTTTTTTTCTTTCTCAAATCAACTTCAAAATAGTCAACAGTCTGTTTGTAGCCTATATCCATGAGTTCTTCGCGTTTTTCTTTGGGCTGGTTGAAATCCACAACCACAACAGCACCTGTGTTTACTTTTATATAATCAAATTTGTCTTTGTTTCCGTAGGTATCAATGATAAAATCTGTCGCAAGCGAGGTTACGCAGCTGTAAATTGTGTTAATAAAATTTATCGCGTTGCTTCCTTTGCCTTCATAATCGCCTTCGAGCCTAAATTCCAAAACCCTTTGATCATCGGGACAAAGATTTTTTGACAATCTCCATAAAGGCCAGCTTTTTTGAAGGTCGCCGTCAACTAAAAGACTGTCTTGATAGACAATTGGCTTCATTAAACCCGGCATTGTAGAAGAAATCCTGATTGCATAGGCGATTTCAACATCGGGTGTTTCGAATTTGGAAAATTCTTTATATTTAAAATTGGTCAAATCCGTTGTAATTATAACCACGTTTTTATCTAAATCTTTAAACGTTACGGGAGGATTTTCGCCTTTTTTGTAGCGTTCGCCGTAGAATTTCTGCTCAATTAAATCACGCAGCCAGTCAAGAAAAATTTCACCTTTGCTTATGGCAAAATCTTTTCCAAACCCGAAGTGAATATCTCTGAAAAGTTCATAATTTGTGTGCATGAAAATATCTTTAAGTTCATCGGCTTTATATCCTGTTGCCCAAAGCCCTGCAAAAATAGCCCCGACAGATGAGCCTGCTATCGTGTCGGCGCAAATTCCTATTTCTTCCAACGCCCTTATTGTACCGACGTAAGAAACGCCTCTTATGGCACCGCCGCCGAATATACAAGTGTATTTTAAAGAATTATTCTCTCTGCTCATAACTTGATTTTACCATAAAAGAAGTTTTTATTTTTTGAAATTGATATTTGTGTCAAAAAGTGTTTTTTTATAATATTTTCTATCATTTGAAGGAAGTTTATAATTTTTCTTTAAATCTTTTTTATTTAAAAACACTCCATAAAATATTCCTTCATAGGCGAGTTTCCAATTTTTGTGTTTTAAAAGGTTTTTATAAACCGGATAATTTTTTTCGATTATCATAATATCGGGCGGAAATTTTTTCATAAGCTTTGTATTATCGACTTTCGAATAATAAAATTCGTTCATAACAGGAAGCATGTAATTGTAATAAACCTCCTCGTAGCGCCCGTCCATAAAGATTTTTATGTTCGGATAAAGCTTGTAGGCAGCATAGCTTCCCTGCCCGAAATTTAAGAACAAATTTCCTTTTATATTATTTATTTTTAAAAATTCAATTTCTTTGTAAGCAAATTTGTCGCTTTTTAAAATTATTCCTAAATTATTTGTGTGTATTGTTGCGATTGAACAAATTATGATAAAACAGTAAATTGCAAATTCTTTTTTTACTATAAATTTTTCTCCGAAAAATTCCGCAGGAATTTTTAATTTTTGTTTTATAAATTTAATAATATTGTCTAAAAGCGTGTAAAAATCATCATACAAAAAACAAGTGGCAGAAATTACAAAAAACGGAATCATTTTTATGTGAATTATTGCCTGATATAAAGTTACAGAAAGTATTAGAAATTTTGTTTTGTCGATATTTTTGTAAGAAAAATTTTTTACAGACGAAATAAGATAAGTCAAAATCATGGTAAGAGAAAACAGTTTAAAAATTAAAAAATTGTGGATGTGGATTTTGTGAAAAAGCCCCCACCATTCCATAATATCAGGTCTTTTCATTGTAACAGCATCGATTAAAAAATTAAGATATGAAAAGCCCCAGGGATTAATTACCAAAACCAAAATTGTCGGAATAAGTGTAAAAATGTATTTTTTAAACATTTTTTTGTTTAAAAATTCACCCAAAATATAGAGACAAATTAAACCGATACCAGAAACGCAGCCGCCATGAAGGTTGTTCCAGATTATCATAATAAACGGTAAAAGCCAAAGCGGTCTGTTTTGCCCCTTTCTTGCAAGCTCCAGAATATAAATGAACAGCGCAAAAAATATGAACGAAAACATCTGACACCTTATAGGCTCCATAACATTTATAGCTATTGCAAGAAAAGCAAAAAGGTAAAATATAAAATTATATGCTGTTGTAACTTTTACCCCTCTTAAATTTACGATTTTTGTAATTATAAAAAACAGGATAAATATTAAAACGGCATTCAAAACAATAAGCCCTGCTGTAGGGAAAAAGTGTTGGACAAGATAAAATATAACTCCGCTGCCCCACTCATGATCAAACCAAGTGTGGGTTGGGGTATAAGACAAAAAATCTTGTTTTAAGACATGCCCGCCCTGTACAAAGCCCATTCCTGCAATAAGTCTTGCCCAAAGGTCGTAATCGTAGCCGCCTGCGCCTGTGCAATAGGCAAGAATGAACAAGAAAAAAATCAGATAAAAAACAATCGGTTTAACCTTTTCCATAAATTTATTTTAGCTTAAATTCTTACTTTTGCAAATAAATATGCAGAAAGGTTAACTGTGAGAAGTGGACTTGGCTTATAGTCTTTTAGCTTTTTAGCTACTCACCCTTTATCCATTCATCCTATAAACTAACTTCACGTCTTTGCGAAGGGTAAATGAGATTTTAACTTTTTGTCTATCCGTTCACGTCTTTGCGAGACGAGAGTTATCGGCTTTGACAATTATTATCCACCGAAGCAATCTCTTGCAAGTCTTGAGGATGCGAATGAGATTGCTTCGTTCCTTCAATTATAGTAAAGTTTTGCAAACTCATGTCTCGCAATGACGTGAGTGTGGTACAAAAAGCGAAAATGCATTTACCCCCTTGCAATGACGTGTTTAGTAATCCATCTTCCAGTTATCATTTAGAATCTTAGCAAAACAGCCGACCCCGTAAGTGCTTTTTAAGCAACCCGTGCCCTCTCCATTATCAAAAAAATAGTCTCGAGCCTCTTTTGGAGAGTTATGACCAAAACAAAGTAATCCTGAAGAATTAGGTACTCCTTTTCTACATTCTGGAGAAACGAATGAATCTATAGACCCATCATGGTAATACGAAAAACTAAAAAGATCTCTGCCTGCTACATTTGGTGGATTTAGTCCGTTTATATCAACAAAAAAATCTCCCGGCATAGAAGGAGATGCAATCTGACTAGTGCAAATACTTGCACCGCTTGCAATAATGACACTATAACTGCAAGTGATGCCACTGAAATTATTTTCATCAATTGTCTTATAATTATTCGCAAAACATTCATACCCAGTTCCGCAATCTTTGATTACCTTGAAGTATTTTTTAAAGAAATTATCCCCTAATCCTTGAATAAACTCGTCATAATCAGATACTTCATCAAAAGTCAAAGTATTTGAAGCTGACAATTTATTAACTCCCTCATCTGCCATTAAAAGTTTTATTGCTTGCGAAATCTCTGAATAAACTTTTTTAAGTTGCGTTACATATTGTGTTTTTTGATAATACGCATATAAATTCGGCACCGTAAGTGCTGCAACCACACCGATTATCGTCAAAGTTATCAAAACCTCTGCAAGAGTAAAGCCTGTATAACCCTGAGACATTGTTGACACTTTTGTATTTTTAGTAAATTTTATCACTCAGTAAAAAATCCTCAAATTAATTTATTAATTAAATAATAGCACAATAATAATGTAAAAAAGGAGTTTCGGGCTACTTTTTTACATTATTATTATTATTATTATTATTATTATTATTATTATTATTATTGTGTTTGCGCTATATTTAAATTATTAAGCCAAATTATTAATTAGCGAAATTTGGCTAAAAGGCTGAGCATATTAAAGGTTTATTTTTCATTTTAGTCCGTAGCGAAGAATCTCTTTTATAAGCATATTCCAGTTATTGTCTTTTGATTTAACAGAATGACACATTTTTAAAAACATGTTATACTTAACTTGTTATATTGATTTTTTGGGGAAATATGTCTGCTGTTGAAGAAATAGAAGAATTACAGGAAATTTTAAAGTCTGATTCGTCAAATTATCAGGCAAGGCGTAGGCTTGCAGTTTTGCTGCTTGACAACGGATTTAACGAGGAAGCACTTAAACAGTTTTTGTTCTTGTCGGGAGTTTTCCCCACAGATGCGGGGCTTTTTTACAATTTGGGAATTGTTTTTGAAAAATTAAAAAAACTTGATAATGCAATACATTACTATAAAAAAGCAACAGAAATATCGCCGGAAGAAACTGATTTTTACTACAATTTGGGGCTTGTTTACATTGACAAGCAGGAATACGATAAGGCAATCGAGTGCTTCAAAAAAGTCCTTACAAAAGACAAAGACGATTCAAACAGCTATTTTAATCTTGGGCTTTGTTTTTTTAAACAGGGCAAATACGAACCTGCGGCAAAATGTTTTAATAAAGCGCTTGAATACAATCCTTGCGATGTTTTTGCATACTTTTATTTGGGATACATTCATAAAAACAAAGGGGAAACCGAAGAGGCAAAAGAAAAATACTACAAAGTTATTGAAGTCTGCCCGGAATACAGTTGGGCATATTTTAATATTGCTTCTATTGCCTTTGAAGAAGGCGAAATGGAGCTTGCAGTCGAAAATTTGCAAAAAACCCTTGAGCTTAATCCTTTAGACATTGAAGCCTATAAAATATATTCAAAAATTTTGATTAAATCCGGTGAAATACAAGAGGCGCAAAAATTGATTGAGCATGCGATAACGGAGAATCCTGATAAAGCTGATTTATATTATGTTTTGGCTCAAATATACAAGCTTCAGGGAAACAACGAGGATTATGTCAAAGCTCTTAAACATGCTCTTAAACAGTATAAAACGCTTTCATTTTCGCCCAAAGCCGTTAAACAGGAATTAGATAAAATCGAGGTAAAATAATGCTTTTAGGAATAAATATTGATCACATAGCAACGCTGAGAAACGCAAGAGGCGGTTTTGAACCGGATTTGATAGAATGTGCGCTTATTTGTGAAAAGTGCGGAGTTGACGGCATTACTGTACATTTGCGAGAAGACCGCAGACATATAAAAGACGCAGATGTTCGGGCGTTGAAAAAAGTTTTGAAAACACGCATGAACCTTGAAATGGCGATGACAGACGAGATGCAAAAAATAGCGCTTGAATTAAAACCTTCCGCCTGCTGTATAGTGCCGGAAAAAAGACAGGAAGTTACAACAGAAGGCGGGTTGGACGTTTTTTCCCAACTTGAGCGCGCAAAAAAATTCGTAAAACCTTTAAATGATGCAGGAATTGCCGTAAGCCTTTTTATTAACCCCGACGAAAAACAGGTTCAAGCAGCCTTTGAAACAGGAGCGGAATTTATCGAACTCCACACGGGGGCTTATTCTGAAGCCTTCGAAAGAGAGAATGAGGAAGAAGAGTTTTTAAAACTTAAAAATTCCGCCTCATTAGCGCAATCTTTGGGGTTAAAAGTTAATGCAGGTCACGGGCTTAATTACAAAAATGTTCACAGAATGAAGGAAATCCCAAACCTTGTTGAGTTGAATATAGGACACAGCATTATTTCAAGGGCGATTTATGTGGGGTTAGAAAAAGCAGTCAAAGAAATGAAAGAGTTGGTTGAATAAATGAAATCAAGAGAAAAAATTGTAAAACAAATGCAGGAGGTAGTCGAGCAAATGCGGCTTGACGATATTCAAGAAAATCCTGATATTGTAAATGATTTTTTTGACTGCGATTGTTGCGGAAAGTTCAAGTGTCTTGCTGGTTCAATCCAATACGGGGATTACAGGCTTTGTAACGATTGCGTGCTTTATGCGGAATTAGGATTTGAGCTTAAAACAATAAAAACAGTTGATGATTTAATTGAGGCAATGGAAGACAAAAAGCTTGAAGAAATTTGTGAATTTATTCGTCAGGATACGCTTGCGCAAAATAATTAAAATAGTAAATTAATAATATTTTGGCAATGTATATAAATAAAGCCCATTAAAATATTGTTTTTTTTATGTTTTTTACCTGGCTACCTCTTATTTTGTCTCATTTCTTTTCTTTTTTTGTCGCGATTTCTCACAACGTGAGGCCATTTTGCACGAAATCACAGATTTCGGCAAAAGCAGGCAAAAAGAAAAGAAACCAGACGGTAGTCACTCTTCGTGACGCCATTTTGCACTGAAACAAGTTTCAGGCAAAAGAAGGCAAGAAAAGAAAAAAACCGCGAACAAAATGCCAAAGCGTCAGGGCTACGCCCCGAACCCCCTTAAGCATTTACCCCCGACCGTATCGGAGTGAGCAATTATTACTTAACGAAACAACGGCAAAGCGAGTGTGTTTGAGTGCCGAAGGCACGAGTTCGCGAGCTTGGGTTGAGTTTAGTAATAGTTAGCGAACGAAGATCCGTGTCGTGGCTTTTTGCGGTACTTTTTGCCACCAAAAAGTACCGAAAGAAAAATATAAAAGAGAAAATAACTACAATGAATACAAAAAGTGTTTCTACCACAATGTAAAAATTCATCTAAACGTATAGTTTTTTGTATTGAAAATCTGCTATAATATTTGTGAAGGATAGAATATGAAACTGGTTTCAACAGAAGAGATAATAAATTATAAAATATTGCCATTCAATATTTATTCAGAGTTTGGCGAAAAATTATTTTCTGCCGGAGAGGTTTTAACTCCCGGGAAACTCCTGCAATTAAGGCATATGACTGTTCTTTACAGAGACGATGAAATTCAGGCTGTTCCTGCAGAAGCCAGAGTTGTTGAGGCAAAGCCTGTAGAAAAAGAGGTTAAGCCGGAAAAACCAAAGGTTGTTGTCGAAGTTTTTGACATGAATCCTTCAAGTAAAATTACAAAAACAAAACTTTCTGTTGATGACATAGATATTATGAGTTACAAAGGACCTGTTAATAAGCGTGCAAAAATAGACCCTCAAACCCAGATTAAGATTAAGGCGTTTTACAACAATATTCTTGAAATGATGGAAGAAAAGCCTCCGTTGGAAATGCTTGGAATGTTTGCAAATGTTCGTGACAAAATAATTCAGGATATTATATTTGAAAATAACGATGTATTTTTGTTTTCCCAGCTTAAATTATTGGGTGAATACAAAAAATGCCATGCTCTTAATACTGCGATTCTATCCGGAGCAGTGGCAAAAAAAATGGGACTTAATGAGGATTTGATAAATGATGTAGTGCTTGCAGGGCTTTTGCACGACATAGGAAAAACAAAAATTCCTCAAGATTTGCTTTTAAAAAGCAATCTTTCAAGTTATGAGCACAAAGCTATTCAAAATCATACCAGAATAGGTTATAAAATAATTAAACATGAAATGGATTTACCCGAAAATATTGCCAGAGTGGCACTTGAACACCATGAAAACAATGACGGTTCGGGGTATCCTATAGGAAAATCAGGGGACAGCATAAATGTTGAGGCTCAAATAGTAAATGTTTGTAACTGTTTTGACAATATAACTTCAAACAGAACCGAATATAATATAAAAAATACAAAAGAAGCACTTCGAATTATGCTTCAGCTTGGTACAAGAAAGTTCTCTGCAGAAGCACTTTATACATTTATCCACATGTTCAGCTACAACGATACTGTGAATTTTGAAGAAATGTTGTTGTAATCAAATCCAGTAAATAAAAAGCATCCCTAAAGTACAAACCGCAAAAAGAATGATGAAAATCGCGATTATTTTTGCAAAAGAATCAGGGGTGTTAATTTCTTCTTGAATATCTATTCTTCTCATAATTTGCTTTGAAAAGTCTGTTTTTGAGTGGTTTTTTATTCTTTCAAAAGAATTGTGAAGAGTTTTTTCAAATTCATAGAGATTTTCTATTTCAAGCCTTGCTTTAGGGTTTGAAATTACATATTTTTTAATTTTGATATTTTCTTCATCTGAAAGTTCATTGTCTATGTATGCGGATAAATTTGTTCTGAATTCGTTGTATTGAGGTGATTCTGAAGCTTCTTTTTCCTGAGATTCTACTGTCGCTACTTTCTCATGGACTTCTTTTAAGCTTTCTACCATTTTTTTAAGAGTTTCAAATTTTGCCCTGCACGTCGGGCAGATATCAAGGTGAGCTTTGACAAACTGTTTAAGCTGCTGGTTAAGTCTGTCGTCAAGATAAAAAGATAAAAGCGCGCTTACCTGTGTACAGGTGAGGTTTATAGTCATAGTTTACTCCTTTATATATAATGTTTGAGTCCGTCTTGTAGTTTTTCTCTTGCCCTTGCGATTCTTGATTTAACTGTTCCGACATTGGTGTTTGTTGCGTTTGCTATTTCTTCGTAAGTCAAGCCCTGAAGTTCTCTTAGGATAATCGCAATTCTGAAATGGTCGGGCAGATTTTGTATTTCT
>Ga0116170_10006036_pt1 | contig 10695 bp, 7 predicted proteins | sample AD_JPNHW1_MetaG_FD_89797 | JGI IMG/M metagenome (GOLD analysis project Ga0116170, IMG submission 89797) | Active sludge microbial communities of municipal wastewater-treating anaerobic digesters from Japan - AD_JPNHW1_MetaG | ecosystem: Engineered > Bioreactor > Anaerobic > Digestate | place... | reverse complement strand
GACGGCTGCGCCGACGCCGACGGGCCTTCTGCGCCCCGTCCTTGTCTCCGTCTTCCCCAGCCAGATCTACCGAGTCCTCCGCGGTTTCTTCCCGTTCTCCAACCGCGGCGGGAACACTCTCTTTTTCTTTTTCCCGAGTCCGGTCTTTTCCCCGCGTGTCGCGGTCCCCCCGGCCCTCTTTGCCCCGGGGAGCGGGCCGTCGGTCCCGGCCACCAGCCTTGACCGGCGCGCTTACGGGTGTCTCTTCCTCTTCCCGTTCCAGGTTGGCCACCCAGGCTTCATCTTCCGCTTCGAGCATGGCCGTAACCGGGCGGTCCACCGGTTCGGTGCGGCGGCCCGGTTTCCCCGCGCCCCAGGACGACGACGAGGACGACTCGCCGCGCGCGGGTTTCTCAATCATCCGCGGACGCGGGAACGGCTCGTGCTCGGAGTCCGACTCTCCCGCGGCGGCGCGGGCTTCCGCCTCGCTCAACAACTGCCACGCGGCGCCCTTCTTGTTCGCCTTCACTTTCGGATCACCCTTGTCAATCAGGCGCAGCTGCGCGAAGGGAATGGTGACGTACTTCCCCTCGTCGCTGGTGATGACCGCCACGCGCGTCAGCAGGTTGCGGTCCACCACTTTTGCGTTTCCATACTGGGACGACTCGACGACGGCGCCGATGGCCGGGGCGTCGTGCGCCATCTCGACATACTGGTCCTGTTCATAGGACAGGCAGCAACGCAACCGCCCACACACGCCGGACAGCTTCGTGGGCGAGAACTGGATGTCCTGAACCTTGGCGTAGCGGATCGAGACGGGCATGAACTCGCGCATCCACGAGCAACAACACATCTGGCGTCCGCAGCACCCCAGACCGCCCACCTGCTTGGCCTCGTCGCGCACTCCCACCTGCCACAGTTCGATGCGCGCGTGGAAAGTGGAGGCCAGGTCCTTGACCAGTTCGCGGAAGTCCACCCGCTTGTCGGCGGTGAAGTAGAAAATCACTTTATGGGCGCGGTCGTCGAAGCGCACCTGGGACACTTTCATGTCGAGGTTGTGCTGAACGGTTTTCTGCTTGCAGGCGACCATGGCCTCGCGCTCGCGGCGGCGCAGGTTGTGCCAGTTGTGTACGTCGGCACACTCGGCCTTGCGCAGGATATTCCAGATCGGGCGGTTTTCCATCTGGAAGGCCGCCGGCAGGGGAAAGTTCAAGACATACCCGGTGACCTCTTCGCCGTCGGGGTTTTTCACCACACAGAAGTCGTTGACTTCCAGGGCGAGGTCGTGGGTGCGGCACAGAACGGGCGCGGCCAGTTCGGTCAGACGGACATGGGCCATCTGCCCCGGAGCCTGAGCGGCAAAGCCGCAAACGTCGTGGAAGTTGACAATATCCTCCGCGTCGAGCGTTTCCTCGCAGGCCACGGCGACCCGCTTGTGGGTCAGTGGGCGGACATCGGCAATTTCTTCCGGGACAACCTCGATCTCCTCCGGAGCGACTTCAATTTCCTGAATTTCTTCGGACGCGGGGGGCGCCGCCGTGTCTTCCACGGGCGGGATTTCCCGGCTGTCCTGGGTTATTTGTTGGGTTTCCTGGGTTTCTTCGCTCACACAGACCTCCCTGCGCACACTCCCTTCTATCTTCGCGGGCAGGGGGGGAAATGTCAAAGAAAAAGCAAGAAAGGCAACGGTTTCCGCTGGAACTCCTCGTTGTCTGACACGGAAGAAACATGAGAATCCCTGCTCATGTGAAAAGTCTCAGGAGCCTGTTTTCAATTTCGTCCCGCTGTCTCACCTGTGGGGGGCCTGCTCCTCCATGAGGATCTTGCGCGCATCTTTCACACCTATGCCCAATTTGTTTGCCAGCACATCCCAATCCCACCCTTCAGCGGCTTTCCTTAAACCATCGGTCAAGAGTTTATCGTCATAGAAGATCAAGTAATACCCATCCCTGGCAAAAGCCATGTCGAACCAGTTTGAATGCGATACGCTCTCCTCCATTTTCTCGCACCAGATCCAGATATAGGTGGAATCCGTATTCTGAGGGGACCCGATAATCGCTCTGACGGCATCCTTGCTCATCCCTTTTTCAAACTTCTTGTTAACATGATAATAGAACTTATGTATGTATTCAAATTTCTCGGAAGGCGCGGATTCGCACAATGCCTTCAATCCCTTCTGCACGAGCACGTATTTTTTCAATTGCCAACAACCAACGATTGCCAACAGGATCAACGCAAAAGTACAGAACCCCCGCTGAAATCCTCTCTGCTTGTGCATACCGTTCTTCACCTTCCGACGGAAAATCAACAGCCCTTGCTCAAAGAAATCCGAGGATGTTCCCTTCTTTTCCTGTTTATTGTCCTTCCATCCCCCTCTGAATCCCCGCGTTCGCGGGGATGACAAAATGAAGAGAGGAGGACAGGATAACAGGATTTACAGGATGCCGCCCTCCAACCTTATCCTGTAGATCCTGTTATCCCGTCTGATTGGAATGCCCATTTTTTAGAAGACTTCCTGTCGTTCGTACCCTCTTGAAGGCAACTTCGTTGAGTTTAAGGCTTCCGTGGATGAAGATCTGGATCCTTGTAAAGAAAAAGGACGCGAACCGGAGCCTCCGGACCAAAGGAAATTTCTGCTGCGATTGCCGCCGGATCTGGACGAAAGATGGCTGCGTTCACCTGCCGATGTAGTCGTACTGAACCAGGGAATTGCCCGCCCTGGCGGTGATCTTACCGTTGCACAATCTACTCCTTACTTTTTTTCATCATTTTCCATATCAAAAAGATCAAATTCATTCTTTTTGAGACAATCAGGAAGTCTTATAACAGAACTTCTCACGGGGCTGTGGATGTAGAGATCGTAATCAGTCCGCGAATCGTTAACCTTGTAAATATAGGGCTTGCCGACACTATTCTTGAATTTCCAGATGACTGAATCCATGTTTTGATAGTTTGCTTTCGCACGTTCCCGGACTTGTTCCAACGACTTCGGAAGCGTTCCTTCTCGCCATCGGTAATGTTCAATTTCTGCTGCCAGTAACCGTAATCCCGTAATCGAATTACAATACACTTGGAGATTCCGGCAACTCAATCTCCAGTCCAATTCCTTCTCTCGAATCTTCTGCGCCTCAAGAACCGGATGCAACTCAGGGAGAACCGCCCCCTGAGTCAGACTGGTATATTTGTCTTGTGCGCTTTGCATATCTTTACATGTATAGATGACTCGATTCTCAAAATCAAAAATTGCATAAGGCAAAGGCTTCGACGCCTTTACAACGATGTACTCTTCAGTCCATGCAAGATCGCTTACTCCTTCAACCCTCGTATCCATCATCTCGAACCCATATTCTCTTGTCCCGAGCAATAGCGTCAACCCGGGAAGCGGTATCCAGTCCTGTACCTGTCGGGCCTCAGATGATCTGATTATATAGATTATTCCTCCAGCGAGCGCAAGAATGGCACAAGCAAACGCTCCCAACAAGACCCACACAATTTTTCGAACGATATCCGCCAGGGTATTCACCCTCCCCACATCCAGAGCCTCCAAGGTGGATCAATGGTCCATCGTGAGGTTCCATGACTTCACTCTGATGCCGCGTGAAACTCGTTCCGTCGAAAAGGCCGGGGGTTATTTCTGAATCTTCGACTCGATTGCGCGCAGCAGGTCGCCGACGTTTTTGAAGGTCAGGAGTTCCTTCTGGGTGAAGCGGATCTTGAAGCGGCCTTCGACCGCCATGATCAGGTTCACATGCGAGAGCGAGTCCCACCCGTCCACTTCGTTGGCTGTGGTGGCGGGAGCGACCGTCAGGGTCTCGTCGTCGAACACTTCGCGAAAAACCAGGTTCAAATCGTCCAGGGTACTCATGTTTCCTCCAGCGTGGAGGTGTCCCCCACGTCTTCTCCAAGATACCGGGCGCGCAACATGCGCCGCAGGATTTTACCGCTCTTGTTTTTGGGCAACGCGGGCACAAACACCATCTCCTGCGGCGTGGCGATGGAGGAAACCCGGTTGGACACGTGGATGCGGATCTTCAGTTCGAGTTCGGGAGACGGGGTGACATCCGTCTTCAGGACGATGAAGGCGACCACCTTCTCGAAGATCAATTCGTCCGGCGCGCCGACGACTCCCGACTCCACCACGCTGTCCAGCTCGATCAGGGCGCTTTCGATCTCGAACGGGCTGATGAGGTGACCTGCGGTGTTGATGACGTCGTCGCTGCGACCGGTGAACCAGAAGAACCCCTCCGGGTCGCGATAGGCCGTGTCGCCCGTGAAGTAGTAACCGTTGCGGAACTTGCTCTGGTAGCTGTCCGGGCGGTTCAGGTAGGTCTGAAACATCGAGGGCCATCCGGCGCGCAGGCACAGGTGGCCGCGCTGGCCGGGCGGCTGGGGCTCGAGCGTTTCCTCGTCGAGGACGATTGCTTCGATACCCGGCACGGGTTGTCCCATCGAGCCGGGCCGCAGCTCGAGGCCGGGTCGGTTGGCCACCATGATGGCGCCGGTTTCGGTCTGGAACCAGGTGTCGTAGATGTCGCGTTCCAGAACGCGGCGGCCCCAGTGGACCACTTCGGGGTTGAGCGGTTCGCCGATGCTGAAGATGTGGCGCAGGCGCGAGCGGTCGAACTGACCGAAGAGTTCCGGCTCCTCGCGCATGAGCATGCGCAGCGCCGTAGGCGCGGTGTACCAGACGGTGATTTTCAGTTGCTCGATGAGGCGCATCCACGCCGCGGCGTCGTAGGCCCCGGCGTAATGGACCTGTGTGACGCCCAGGAGCCAGGGCGCCAGGACCCCATACGAGACCCCGGTGACCCAGCCCTGATCGGCGGTACACCAATAGACATCATCCGGTTGCAGACCGAGAACCGCGCGGGCGGTGGTCTCGATCATCTGCCGGGCGCGGTGCAGATGGAGCACCCCCTTGGGCTTGCCCGTCGAACCGGAGGTGTAGTGGAGGACCGAGGGCGTTTCGGGCGGAGTGGGGGAGACGTCAAAGTGCGGGACGGCCTGGCGCATGAGAGCGGGGTAGCTGAGCACGTCGTCGGAGACGTGTTCGTCCGCGTCCACCAGGAGGACATAGCGCAGCGCGGGCAGCTGGGGCCGGATGCGGGCGATCTTTTTCGCCAGACTTTTCTTGGTGAGGAGAACCTTCGCTTCGGCATCGCCCAGGCGGTCGAGGAGGGCCTCGTCGCCGAAATTCGAGAACAGGGCGCAGACGACCACCTGGGCCTTGAGCGCCCCGAGGAGGGCGAAGAACTGTTCGGGCGCCTTGGGCAGGTAGGTGAAACACCGGTCGCCCGGTTTCAGCCCGAGCGTCGTCAGAACCTGGGCAAAGCGGTTGGACTGTTCGTCCAGTTCGGAAAAGGTATAGGGAGTCGCCTGAAAGGAGGCGTCCACCCAGTGGAAGGCCACCCGGTCGCCTTGCCCCTGTTCACAGTGGGCGGAGGTGCAGAGGGCGCCGAGGTTGGCGGAGGGGTGAAGTTCCGAGGGGGACATGGTGTTTCGGTTCCTCTGGCGGGTTGAAGTCAGTTCATTCTGACAGGTTTTCTCCCTGAAGAATGGGACTATTCTTTCGGATTCCAGACGAAGTACCCGTCGGAAACCCCTCCCTGGATGGTACCCGGGGTGGCGGCGAATCCTTGACCGCAGATGTAGGGGCCCCCGAGGCTCTTGACCGTCTCGTCGAGCAGTTTTGAGCCGACTTTCTGGGACTGAAGCGAGCCGATCTTCGCCTGCCCGTCGAATCCGGCGCAAATTGTATAATCCGGGTGCCGCAAGGCGACCAGAACCAATTCTGTTGTGGTATCGGTTGTTTCCTCGACCCAGGCCGGTTCCCAGTTGATCCCCAGATCGGCTTTGATCAAGCCAATATCGGTCGAGCCGGCGGCCGTTGCCTGCAGAGTCAGCCCTTCCCTGATCCCGGTTTGAAGCATCGGCACGGAATAGTACCCCCCGATCAGGGAGACCGAATAGGTCGCATCTCCCTTATGCCCCAAGACCAGGCGTTTCGCCTTCGCCGTAATCTTGCCGATAGAACCCGCCGTAACGATGTAACTGTAGGCCTTGACGTCGCCATAGACCGCCTGAATGTCGAGTTTCGGCGCACCAGAGTGAATCACCCCCGGGTAGATGGTTCCGTTGAAAAATTCTTTATAGGAGGTCTTGGCTGCTTTTGCGGTGAGAGCGGGTACGGCGGCGTTGAAGGTGAACAGCATGCCTTTGGCGACAATCTTACTGGGCTTGTTGGCCAAACCATAACAGGAAATCATGTCGGCACAGATACCGCCGGGACTGACGGGGGCATAGCCGCCACCGGTCACGGAGAGCAGGGTCAGGTGCCCCGCGATGATCGCGCTGCCGGCGCTGACGGCGGCCACGGTGGGTTCCTCTGGCTCTTCGTAGGGCACAATGAGGGTGGCCAGACTGACATCCTTGATCTTTTCGGACGTTTTCCAGCTCTTCGAGGCCATCTTGATCGTGACTTCCTGAGTGGGCGCAATGCAGTCCGCGAGGCTAACCCCCGCGAGATTGATTTTCAGTTTTCTTTTGGAAAGACCCGGCGAGGGGGCGATTGCCGGAGAAGACAAGGTGGACGAGGTTGTGGAACCGAACGAATAAATGCCGGTCTGAAACCACTCGCCCCCAGCCGAACTGTGTGTGCGGGCGAAGCCGGTCATTTTCACCGAGCCGACTTCCCGGGCCAGAACCTGGTTCGCATAGGTTTTCTTGAACGTGACGGACGGGAGGTCGCCGTCCGCCTGCAACAGGGAAAGAGGGGTGTCACAGATGATTTTCGTCAGGGTACCTGCGGTGACGACCTCATGGATCGCGGGGTAGATGGCGAAGCCTTTTTTCTTCTTGATCTTCAGAGTGCCGACGGCGGTGGGGTCAAGAATCCGGATGTAGTCGAACCCGATAACGGGCTGGATGGCCGGATTGAGATCCTTGTAGGTGATGGTGTAATAGTTACTCAGGTCGGAAATGGCGCTTTCTCCCTGGGTGCTGGAAGCGGCCAGAGCCAGAAAACTCAGGAGAAACAATGCGCGAAAAGTGGGGGTCATGTCAGAAACATCTCCTTGGAAAGCATGTATGGGCATGTGTGAAATCTGTTTGAACGGGTGGCTCGATCATCTGAAACCGGCGGATGAAACGCGAACCCGACCCAATCTTACGCGAAGTGGTCGCATAGTCAAGTCTGGAGGTTTTTCCGCCTGTAAAAACCGGGTCCGCGTTCCGGGTTCCGAAAAGAAACTCGGAACGCGGACCCGTTGGAACGAAGTCGTCTAACGAACCAATTCGATTATTCGATCGGATGCCAGGTGAAGTAGCCGTCGTACACCCCGCCTTTGATGACACCCGCCGTGGCGGCGTATCCAGCGCCGCAAATGTAGGGCCCCCCGGCCTCCAGCATGCTTTCTCCCAGAGACTTCGATCCGGCTTTAAGGGATTGCAGAATGCCGATTTTCCCTTTGCCGTCCAACCCGGCCCGGATGGTGTAGTCCGGGTGGGGGGTCGGCACATACGAAGATCCCCCCCAGGTCAGATCCCAGTTGAGACCCAGATCGGCCTTGATGAGGCCGATATCCGTGGGACCGGCTGCCGCCGCCAGGGTGGGGCTGGTACTCGCGCCGGTCTGTAACAGCGGCACGGAATAGTACCCCCCCACCAGCCAGATCGAGGCGGGGTAGCCGGGGGATTTGGAAATCATGCGTTTGACTTGCGCGATGATCTTTCCAACCGAGCCTTTGACGCGGATTTCGGTGGTCGCTCTCACGTCCCCCGAGATTGCCTGGATGTCGAGTTTGGCCGCGCCGGAATAAATGGCGCCCGGGAACACCGTCCCATTATAGATCTCTTTGTAGGTGTGGGTGGAAGTCCTCCCCAACGTGAAGTGGGAGGTGAAAGTAAAGACCATGCCCTTGCCGATGATCTTGCTGGGCGTGTTGGCCAGGCCGTAGCATTGAATATACAGGGGGCAGATGGAGCCCGACTGACCGTACGCGCTGCCTCCTCCGCAGACCGACAGGAGGCTCAAGTGTCCAACCAGAATCCCATTACCGGAAGTGGGAGTCACGGCCACACGGGGAATGTTCGCCACACTGACATCCTTGACTTTCTGCGAATTCACCCAACTCTTCGAAGTCAGTTTGATCTGGGCTTCCTGAGTGGGTGCAATACAGTCCACCAGACCGACGCCGGAGAGATTGACGACGAGTTTCCGGGACGACAAGGTTGGCGGTGCAGCGGCAAAACCCGTGGGGAGATTCCCTCTCGCATACAGGGATGTCCGGAGCACTTCACTCCCATAGGTGCTGTGCGAGCGGGCGAAGTCGGCCATTTTCACCGAACCGATTTCCCGGGCGCGAATCGTGTGGAGGTGCGCCTTGGTCGTGGTGACATCGAGGATGTCGCCCGTGGCCCGCAGTTCCAGCACATTGCCCTGGGTGAGCACCTGCGTCAGGGTGCCGCTGGTGGCGATGAGGTCGATGCGGGGATACGTCTGGACCCCTTTCTTCTTGACGATTTTCAGCGACCCCATGGCCGTCGGGTCGGCGATGGTGATGGAACTCGCCCCGATCACCGGCTGAATGGAGGAATTGAGATCCTTGTAGATGATCGTGTAGAAGTCGCTCAGAGTGGAACCCTGTCCCCGGGCGGCGGGCACAGCCAGCGCCAGCGAGACGGCACACAGACTCAAGAGCGTGAACAGACGGCGAACGAAGAGCATGGTGTTTTTCTCCTGACTTGCGAAATAGATGTTCCCCCCGGTGTCACCACCGGAAGGGTGATTGACTCTTTTGCTGAATCCTGTCGGCAGAAACGCCACCCCCTTATTTTCCCCGGAAACCGGCAGGGTGTCAAGCGCGGAGGTGTCGGTTCTGTCCGGTCTGGCGCCCCGAAGGCGAACTGCGCGCGCAAATGTCCGGATCATCTTGACACCATTCCCCGAATACGGGATAATGTGAATATGAGGTGTTGTCTCTGCCGCACTCGAGACGGAGTGGAAGGAAGAGACGCACGGGATCTCGTCAAGTCGGGTATCGAGTGGAATCGAACTCGGGAGGGCGTGTCGTGAAGAAAAAAGGGTTCACTCTCATCGAATTGCTGATCGTGGTGGCGATTATCTCCATTCTGGCCTCCATCGCGGTCCCAAACTTCATGGAGGCGCAGGAGCGCTCGAAGGTGGCGCGGGCCAAGGCCGACATGCGCACCTACGTCACGGCGCTTGAAACCTATTACGCCGACAACAGCACTTACATTCAGAGCATCTGTCCGGACAGTTCCCTGCCCGGCGCCAAGGAAACCTGGCAGTGGTTCAGCCACCTGACGACCCCGGTCGCCTACCTCAACAAGATCACCTACGACCCCTTCAGCCGTATCGAGGCCGACAGCTGGGGCGGGGGAGCGGGCCCCAATCCGTTCCATCTCTACACGGGTAACGGGCGTCCGTGGGACAATTCGCAGAGCTATGCCGATGCGCCGCGCAAAATGTACGTCATCCTGTCGCTCGGCCCCGACGGCGACTACGACATGATCGTGGACGCGGCCCAGTCGGGCGGATTTGTGCTCTATGACATGACGACCCAGCCGGACAATGCCGGCGACGGCTGTTATGGATGGCCCTACGACACCACGAACGGAACCAAGAGCGACGGGGATCTCTACAAATTCAGCGGCGACCGACCGCTTCCCATGTTCCAGGGCGGATTTCACCCCTACAAATAAGGGGACAGGGACCCGCGGGGTATAAACGGAATGTTCAGGCCGGGCCTTCGGGTCCGGCCTGATTGTTTTCATCCGGCGCGTCTTCCTCTGTGTATCCGGTCATATGTTCTGTTCTAATTTTATTGTTCGAAACTCTTTCACCGCCTGTTGCATGCGGCTGATTTCTCTCAGGAACCGCAACAGCGGGAAATCGCGAAAATCTCGAAGGACCCGAAAAAGAGAGCGTTTCGCGATTTTCGCGTCTTTCGCGGTTCCTCTTACCGTGGTTGTGGCTAAAGGCTTCTGTCCCCTTTGGGGCAAGGTTCTCTCTTCCCGCGCCAATCGGGAGATTGGCGTTCCCGGGGGGCCGATCTCCCCCTGACGCAGCAGAGCGGCAACCCGTCCATGCAGGGATGGACCTGTGTGTCCGCCCTGGCGAGAGGTTTGATGCCCCGAAAATACACGAAAACCCCGAAAACGGGATGTAAAGAAATCATCGCGCAGAGACGCAGGGACGCGGAGACCGCTTGTGGTCGGCCACAGGAGGCACAAAAATCACAAAAATTGAAAATTCCGGCGCCTTCTTGTACTACTATTGCGCAGAATCTACGCAAGCCACGACGATTTTTCTGTAACCAAGGACAATCAACCACAAAACGCAGAAGAGGTAAACAGGCAATATTTCAATGGGGTTCTCTGCGTCTCCGCGTCTCGGCGCGATGATTTTTTCTCAAGCGGTTTTCGTTTGATTGCGGCTTTGCTGCGCCTGGCTTTTTTGTGCATTTTTGTGGCTGAAAATCGTCGTACTCTGCGTAGATTCTACGAGAGAGGAGTACAAAAAGGGGCTTTTCAGGAAGAGCAGGCGTCCCTCGCCCACCGGTGAAAAGCCGCGGTTGTGGTGCCTCAACTGCGTTCGAGTTGATTGTGCCGTGGATGGCCGGGGGAGGAACGCGCCCGTGCGTCGTTGCGGAGGAGACAGAAAACCCCGCGAGACGGCGACTTGCCGATCTTGCG
>Ga0116170_10006035_pt1 | contig 10696 bp, 8 predicted proteins | sample AD_JPNHW1_MetaG_FD_89797 | JGI IMG/M metagenome (GOLD analysis project Ga0116170, IMG submission 89797) | Active sludge microbial communities of municipal wastewater-treating anaerobic digesters from Japan - AD_JPNHW1_MetaG | ecosystem: Engineered > Bioreactor > Anaerobic > Digestate | place... | reverse complement strand
AGCTTAATTTTGTTATTAAGTTTTCGCTCAGCAGAACCGCTCTATCCTGCGCGGTTCTGCATGTGCACATCCTGTGCAAAACAAGCTTCCGAAAAAGCAATCCCGTCTTCTCGCCTCGCAATTTCATTATAGAAATCTATGATTTTTGACCGAGAATAGCTGATCAAACCTTATAGCCACGGCATTTAACCGGAAAGTGTCTGTGGTCTTATGTGCTTCAAGGATTTGTGTGATTTTTTATTTTCTTATTTTCGTAGGGGTTTCGGTGTGGTTCAGGCTAAAAAAAAAATTCCCCGGTTTAAAATAGCCGGGGACAAAGTGAGAGGATCTTTTGAGAGGATACTTGAGTCATCAGTGATGATGACAAAATTATAAAAAGCTTTCCGGGCCTTGCGATAGCCGTTCTTCGATTAGGGTATAGTCAAGGTATGTCAGTGTGTTGAGCTGTTATATCAAGAGGTGTGTTGGTGGTATTGCTTAGAGTGCGACAATGTGGCAACCGTAGTGTGACAGTGGAGCGACAAAGTACGGTAATACTTTAAACGGCCCGGAAAACGCTTTTTCATTTTGAAAGAACTTGAAACTTAACAATTATACAGTAGCAATTGCCGTGCCAACTTTTAGAATCTTGCACTTTTGTTAAAAAAACTCTTCCTGGCAAGGTCAACATTTCTGAAAAACATGTATAAACGCGCTACTGCAAAGCTGTTTCAACTGTTAACAGCCAAAAAAGAAAAATTCCAATGATTGGTGGGGTTTTTACTCTCTATAATTTTCTGGGTGAATTTAATCATTCCCAGATTTCGCGATCTTTATCAGCAGAACCGAACCAAACCCTGAAACAGTTGACTCAATGAGGCTTTTAAACCGGTTGGCCAAACAAATATTAATCGATGGAACGAAAAATAAACCTTACTAACGTGGGTTAAATTTTTCCACATGTGGATTTTTTTCACACTGGTTAAAAACGGCTACTGATCAAGGTCAAAAATGAATTTCAGTAATGATACTCTGCAAAAACGCTAAACAAGCCTCTTTTGATTGTGTTTTATTTCACAATACATGCAACTCGTGTAATTTTTTCACATTTTGGTTCGCGCAGCAGTTTTAGTCGAATCACCTGACCAGCATTTCTGAACCCCAAGTCACTACACAACAATTCAGATGCAAATGGCAAATGCAGCAGACTCATCTATTTTTTCCCCTTTTTCGGCAGAGGTAACCTGAGCGAATACGGTCAATAATAAGGGAGATTTCAGGTCATTCGTCATCTTCTCGAGGGTCATGTAAACGCATGCCTTCAATGGGTGTCTGAAAAAAGACAATCTCTTCTGACAAGTCTCGCCAAAACTGCATTTTTGCGCTAATATGGGCGATATGACCAGTATAGTAATTTCAGCACTTAACACACGCCACACACACAGCGCCCTGGGTCTGGCCTATATCAAATCTTTCTGGGAAAAGTTTCCAGGCCGTCAACCCCTTCACCTTGCCGAGTTCGACCTGAACCAGACCAATGACAGTATAATCGCCGAGCTTGTAGCCCTGAGCCCTTGTATTCTTGCCTTTTCGGTGTATATCTGGTCTCTGCCTCGCACACTGGCCATCGCCGGAGCCTTAAAAGCAGCTTTTCCAGAAATCACCATCATTCTTGGCGGCCCTGAGGTATCTTTTAACTCAGAAGAAGTCTTGAACCGGTACGTCGCAGTTGATCTGATTGTCAGAGGCGAAGGCGAAGTGACCTTCCAAGAACTTCTGACGGCACTGCTTTCGGGTAGAAGCATCAGAGAAATCGCCGGGGTAACTTTTAGAGAAGCCGGGCAAATAATCAAAAACCCTGATCGCGGTTTCATAAGCAATCTCGATGACATTCCCTCGCCATTTCGGTCAGGCAGTTACAAAACCGTACACAGTTTCACCTATTATGAGGCTTCGCGTGGCTGCCCCTCAAAATGCAGTTATTGCCTAAGTTCAGTATTAGGGCCGGTGCGGAATCATTCAATTGAACGTGTCAAAGCCGACCTTGACTGGTTTTTTGCTTCTGATTACCGCCAGATAAGGTTCACAGACCGAACCTTCAATTTCGACCTGGCAAGAGCTCGGCAAATCATCTCGTATATCAAGCAGAACAACCACAGCAATATTAATTTTCATTTTGAGATTCAGGCAGATTTTTTAAGCGAAGAAATCATCGATCTGCTTGCCGATGCCCCCGACGGCATGTTTCATCTTGAAATTGGCGTTCAATCAACAAATCCGGAAGCATTACGCCTGGTTAACCGCCGCTTCAACCTGACGATTCTACGCGAGCGGATCACTGCGCTGAAGAAGCGAACCAGGTGCTATCTACACGTCGATCTGCTAGGCGCGCTGCCTGGCGATACCCTGCACGATTTTTATCGCAGTCTTGATGATGTATGGGCCCTTGAGCCGCATGGTATTCAAATCAGTCTGGTAAAAGTTCTGCGTGGCACCCCACTGCAACAGCTTGTCAATGGCGTGATAGCTGCCATGCCCGACCCGCCATACACCGTTTTGCGCACCAGTTGGCTGGCGCCCGAAGAAGCGATGTTGATTCAGGATATCGGCAAACTCGTAGAAGGCACGCACAACGGCGGCAGGTTTCCCGCAACCCTGAAATTGATAGTCTGCAATTGTTTTGCCGGGTCAGCCTCGCGAATGTATGACGCCATGGCTAATTACTGGCGTGTCAATCATTTACAGTTCTACAATTTCAGCCCCGAAAACCTTGCCCACAATCTGCTTGAATTTTTAATGGCAAATTGCCAGCGGCCAGGCCTTCGGGCTGCCTGCCGGTCATTGATTGAGCATGAATTGAGGCTGGCACTGAAATACCCGGCCGGTGAAACGGTTAAAGGGCCTGACTTTGCTGAAAAACAAAAAAAACAACCCTGGCGGGTCACGCAGGGCATTCGCGTTTTCTGGTATGAACAAGATCCATTAAAGCTGCAAACTTGCCCCGATAAAATCGAAGAAACAGTTTTACATGGTGTGATTCCGGTGGCTTACCGTTTTGATCGTGACTTTTCAGCAGTTCCATCGGTTGAGATACTGCAACTGGAGATTGAAGAAGCTTTTATGCTCGGTGCCATTCAGCAGCGTTCCGAATCATCAGCCATTGAAACAGCCTGGGCAAAGAATTTTCCTGAAAAACCCCTTCCGGATTTTGCGACAACCCTTGAAAAGTTGCAGGGTGCGGGTCTATTATATAAAGTATAATTCAATCATGAGGTAAATTATATGCCTTTTTATACCTATAAGGCCCGCGACCAGGAACAAAGCTGCGACTACTGCCGTGAAAGCTTTGAGATTTTTCAGAAGATCAAAGAAGACACTCTTGAAACGTGCCCTGAATGCGAAAATCAGATAGTGCGCATTATGCACCCGGCTGCCCAGGGTCGTGATGATTCGACCAAAAAGCTGCTATCTGATGACAATCTCAAGAAACACGGTTTTAAAAAGCTTGTCAATCGCGGAGGCGGCAAGTTTGACGAAGTTGTCTGATCTGGTTTTTCCAGGCGAAATTCCGTTCAAAGGCGTTTTGTTGCCTGTTCAGGCTTCGCAGACTCCGTTCTCGTTTTCGCGAATTACGCTGCGCAATAATACCTTGCAATTAGCCATGTCGTCGGTTCACCGAACCGGGTTTGATATGGCGACTCACATTGCTGCCGAGGTTAATGGGTGGCTGAGGGCGCAGGCTCGCCGTGCCTTATGCGAAGAAGTCGAAAAACAGAAACAGCTGTTTGGCTTTGCCTACAATTCAGTCGCGGTTAAAGACACCCGTTCTCGCTGGGGCAGCTGTTCAGCGCGTGGCAATCTGAATTTCAGCTGGCGGCTGATCATGGCACCCGCCGACATTTTATCTTACGTCGTAACCCATGAAACAGCTCATTTAAGCCATTTGAACCATTCAAGCGATTTCTGGGGTCTTGTCAAATCGCGCTGCCCTGGTTTTTTGACAGCAAAAAGCTGGCTCCAGACAAATGGAACCAGCCTGATGAACTGGAAAATCAGCGTTCGATAAGGGTCAATAACTCGTCAGCCTTTTTATTGCCCTGCATTTGTTCAAATTTGAGAATATCGCGAATACGGCTTTTTAGAATCTGCAGCTTTTCTTTGCCTTCGAGGCTCTGTTGATTGTAATAGACGGCAAAATCAACCACCAGATCAGACTGGCCTTCTGCAAGGCCTGATCGAACGGCATTAACCAGCTCATCTTCGCTGGCACTGATTTTCTGGAAGGCGAAGTCATATTCGATTTCTGCGGCGGAGCGTTCATTTTCGTTGGCGTCGCCGAGCAGTATTCCGGCTGATTCATTCATGCTTCGGCTGCTGGCGATTTCTTGCATGATGTTGCGGGCACGATCATGATTAGTGCGAGATGCAACTGTTGAACCAGATCTTCGAGCCGCACTGCTTCTTTCGGCGCTGCGGCCACTACTGGGTCGAGCAGCAACGTTCGAGGAACCTGGCGAATTGGGGCCAACCTTGCTGACCCTGAATGAAAAGCGGGCCGGCGAGGCATTTTGAGCGAACGGTTGTTCGGCCTTCATGGCTTCGGGGCCGCGGTTAACGATCACCATCATCAGGCGGTCATGATCAGAAGAAACCCTGAAGACATCCATGGCCTTATAGTCTTTGATATTAAGCCAGTTAACGGTTGGGGTTTGTTTTCCGTCTGAGGAATAGCCAACCACAGCAACATCGAAAGCATTGGCAAAGCCAGCGGCGCTTATTTTTTGGCCGGCAAAGGCAAAACGCGCATCGCCGCCGCGGAAAGCGGCTGGATTAATCTGCACAGCCTTGGCAGACCAGCATTTTACGCTGCTTTTTCCTTCGTATGGTATGCCGTCAACTTTAATTTCGGGTTTGAGAAGAAATCTTGACAGGCTTTTATCGTAGCTGAAGGCGCCTCGTTCGATGCGGTCATCATTAAGATAGTTGGCGACACAAAAGCTGCGAAAGAGGTTTCGAACATCGTTCTTGATGCCCTGCTTTTCGATGGCGGCGTTCAGCCCGGATAGCCCTTGAGAAGGCTGCGAAACCATGCGCCGGATAAAGGCGCGGCGCCGGTCATCAGTGCTGGCAATACGGGTAGAAATATATTGGGCCCAGAAATAAACCTGGCCGTAATTGGCGATCATGTCATCATCAGACCATGCAAGCATGTTGTTATCGGGGTTGCGGATGAAAGCTTCAACCTGCGGAGGGTGACCATAGCCGCAGAGAAAGGGTGCCAGCTGCGACAGGCTTTCGTTAACCCAGGTAAACTCTTTGGTGTCGTAACTCCAGTGAATCATGTGCTGGAATTCATGGGCAATAACGCTGAGAAATTTGTCGGTAGATGGGTCGCCGGGGTAGATATCGAGATAAAGCATTTCGCGAAGATTGCTGTTGGGGAATTTGGCGCGGCTGTAGCAGTCACCGGCATTAAAATAACCTGCGGTAAAGCCTTTGATACCACGGTCTGGATCATAAAAATCTTTAACGTCAAGAAGAAGCAGAGTGATGCGTGGGTCTCTATCGATGCCGGGTGACCTCTCTGAGCCGAACATCGAGCGGGTTTCGGTGTATATTCGCTGGTCAAATGCGCTGACAATTCGGTCAACATTCGCTTGCGAGACCTTCTGGCCCTGCTGAACATAGACATAGCAATGCGCACCAATCTTAGCCAGACGGGCATTAACCTTTTCGTGGCAGTTTCTGAGGGTGTTAAAGCTGCTGAATACTTCGACATCGCCAACTTCGCGCGGCTTGATATCAGCGTAGGCAACCATTCCGGAGACCATTGGCGCCATAGCCCCTGTGATCGCCTGGTCTTCGGGTTCATCGGCGAGTGAAGACGTCTGGCGTGCGAAGAACTGGGTCAGATCAATGTTTTTATCAGGTTGGGAATAACCGGGCAGGGCAAGCAATAATGCCAGTGCCGCCCCACATGCTGTTTTAAGGAATGTTCTGGCCATGCGGATATTATGCTCCTGAGTTCAATCGTATTTTTAGATTATACAGAAAGATCGTGCCCCCCGCCATGGCCGGCCAGATTTTTTTGCATTTAAAATGCCATGGCCTTAAGGCGGTTGTTTGTTTGATGCGGGGTTAAGTTGTGGTATAATTGGGTCTTATGAAAGATTATTATAAAATTCTTGAAGTAACCCAAACTGCCACCCAGGAAGAAATCAAAAAAGCTTTTAAGCGGCTGGCAAAAAAATACCACCCTGATATCAATAAGGGTGTGGCCAACGCCGAAGAAAAATTCAAAGAAATTTCAGAGGCCTACGAAGTTCTTGGGCGTGAAGATGAGCGTCGCAAATACGATTCTGCCAGAACTGGGCGAGGTTCTTTCAACTTCGAAGGTTTTTCAAAAGATGGGCCGTTTGGTGATTTCTTTAATTCAAACGGAGGCAGCACTGGCGATATTTTTTCAGAAATTCTGAAGAGTTTTAACATCGGCGGTTCAGGCGGCAAGAGCGGCAGGTCTCCGTTCAGCGGCTTCGAGAGCTTTTTTGGTTCACGCGGCCACGGTTCACATGGAGAACAGGCTTCAGCGACTCTCAAGGTGCCTTTGCCTACCGCCCTTGCCGGTGGCAAGGTTCAGGTCAGCGGTCTGCCTGGTGGCACGCAAACACTCGATATTCCATCCGGGTCAACCAATGGTTCAATTTTCAGGGTCAGTACAGCCGGTGGTTCGTACAATCTTAAGCTTGAAATCGAAGATGAGCATCCTTTCAAGGTCAAAGGCAGCAACATCGAGACGACCATTTGTGTCAACTTGGCCCAGGCAGTACTTGGCAGCAAAATTAAATTAAAAGATCCCCGAAATCAGGATTTTATTCTGACGATCCCCCCGGGCAGCCAGCACGGCGACGCCTTAAGGCTACGCAGCCTTGGCCTGCCTGGCGGCGATCTGCTGGTAAAAATCGAAGTCGCCATTCCAAAAAATCTGAACGAAGAAGAAAAAAAGCTTTTTTCTGAATTAGCGGGCCGCATGGGCTGGCGTTACTGACGCCACAGTTTTACCCGGCAGTTTTTAGCCAGTCTGCCAGATTTGTCAAACCGCAACTGAATATCATCAAACAGTTTGCAGGGTGAAATCAATGTGGTAAGATGGCGGCATGAAGATAAACAGACATATTTTAATTTTGGTGTTTCTGCTTTTCGCAACCAGTGGCTTTGCCCAAAACCTGAAACCCCTGAAGGGTATCTCTATTCTCCTCGATCCAGGTCATGGCGGAGGCGATCCGGGTGCTGTGGGGCCAACCGGCCTCAAAGAATCAGAGGTCAATCTGCGGGTGGCCGGCTATTTGCGCGACCTGCTGCGGGCAGATGGTGCTGAAGTGTCGATGACCCGCAACAAAGACAAAGCCTTAACCCTTGCTGAGCGAGTTGAACTTGCCGAGCAACAAAAACCTGACCTTTTTGTCTCGATTCATCACAATGCCTCTCTTAAACCCCGAAAAACAGACCGCAGTGAAATTTACTACAACGCTATCGACCATGGCCTTTCGCAGGCAGTTGGCAGAAACATGACCGATGAACTTGCAGAATTCGGCTTTGGTGAAGAATCTATAATTGTACCGGCCGGTTTTTTCGTATTGCGAAACAATCCCTCACCGGCCGTTCTTACAGAAGGCGGCTATATTTCCATACCGCACGTCGAAAAAGGCCTGAAGACAGGCAAAGCGCTGACAAACCAGGCTGAAGCTCTCAGAAGGGCGATCCGCGAGACCTTTAAAGATGGGCTTCTCAAGGTTAAACTTTTGGTTTCGGGCGATCCGGTCAAGATTGATACTCCATATTTTAATTTGATTTTTACCGCCAGCAAAGAAGTTAGCGTAGTTCACGCACGCATCGTGCCTGATAATGCATCTGGCTTTGGCTTTGACCGGCTGCCTTCCTTTGGCAATTCATACCGGCTCTTCAATACTCGCCCGCTAGCCAGTGGCGAATATGATCTGCAGCTGACTTTCACCTCACCCGATGGTTCCTGCTCTGCACGCACGCGCGTCAAGCTGCAGGTCAACCTGCCTTTTGCCAACAGTGCGGTTGAACCGGTAGCTCCCTTTATCGCTGAGGGCTTCAAGGGGCGTTTTCCGCTCAAAGTAACCCTTCGTGACGACCAGGGCAAACTTAATGCCCGCGAAGCCGATATTTCGCTGCATTATGGCGAGGGCCGGGTTGTAAATTCTCGCACCTCAAGCAAGGGCGAAACCACGATGTTTCTTGAACTTGACGGCAGTGAAAAGGGTCAGGTTGCCGTGGGTCTGGTGGTCGATGACGAAGTGATTGCCAGATACGATATTCCGATTTATACGCCGGTCAAGCGCTATATTCTCGGTCGGTTGCTTACCAGCGGCGGCAATGCCATTCAGAATGCCAAAGTTAAATTTGGCAAAAGCGGCCAGACGGTTACCGGGCCAGGCGGCTATTTTTTCTGTGAATACCCGATGATCTACGGGAACATTCAACTTGATGTTCAGCCCCCACTCGGCTATGCCCGAACTGACTTCTGGGTAAGAACCGCTGGTGAACCCGTCTGTCTGCCAGAAATCAGACTGGCGCCGCTTGCCGAAAACCTTCTTGGCAAGCGCGTTGCGATCATGGCGCCGCTCAGTTTTGACAATCTGGTGCGCAAACTGGTTAAACCCCTGATGAACGCTGGAGCCGAAATCGTCAGACTGAACCTGCCCGAGAACATTCAGAACCCTGAGTATCAGGCGGTTCTCGAAGCTAACCTGCAGCAGAATCTTGACCTGTTGATCTCATTCAAACGCGAACTGGCAGGCACGATGAGCATCAGACATTATCATCGGGGCGGACGCGGCAAGCGCATTGCTGATGCGGTCAACCTTGGTCTGGCCAACGAACGACCGCCAGTCAAGGTAATCGTTGCCGCCGGCAGTGATTATGAGATTGCCCATACCGGTGCAACAGCTATGGTATTGGCTTTTCCCGAACAATTACCACCCGATTACCCTGAAAAGATGGTTCAGCAGCTTATTCAGGTTCTCAGTTCAGGATTCTAACCCAACAACCGAGGAAATATGGAACAGGAAAAATCAACAACCGGAACCCCGGAAGAACGCTACCACCAGGAAACCCACTGTGACAGTTGCGGCCGTTTTGTCGGCATCTATACCCGCTGCCCTTATTGCCAGGCCTTGACGCAGAAGCGTCTTTCTATAAAGGTTTTCAAGGTCATCTCGGTTTTGACTTCTACTGTTGGCCTGCTGATGCTGCTGTTCTTCGCGCGGCACGTCAAAACCCCAGAAGTTAAAATTGCTGATCTTGGGCCGCTGAGTAACTTCGCCCATGTGAGAATTCAGGGTGAAGTAACCCAGAGTTACGGTGTTCACCCCAAGTGGGGTTCTCTCGGTTTTGTCATGACCCAGGGCGGTGCCGAAAACCCTCAGACCCTCAGGGTATCTGCCTATGCGAAGGTAGCCAAAGAAATAGAAGCCCGCAATCTGGTGCCAAACAAGGGTGACATCATTTCAATCGAAGGTCAGGTAAGGTTTCAGAAAGATTCGGCCGGTCTGCTGCTCAATGCTGCCGAACATATCGCCTTTATAAAACGGGTTCCGGCCAGCGAGCCTGAAACAGTTAAAACTGTTGAGCCTGACAAAATAGACAACACCATGATTGGCCGTTTTGTTAACATGACCGGCAGTGTTCTCAGTACCAAAAAATTTCCGACGGGTGTGATTGTAAACATCGACAACGGCGAATCGGGTTTCCCGGTCTGGGTGCCGGTTGAGAGTCTTGAATCAGAAGCACCTCTGCGCCCCGGTGACCTCATCGAAGTTAACGGCAAAGTCGAAACTTTTAAAGACAAACTCGAAGTCAAAGTGCTAAAAAAAGGCAACTTTAAAATTCTCTCACGGGTAAGCGCCGACACGGTTACCCCCGGCAACAGCGAAACCGTGGTTCCGGTCGAGACTCCGGCCCCGGTCACGACTACTGAGCCTGCACCTGCGGACCAGAGCACCGCACCGGCCGCGGCAGTCGTTCCGCAAGCATCAGAAAATCAGAGTGCTGCCCCGGCGGTGACTGATGTTACAGCGCCTTCGGCAACAGGAGGCAACTGATGATGGCATTTTTAGAGCATCTTCTGCACCCTGAGTATCTAGACCTCTTTTATTTTTGCACTCTTGGTGTGTTCTTGTCGGCTTTGATATCTTTTTTGCCAGCCTTGCACATCTACAATGTCATCGGAATCTTTCTGCTGCTGATTCTCAAATTTGAAGCCACGATGGCACCGATGCAACTGGTGTCTTTATGTACTGGCATGATAGTTGGCTATTCAATACTCAACACGGTGCCAGCGACTTACTTTGGCCCGGGCGACGAAAGCCTTTCATATTATGTTTTGCCCAGTGCTGACTGGCTTTCGAAGGGGCGCGGTTATGAATCGGTCATTCTTACCGGGGTTGGTGCTCTAACCGGTTGCATCGCGCTTGGCGTAATGGCCCCGCTGTTTTTACTGTTTCTGCCTGGTTTGAAGACGATCACCAGCCCGCACATGTTCTGGATCATAGGCGCAGTAATCTCTTACATGGTTCTCTCTGAATGGCCCAAAGGCATCAGTCAGTCCGAAAGCTGCTGGGCGAACTTTCTCGAGGGCTGGAAATTTCTCGGGGTTGGCCTGGTTACTTTCCTGCTTTCGGGTTTGCTCGGT
>Ga0116170_10006034_pt1 | contig 10697 bp, 9 predicted proteins | sample AD_JPNHW1_MetaG_FD_89797 | JGI IMG/M metagenome (GOLD analysis project Ga0116170, IMG submission 89797) | Active sludge microbial communities of municipal wastewater-treating anaerobic digesters from Japan - AD_JPNHW1_MetaG | ecosystem: Engineered > Bioreactor > Anaerobic > Digestate | place... | reverse complement strand
GCAGCTTCTGATTTGCGACGAAGCCGTCAGCGCCCTCGACCTTTCGGTACGCGCGCAGGTGCTCAATCTGCTCGAAGACCTGAAAGCCAAACACGGCCTCTCTTATCTTTTCATCACGCACGACATCGGCGTGGTTCAGCACATCGCCGACCGCATCGCCGTGATGTACCTCGGCAAAATCGTGGAGACCGGCCCAACCGACGCCGTGCTGCAATCGCCCGCCCACCCCTACACGCAACTCCTCATGCGCGCCGTACCGCGCATCGGCGTGCCGTTGCCCGAAGAGTCGGCGACGGAAGCCGTCACCCCTCCCGATCCTCGCGGCTGCCCCTTTGCGCCGCGCTGTCCGCTCGCAGATGCCGCCTGCCGTGCCCAACCCCCAATCCTGCAAGCGCTCGGCACCGCAGACCATCTCTGCGCCTGTTTCAAAGCCCACGCCTAAACTCCGTTGCGCCCCCGCGGATCACACGTTCCGGCTCGTCTCAATCCTGTCCCTTTTGCGCGGCAGCGGCCAATATATCCGACAGAAATGTCGAATGCTGGTGTTCGGAAGCGCGACATTACATCGCAAAACACGGCTTTTTTGCTATTTTCCGCCTTTTTTTCAAAACAATTTCGCATGGCATAAGATCTGCAATTTAAATGCCATGCACTGCGATAAAACCCTAAGCGACTGCGACAGGACCATCGAGCTGATGGTCCTTCGGAAGCTTTGTGAAACCATGGGGTATCTCACAGGGCAGGACGAGTTGCTGAAAGAGACGCTTCGCGTGCTGGAGCGTAATCTTGGACTTGTGCGAACGGCCATTCTGCTCGTTGACAGCAACAAGGAGCATCTGATCGTAGGTGCGGTGCAGGGAAACGATGAGCGCGCAAAACTCTCGGCCGTCTACCATCGCAACGAAGGCATTGTCGGAAAGGTTCTAACCACGGGCGAACCGGTGGTCATTCCGCGGATCGCCGATGCGCCCGAGTTCCAATCGCGCATTTTCGACCGCTCTCTGGAATGGCGCAAATCGCTCGCCTTCGTCTGCGTGCCGATTCGACTGGCCTCCGAAATCATCGGCGTCCTTTCGGCCGACGACCCCGGCATGCGCGAAATCGACGACCTCAACGAACTCAAAAACTTTCTGGAAATTGTGGCGCGCCTGATCGCCTACGACGTTCAGTCGCGGCGTCAGCTCAAGTTGGCGAGGGAAGCGTTTGAGAACGAGAACGAGCGCCTGCGCTCGATCGTCCACAACCAGGCCCAGCAGCACAAGATGGTCGGAAACTCCAACGCCATCCGAGAGGTTCAAATGCGCATCCGGCAGGTGGCCGGAACATCGACCACCGTTCTGCTCCGGGGCGAATCCGGAACCGGCAAGGAATTGGTGGCCTCGGCCATTCACTACAACAGCCCCCGGGCCTGCAAGCCGTTTGTGCGCGTCAACTGCGCCGCGCTGAACGAAAATCTTTTTGAGAGCGAACTGTTCGGGCATGAAAAGGGAGCCTTCACCAGCGCCGCAACCCGCCGCGTCGGACGGATCGAAGAGGTGAACGGCGGAACGCTGTTTCTCGACGAGATCGGCGAAATCTCCAACGCCATGCAGGCGAAATTGCTGCGCGTGCTGCAGGAGCGGGAGTACGAGCGCGTGGGCGGCAATGAAACGCTCACGGCGGATGTCCGGATTATTGCGGCCACCAATCGCGACCTCGAAGAGGCCATGCGGGCCGGCAGTTTCCGCGCCGACTTTTATTACCGCATCAACGTTTTTCCCATTCGCCTTCCGCCGCTGCGCGAGCGGCCCGAAGACATCCCCATCCTGTCGGGCCATTTCGTCCAGAAATATGCGAACCTGATGACAAAATCCCAGCCCGAGCTGGCCGATGAGACGCTGCGCCTGCTCACACGCTACGCCTGGCCAGGCAATGTGCGCGAACTCGAAAACTGTATCGAGTACGCCGTGCTGCTCTGTTCCGGCCCCCTGATTCTTCCGGACCACCTGCCTCAATCGCTGCGGAGCGTCTCCGTCGCGCTTCCGCTGGCCGCAAACAGCACCACGCTCAAAAGCCGCATACACGAAATGGAAATGCACGTCCTGCTCGAAGCGCTCAAGCAGAAAAACGGCAACGTTTCCGCCGTCGCCCGCGAGATCGGCCTGACGCCGCGAATGGTGCGCTACAAACTGAAGAAGATGGCGATCAATCCCCGCCAGCTGTTCCGCCGCCGCGCCACCCGGCATCCCCTGCTCGGCAACGCTTCGTGACCTAAAGCGCCTCACGCTTTTTCGCCGTGAACGGGGAGTTCGCCCGGACGACAGGTCCGGGACACCGTTCCGTCTTCGAGCATATAAACGCGGTCGCCCAATTCCACCGCTTCTTTCACGCTGTGCGTCACATAAAGCGCCGTGAACTGTTTCGCCTGGTGCAAACGCTTGAGCTCGAGCATCAGCGCCGTCTTCAGATGCGCGTCGAGACTGTTCAGCGGCTCATCGAACAGGATCACCTCCGCATCGGACGCCAGCGCGCGCACAAAGGCAACGCGCTGACACTGCCCGCCGCTCAGCACATCCGGCTTAAGCTCCGCAAACGTCTCCAGCCCCGTCAGCTCAAGCAGTTCGTTCACCCGCCGTTTCACGGCCGGACCGTGCAGGCCCCTGGCCCGCAGGCTGAAGGCAACGTTCTCAAACACCGTCAAATGCGGAAACAGCGCGTGGCGTTGAAACACCATCGTCACGGGCCGCCGCTCCGGAGGAACCCGCGCCATATCGCAACCGTTCAGCAACACCCGTCCCGCCGTCGGCACCTCCAGTCCTGCAAGAATCGAAAGCAGCAGCGTCTTGCCGACCCCGCTGGGACCGAACAGGATGCCAAATTCGCCCCTCGGCACATCCAGCGACACATCCCGCAACACGGAGCGGTCGCCAAACCGTTTATCGAGATGCTCCAGACGGATCATGCCCTCCTCCTTTCTTCGCCATCGCTGAACGCCAGCCGCAAGCCGATGAGCGTTGCGAACGACACCAGCGCAAGGCACAGCGCGGCCGCACCCGCGAAAGCCAGATCGCCCGCCGTGGCCCGCGTGTAAATGGCGATGGGCAATGTCTCCGTCACGCCCGGAATACACCCGGCCACCATCGCCGTGGCTCCGAATTCGCCGAGCGCACGCGTCCAGCACATCACAAATCCGCTGATGATGCCCTCGCGGCTCAGCGGCAGAATCACATGAAAAAAGGTGTACGCCTCCGTTGCCCTCAGCAGCGCGGCCGCCGCTGGAATCGACGGCGGGATCGCCGTGATGGCCGAACGGACGGCGCGAATGTAGAACGGCAACGCCACAAAAAGCTGGGCCAGCACGATGCCCGCCTGGGTGAAAATCAGGTGGACACCCATTCCGTTCAGCACGTGGCCGAACGGGCTCGTCGGAGACACCAGAACCAGCAGCGCCAGCCCCGCCACCATCGGCGGCAAAGCCACCGGAAGATCGAGCAGCGTTTCAACCGCCGCCTTGCCGAAGAAGCGACGACGCGCCAACACATAGGCCACGGGCGTGCCCAACAACATCGCCAGCCCCGCAGCGATCAGCGACGTCAGAAGACTCACCTCCACCACCTGACGCAGCGCCGGGTCGCGCAGCGCATGGACAAGCTCAGCCGGCGCCCCCACAAAGACGTTGCACAGCGCAACGGCCACAAAGAGTGACAGCAGCACGGTGACAATGACACACAGCGCTTTGAATAATCGGTTCATGTTATGAACAGTGGCGCATCTGAGGCGGGGCACTCATGCGCGGCAACGCCTCGAGCGGGGGTCGATACAACTCCAGAACCTCGTGATCGTCGAGGTCGCGCTTCAGGCGGCGCGCCTCTTGACGCACGGCCTCGGTGAGATGCCGGACCTCGTCAAACGGCAACTGGATGCCGTGCTCGGCAAAGAACGCTTTCACGCCCGCCGCGCCGGAGTGCTTGCCCAAGGCGAACGTGTGGGCGCTGAGCCCGACCGCGGACGGCGGATAGGCCGCGTAAGCGAGCGGATCTTTCAGCAGACTGCGCACGTGGATGCCCGACTCGTGACGCAGCGCCATCGCGCCGGTGACGGGCTTCGCGAGCGGCACGGCGCGACCCGATGCGTGAGCCGTCAGGGCGCAAACCTCGGAAAGTTTCTCCGGCGTCCACACGAGCGGCAGTCCCGCCGAGTACTTGAGCGCAAACAGCACCTCTTCCAGCGCGCAGTTGCCCGCGCGTTCGCCGAGTCCGTTGACGGTGCAGTCCAGCGTGTCCGCGCCAGTCTGGGCTGCGGCCACGGCGTTGGCCACCGCCATGCCCAGATCGTTGTGCGCGTGGAACGACACGTCCAGACGGGGCGCAAGGCGCTTGACGCGCCCAATCAGCGCAGCCGTCGTAAAAGGGTTTAGAAGTCCGACCGTATCGGACACGCGCACCCGGAAAGCACCCGAGTCGGCGATCACGCGAACCACTTGTTCCAAGAACTCGGGGTCGGCGCGAGCCGCATCCTGTAAGCCAACCGAAAAGGACTCGCACGCATGCGCCGCAAAAGGCAAAACGCTGTCGAGGTGATGAAGCACCCAGTCGCGGCAACGGTCCATCGACCCGAGCAGAATGTCCGAAACGGGAAACGATACGTTCACGGTCCGGATGCCCACTTTGGACGCATAGTAAATATCCTCCTCCAACGCGCGGCACCAGCAGGAGAGCCGCATGGCATATCCCTGCGCAGCCAGCACGCGAAGTCCACCCAGCTCCTCTGCGCCCATGGCGGGAGAGCCGACCTCGGCCTCATCAACGCCGAGGTCGGCCAACGCTGCCGCGATGCGGAGCTTGTCGGCCAGCGAAAACACAACGCCGGGCGCCTGCTCGCCATCCCGCAGCGTGGAATCGCTGAAACGCAACTTTCCAGACGGGTCGATCATATCGTTCCTCCTCTCCGCATCGCACGCAGGTGTTTTAGAACTTCAGATTCACTTCGTAACGGAAGAACGTCGCGATATCATCGGTTTCATAGTAGTCGCCCGGTGCAAACAGTTCGAGCTGCACAGCATGGTTCAAATCACTGTTCTTGCCCAGAAACCCTTTGACCAGCGGCGCCTCGTAGCGGACAAAGGACAGATAGCCTTTATACGTGTCATCGCTGGCTCCGTTCGCGCCGCCTTGGTCGTCGGCCACCGTAAAGAGCGGGCCGGTGTACGCCTTGATCTTCTGATTGCCCAACACCGTGATGCCACCGGCCAGATGCGGGAAAATCAGATTGGACCAAGCGTAGTTCTTATACTGGTCGGCCGTCAGAACGCTGAACCAAGTGGTGCGGTTGAAGACTGGATTCCAGTTGTTGTCGTCGCCCTTTGTCGCGTCCTTATCGCCCGACAGGTAGTAGATGGCCGGCGTGACGTACGGTTTGTACGACGTGTCCGGTGCCATTGCATACGTCACTCCGCCGTAGCCCATATACGCGAAAATGTCGCGGCCGTCGTCCGTCTCGCCGGTCTGGACAGCCGCCTCGATTTCGCCGGACCACCGGGGCGAGAACTTCGGCATCACGCGCGTCCCGAACGTGTGAAAATCGCGGCCGTAGGGCACCTTGTTGACCGTGTAAGCGTGGCTCTCGTTCTCCCAGACGTAGTACATCTCAAACGGGAACTCCTTCATTTCATTCACGGTCAGATAGAGGCCCGCGCCGGAATCCTCGTTGTCCTCGTAGCCGTTGCACGTCTCGAGCGCCCGGTCATAGGGACCCATCGCGAGGCGATCGTAGTCGTCCATGTAGATGCCGAAAGCGTCGAGGGTCGTCTTATCGGTCACGTGGTACGAACCCTTGACGGCATCGAAGTACGCGGACCGAGAGCCATCCCCCGGCGAGCCGTCGGAAATGATGCGGCCCTCGCCGTACTTCAACTCTTGCCGGCCGACGCGCAGATCCACCTTGTCCCAAAGCAGGTTCTTCGCGGCGAAGTACAGGTTGTCGATGTACGCCTCGTCCGGAAAGTCGTACGTCTTAACACCTTCGCGGACTTTGGGCGAACGCGCCGTGTACATGCGGAACTCGTCCCCCATACGTCCGAAGAGCGTGTAGTCGTCAAAAGAGGCCGACCCCCACACCCTCGAACGCACGCGGACCATGTTCTCGTACTTCTTCGCCGTCACGCCCGTTCCGGGCATCTTGTCCTTCATCTCGTCGCGGATTCGGAAATCCGCACCGCCGGCCAGTTTCAACGTGGTCTTGCTCGCAGGCACCGTCGCGGGAACAGACGCCGCCTCTGTTCCTGCTTTTTTCGCCGTAGCCGTTTTGTTTGTCGTCTGCGCCGATACCAGTCCCGGCACAACCGCAACCAACACCATCATCGTAAAAAATGACATCGCCCGATTCATGGAAACTCCTTTCGCCAGAACTCGTCCGACGCCTCGCGCCGCGGTCCGATCCAGCCTATGTTATGCGACTGCTCTTCAAACGTTATTTCGCTGTAAAACCGAACGTCTTAAGCACCTTCACCGCCTCGGGCGACGACAGGTAGTCGAGAAAGGCCTGCGCTTCCGAAGGACGCTTCGTTTCCTTCGCCACGCCGCCCGCCAGCTCGATCGGCTTGCCGCCCGGCGTCGCATAGGTCGCGAGCGTTTTCAGGCTCTCGTCTTTGGCCGCCACAAGATCGGAGCCGTAAACAAAACCGATGTCCACCGCGCCCTGGCGCAGCCACAGCAGGACTTCGCGAACATTCGTGCCCTGCACGAATTTCGCGTTGCTCGACTCCCACAGCTTTTCGCTTTCCAGCAGCTTCTTCGCGTACCGTCCGACGGGCACCGAAGCGGGATTGCCAATGCCGATCTTGTTGGCGCCGCCAAGCCACGTGGCCAAAGAGTCGCCCTGCGGCGTCACACCCTTTCCGGCCACCGCCACCAGCGTGTTGAGCGCCACGACGCGGATGGTGCCGACCTTCACCACGTCGGACGCATTCGTTTCCGTACCGCCGAACCACCGGTCAGCACCGATGAAGACATCGCACGGCGCGCCCTTCAGCACCTGCGTCCGCAACATCCCCGTAGCCCCATAGACGAACACCAGCTTCGTTCCCTGATGCTCCTTTACATAGAGTGGCTCGACCGCCTTCATCACATCCGTGAGGCTTGCCGCCGCCGCCACATAGAGATCGTCTGCCCACGTGGACGACGACATTAAACCAGCCAGTGCCAGTACTAGCAGTTTCTTCATACGCTTAACTCCTCGCTTGTTTTCAACACTGTGCGGTCATTCGCACAATGCGTGTCGCGTGTTCTTTCGCAAGGGCCGGGCCAACTCCTTTGCAAAATTTAAAACTGCCATACAACTTGCTGGTGAGAAACCGATTATAAAATTATGGGCACATGACGCCGACGCTCGGCCAACCGCCGCCAATGGGAAATATTTTTCCTCTCCTCCACCAATACCGACAAAAGCGTGTGTGCGGTTCGCTTGGCCAACAATAAAAAACGGGCGCCGATCATTCGATCCGTGCCCGCAGCGTTGCCCACTTTGCCGACGAAGCTTATTCGTCTACGCCAATCATGACGTTCGAAGCTTTAACAATCGCATACGCCGCCTTGCCCTTCTTGAGCTTGAGCGATGCACAGGCACTCTGCGTAATGACCGATGTGATCAGCGTTCCTCCGGGAAGCTCAATAACGACCTCGTTGTTGACGGCTCCCTTTTTGATCTGCTTGACCACACCCTTCAGTTGATTCCTTGCACTCAGTATCATACCTATTCCTCCTTTTTTCAGCGCGTTACCCGCATCCATGGCAGACCGAAGAGAGTACATTACGCGCAGAGCATTCGTGTTTGGGCACAGGATATCCGGCTTTGCGAGTCTCCAATCCCGTCAGCCGTTCGATATACGCGCTCGGCAGCCCCTGCCGGGCAGCGCTTTGCACAATGAATTTCATCTGAGCGTCACTCGGCAGACCGGGCTCACCGCAGCGGTCCTTAATGTAGATCAAGGCCGTGCAGCGCACCCCGCCATCGACCTCAACTGTCATGGGATAGAGAAAGTAGGCACCACACCCGTCGGAGCGCACGTCCTGCCAAGCGTCCAACCGATCGGCCTCGCCGAAACTCATGCGGTAAAGCACGCCCCAAACGTCGCTTCCCGCCTGTGGAACAATCGTCTCATAGCCGCCATCCCAAATCGCCGAGTGCTCAAAAAACGCAATCCGGCAATTCGCCAGCCGCGCGATTCCCAACCGGCTAGGCTTTCCGCATCGGTCGGCGAGCTTCGCCGGATCCAGGTTTGCGCCATACAGAAAACAGAGGTTGTGATCGCTCCGCTGAAACACACTCATAAACCAACCTCCTGCGTCTCATGCCGTTTTATTTCTCAGTCACACAACCACCTTGGCCAAGTGACAACATTTGTAACCGGTTACTTGTTATATCGCATTTACTGGGCCAACTCGGACACGTCCCTTGCGCAACGCCCTTAACTCACGGGCATAAAGCAGGTTAGCGTATTCTTTCGATACCGCCAGATCCGCGCGGAACGGACTCGATACGGAAAGAAGTTTCCCTTTTAAGAACGGGCAGCGACAATACTGTCAACCGTGTTGTTCGGTTTCCGGGCCCGCCAAGCGCAGAAAAACGGTCGAGATAATTTTGCGCATCTCGGCCGTCTTCCTGCGAAAGTAGAAATCGATGCCCGGCATGTGTTGCAAGAACAACCGCACCGTCGCGCTGTGCGGGCAGACGCGCACATCCGTTACATAGCGCATCGTCTCGGTCGGATCGCGCGACGACCGCGTGACGCTCAGCGTGATCAGCGATTCGAAGCGGCCAAAAAAACGCTCACCCGTCACATAGAACGCGCAACGGAACGACGTGTTGGTATCCGTATCGCGCCACAGCTCGCGGATGTCGCACCGCTCGTCGTCGTCGTTCACGTAGTAGTAGCGACCGTCGCCGTCCGAATGCACGACGAATTCGGGTTTCGCTCCCTCGGGCAACTGATCCGCGTAGGCCTGCTGGACGCGCTCAAGCAGGTTTGAGGATCTGAGCACCGCATGGACCTTGGCGAACGAAGCCGTGATGCACCCTTCAACGGGAATGCAAAGGGCTTTCGAAGACGACAGTCTGATTTCATCGGGGTCGGTCATCAAACAAGACGGACGCTCGGCGAGTGCGCCGCTGACGGCCACTGCAAACGACCACAAAAAAACTTGAGACCGCGTGAACATGCGAACAGATTACCCGCCGTGCGTGAGTGTTTGATGAGCCCACGCCGCCTTCCGCAATCGTCGCCGATGACGCCTCGCAAAAAACTAACGCGCCCTTTACATGTTTTGAACAGAAACGGGGTTAACTATCACCATGACAAAGAACATGTCTGCTAAACGACCGATGGTTCGGGCCGACCTGCATGTCCACTCCCACCATTCGAAGCATCCCAGCGAATGGATCCTGCAACGCCTGGGTGCCAGCGAGAGCTATACGCCGATCGAAACGGTTTACCGTCTCGCAAAAGAGCAAGGCAATGATTTTGTCACACTCACCGATCACAACACGATCGAAGGGGCCCTTGAACTCTGCCGCCTCCACCCCGACGACTGTTTCGTCAGCACGGAAGCGACTGCCTATTTTCCGGAGGACGGATGCAAGGTCCACATCCTGTGCTACGACATCACCGCCGATCAGTTCTCGGTGATCCAACGCGCCCGCGACAACATCTACAATCTCCGCGATTATCTGCGTCAAGAAAACATCGCCTGCTCCGTCGCCCATGCCACCTATAGCGTCAACAACAAGCTGACGATTGAACACATCGAGAAACTGCTCGTGCTTTTCGATGTGTTCGAGGGCATCAACGGCACTCGCGGCCAGGAAAGCAACCGCATCTGGCAACAGGTTCTCAGAAAAACCACACCCGACGACATCGGGCGTCTCAGCGCCAAGCATCACCTCGATCCCTGGTCGACGACGCCGTGGCACAAAGGGCAAACCGGCGGATCCGACGACCATGCCGGCCTCTTCGCTGGAGCCACCTGGACCAGCGCCGAGGCCAGCTCAAAAGAAGACTACCTGGATGCGGTCCGCAACCGGCGCACCACGCCCGGCGGCCGCTGCGGCGACTTTAAAGCGCTGGCCTACGGCATCTATAAGATCGCGAGCGATCACGTGCGCCAGAAACAGGGCGCCACCTCCGGTTTGGCCGGCCTGCTTGCGTCGATCCTGTTCCACGACAAAGGCCCCAGTCTGCGCGAAAGGCTGTTCTTGCGAAAGCTCGGCTTGCGGCGTTCAGCGCGGGACCAGATCATGTCGCGCTTCTTGAACGGTCTTTGGGAAATCACACAAGACGCGGCCGAGTTTGGCGCCGACTGGCAGATCACGCAAACGTACGACGCGTTGGCGGTTCTGCTTGACGATCTAACCGCCGAGATTGCCCGCAGCATTGAACAGGGCGTCAAAGGCCAGTCCAGCGAGGATGTCCTGCAATATCTCAGCTCGGCCCTGCCAGCCCTTATCTTCGCGACGCCGTTTGTCAGCACGCTTCGCATCCTCAACAAAAACCGCGAACTGAACAACCAGTTGCGCGAAATCTTCCGCTTGAGGCCAGAAGGCGGCGCCAAACGCGTGCTTTGGTTTTCAGACACCATCGCCGATTTAAACGGCGTTTCCGTGACCATGCGCGAGCTCGCCGAAAGCGCGTTCAGCGAACAGGCCCCCCTGCGCCTCGTCGGCTG
>Ga0116170_10006033_pt1 | contig 10699 bp, 7 predicted proteins | sample AD_JPNHW1_MetaG_FD_89797 | JGI IMG/M metagenome (GOLD analysis project Ga0116170, IMG submission 89797) | Active sludge microbial communities of municipal wastewater-treating anaerobic digesters from Japan - AD_JPNHW1_MetaG | ecosystem: Engineered > Bioreactor > Anaerobic > Digestate | place... | reverse complement strand
GGCGGCGCTCCGCGCCAGACCGCCGGCGAGCGCCAGTACTCTGGCGAGCGTCAGCCAAGGGAGCCGCAGGCCGACCGCGGCCAGCGCGACTTCGGCGACCGCGCCCGCCAGTACTCTGGCGAACGCCAGTACTCTGGCGAACGCCCCGGCCAGGCCGCGCCCGCCGCTTCCGGCGCCGGCGGCGCCCCCGGCGCCAAGCGCGTGATCCGCGTGGTCAAGAAAGCGCCCGGCGAGGCGCCGGCGGCAGGCTCCGCGCCGGCTCCTCACCCCGCCGCGAGGTCCGATCGCGACCCGCGCAGGCCCGAAGGCCGGCCCGACGGCAGGTACGACGGCCGCGGCGGCCGCGATTCCCGCGACGACCGGCAGCGTTCCGACCGTCCCGCGCGCGACCGCGAGGACGACGGCATGACCTACAATCCCTTCGCCGACTTCTTCAAGAAGCGCTGAGGCTAAAAGGCGCGGCCAGCGCGGCGGGCGAAGGTTCCGCCGCGCGGCCGCGGGGATGAAAATAAGGGCGGGCGCCGAGGCGCCCGCCCTTATCGTTGGCCGGCAATGCGAAATTCCGCGCCTCGCGGCGCACGCTAGCCTTTCTTGGCCGCGGCCTCGTCCGCCGGAGCTGCCGCGGAGGGGGCGTCTTGGGCCGGAATCTCGCCCAGCGCTTCGCCCTGGGGCGCCGAGATCGTCCCCGCCGCGCCGGCCGCTTCCTTCTCGAAATGCCTTATGCGCTTTTTCAGCCCCGCCGCCAGCCTGCCGCGCTTCCACACCGAAGGCACCATGATCAGCATGCCGATGAGACATCCGATCGCCAGCGTCACCACGAGGACTATCGAAAGCGATCCTGAAACCTGCCAGGCGAAGAGCTGCACGGTGATCGGCGCGCTGTTCTGCAGCGCGAATACCATGGCCGCGATGGCCACCAGCACGGTGAAGATTATATAGAAGATTTTCATGGCGACGCTCCCTGCCTTTACTATACTATGAAACTAGAGCGAGAAACTGCCCGACCAGAGATCTTTCTCGAGCAGGCCCGCCGCGGGCGAGGCGTCGGCGTAGCCCTCGCCCAAGGTTTCGGCGGCTCCCTGGTCCAGGAGGTCCTGGAGCGGGCCGATCGTCTGCTGGACCTCGGCCGAAAGCGAGCAGCCCCGGACCGCGCTGGCCTCGGCGCTCAGCGAAGCGCCCCCGATCGCCGTTGAAAGGTCGGTCTTCGCCGAAACCGAGAAATCCGAACTCGTCGCCCCGCCCGGCCCGAAGCTCAGCTCGCCTCCAGCGCCCAGTTCGCCCTTTGCGCCCGAAACCCCCACCGTGGCGCCGACCTTGACCGAGTAATCGCTCACCACGCCCGAGCCATCCGTGGTAACGGAGCCGGAGAGCGAGAGCCTGGCCCCCGCCGTGAGCCCGCCCTTTTCCGCGCCGAATCCCAGCGACAGCCCGCCCGAATGCGTGGTGGCGCCGGTGAAATTATTCGAGGCGAATCCGTAGGACAGGCTCGGCATGCCCGGCAGGGGGAAATCGGCGGCCAGGTTCATGACCGTCCGCGCGCAGGAAATCCTCCCCGAAAGGAAGGGGATGCCGGGAATCTTCAGGTCCGTGCCGAAAGCATCGAGCTTCTTGAAAAGGGGGCTCGACTCGGGTACCTCGCCCGACTCGAAGCGCTTGCGCGCGGCGACCTCCTCTCGGATATGGGCTTTCTCCTCGGCTTCCAGGGCGGCTCGCTCGGCGTCGCGATCCGCGTTCAGCTGGGCTATATCGCAGTCGCAATCCCATTTATTCGCGTAGTGGAAGGAAAGGTAAGCCCTGAGCACATTGTCCAAGCCCCAGGCGACCGACCTGTCGAGGGCCGCCTCAAGCGAGCGATCCTTGGAGGCTCGGATCTCGGGGTCGGAGATCAGGGCGACGTGGCGCAGCACATCGTAGTAGAGCGCTTCGGCGTTCGGCTTGATGACCTGCTGGTAAGAGACGTAGGCAGCTTCCGTGCACTGGTTCCACGCCACCGTCGCCACCTCGTTCATGGCCGTGAAGGCCTTGTCGTGGACGGCGTGCGTCTTCAGCCTCCAGGAGGGCGTATCGGTGTCGAGCCCCGCCCGGGCCGCAGCCTCCTTTTGCGCCTCGATAACCGCCAGCTCCGAATCCATGCCGGCGTGGATAGTCTTGATCTTGTCGTAGGCGAGGCGCGAAACCTCCGCGATCGTCTCGTAGGTCCGCCGGTTCGCCTTGAACAGATAGGCTTCGTAGGCGTTCATCTTCCGGGCCAGGATCTGGAAATTCAGCCGCTGGACGATGACGTTGCCGGGGTCGGCGTACCGGTTCGGGTCGATGCGGAGGATCGTGAAGGCGGGGTCGATCCTCGCGGCCAGCGCCAGCGTGGAGGAGGTCTTCCCCGTCGCCAGGTCGCGCTGCGCCTTTTTGGCCTCCTCGGCCATGTCGGCCGCGTTGGCCTGAACCGCGGCCTCACCGCTCACCGCGACCGCGGGCTCGTAGTTCTCATACTTTTCAGGGTGCGCCGCCGCGTCGGCGGGATCGAAGCCGAGGTCAACCTTCAGGCCCAGGCGCTCGGCCATCTCGAGCTGCTCCCTGGACTGAGAGGCCGCGGCCTTGAGGTCGTAGAACGACATCGCCTGGATGAAATCCATCAGGGCGCCTTGGCCCAGGGGCTCGCTGATGGACTTCAGCGTGGAGAACTGCGAGAGCATGGCGATCTTCGGGGCTTGGAAGGAGCCCTTCACGGGCAGGTTGTCCAGGAAGAAGCGCATCTTGTTCCGCTCGCCCTGGTCCAGGCCGGCGGCGAAGTCGGCGGAAGTGATAGTCGGCGCTTCGGCCAGCCCCGCTATGGCGGCCTCGAATTCCTCGTCGGCCGATTCTGGAGTCAGTTCGGCCGCGCCGTCCGTGTCCTCCAGCACCTTGCCGCCCGCCGCCGCGGCCAGGATCGCGGCGGGCTTGTCGAGCTCCTCGTCATCCAAGAGGGCCGCGGCAAGGTCGCGGCGCCCCTCCGCCACCCAGCACGCGGCCAGGCCGCAGGCCCCTTCCCAGGAGCCGCGCTCCATCGCCCTGACCGCCAGGAAAGCCGATCGCGCCTCCCCGATCCGCCTCATGTCGACGAGGAGGTTCCCATAGTTCAGCAGAGGGCGCTTCGAAGCCGCGGAAAAGGCGGCGCCGTTCAAGGACAGGGCGATCGCCCTGCGGTAGAGGCTTTCGGCGTCCGCCCGGAAGGGTTCGAGCGCCGCCGCATGCAGCCTTTCGCCCCGCGTGACAATGGCGCTCGCCAGGTTGTTCGCGCCGTTGGGGTTCCCGGGATCCATCGCGTAGGCCGCCGCGGCCAGGGCGACGAAGAAATCGGGCTTGTCCAGGTAGCTGACCGAGGCCGCGACCGCGAGCGAGAGCGAGGAGGCCAGCCGGGAATTCGGCGCTATCGAATCGTATCCGAGGGAGCCCGGCGCGAGCCGCAGGAATTCGGCGCGTTCATCGGCTTTCATGGAAGCGACCGCTTCCCCGTGCCGGCGCCTCGCGATCTCCTCCGCGCGTGCCGCGAGATCCGGCGCTCCGTCTCCCCGTGCCGCGAAAGACTCGGGACTTGCCGGCTTGGAGTCGTCGAGTCGCTGGCTGACCTCGGCCTTGGCCGCGGCCGCCCTTCGCGCCCGCTCGGCCTTTGTCGCCCCCGGCGCGGACAGATGCCTCGCTCCAGAAGCGGAGTCGCTTGGGCTTGGACCGCTCGCGGCCGTCCAGGCGTAGGCCCTGGAGGGGCCCGGGTCTATGTCGCTCCCCAAAAACGCGAAGCCTCCCGCCTGGACGGCCGCCTCGGCGCTGGGGACCGGCATCGGCTCAAGAGGGGCCGCCGGCGCTCCTGCCGTTTTTCCCAGGGCGAGTGCCGCCCCGATACTCGCCAGCGAGGCCCCTGATGATGTCGCGCAGCCGGCGAGGAGCAGCGCCGAGCAGAAGAGGCAGAACCCCGCGGCTATGCCGGGGGCGCCCAGAGGCTTGTGACGTAGACCATGTCGTGGAAGCATACTCGAGGAACCTCCAACTGTACTTAGTAATTATTTTTTTGGCGCGGACGCCCTTCTCGCAGTATAGCCCCGATAATCGCCGAACTGTAAAGAAATTTTGCGTCGGGGCGCGATGCGCGCGGCGGGAAGGCCCGGCGCCGGCGCGCCGGTAAACCAGTTTACACGCTAAGTATCGGGGGCGCAAAGAATAGCGAGCGAAAAATTCTTCATAAAAACGATAAATCGTGCTTGACACCGCAGTTTCGGCATGAGAGCCTTGGGAAACATTAGTTTCATCACGCGGAACCTCGCCGCGCGAAAAGCAAAAAAAGGCGCCGAGCCCGGCGCCAGGAGACGCGGAGTGACGATTTCAGCAACGATGCGCAGGATGTTGCCCGACATGCAGCCCACCTATCGCAGGATCGCGTCCTACATCCTCGACCACGAGCAGAGCGTCGCCTTCTCTTCTATATATTCCATCAGTGCCGCCATCGGAGTCAGCAACGCCTCCATGGTCCGCTTCTCCAAGGCGCTCGGCCTCGGCGGCTACCAGGACTTCAAACGCGAAATCCAGGACGAGATCCGCCACCGCCTCAGCCCCTACGACCAGATCGCGCTCCAGGAGCTCGACACCCTCACCGAGGAGAAGCGCCTGCAGAAGCTCCTCGTCAACGAAGTGAACAACCTCCGCACCACCTTCGACGGCATCAAGGTGGACGACCTCCGGGCAATGGCCGCCGCCATCCGCGACTCGCGCAAGATCTTCATCAGCGGCTTCGGCGCCACCGCCCACATTGTCCGCGTCTTCGAGTACACCCTGCTCTGCTCGATCGAGAAGGAAGTCCGGGTCGTCAACGGCTCCATCTCCGACTATTCGCCCGTGCTGAAGTCCTTCGGTCCCGACGACGCCATGTTCGTGATGACCTTTCCGCCCTATTCGGACGAGGTGCGCCACGTGGCCAAGGTCGTCAAGGACAAGGGCGGCAAGCTCATGCTGTTCACCGACTCGGCCGCCTGCCCCATCTACGCCATGGCCGACACGGTGATCCGCTGCAGCACGAACTCCCTCCTCCTCTCGAATTCCTATGTGGGGCTCATTTCCACCATCAACATCCTGGTCCACGAAGTCGTCCTATCCATGGCCGACACTTCGATCGCCAGCCGGACCAGGACCATCGCCATGATGGAGAGCGGCTACGCCGCCATCCAGCGCGGCGGGGAGCAACTATGAAACTGTTTATTTCAGTGGACATGGAGGGTATCCACGGGACGACCTCCTGGAGCGACCTCGAGGGGCCCGCGCGCGCGGCGCACTACCAGCGCGCCTGGCTCGAGCTCTCATGGATCATCAAAGGCATCGCCGCCTCGCCGAAGAACGGCGAGATCGACGAAATCTGCGTCTGCGACTCGCACGCCCGCGGCGAGGGCATTCCTTTCGCCGGCTTCGGCGACCCGCGCGTCACCTGGGTGCGCGGTTATCCCCGCCCTTATTACATGCTCGAAACCCTCGACGAAACCTACGCCGGCCTCTTCCTGGTCGGCTACCACGCCCCGATCGGCGCCGAGCGCGGCATGATGGACCACTCCTACTCGGCCTCCTGCATCTACCGCGTGCGCCTGAACGGCGAGGAAGCCGGCGAAACCGAGATCAACGCGGCTCTTGCCGGCTGGTACGGCGTGCCCGTCTGCTTCGTGTCCGGCGATGATATCCTGGAATCCTGTCTGGCGGGAAAATTCAAGCCCGCTCCGGTCTATGTGCGCACCAAGGAAGGCCTCGGCCGTTTCGCCGGCAAGCTCTACGCGCCCGAGCGCCTGGAAAGCGCCTTCTTGAAAGGGACGGCCGACGCCCTCGCCGGCCTCGGCTCCTATCGCCCGATCAAGACGGCGGCGCCCACCAGGCTGGACATCGACCTTGTGTCCACCGTCGTCGCGGACGCCGTGGCGGTGATCCCCGGCGTGACGCGCACCTCGGGGCGCTCGGTGGCCTACGAGAGCGCCGATTTTCGGGACGTCTACCGGATGGTGCACGCCGTGGCCATGCTCGGAGGCAAGTTCGCGGCATTCACCTGACCGACGCGGCTCTGGGCCGCTGCGCGGGGCTGCCGCGCCGCGCTGCGCCCGGAAGCGCCGGCATAAAATTTTGAAAGACGGTTGCGTTGCAACCTAACATAATTACTGTTTCCTGGAGGAGATAGGCATGAAAAAGTTGACAGCGATCCTGGTCGTCGCCCTCTGTGTGGGTGGACTGGCCTTCGCCCAGTCGAAGGGACCCGCCCTGCGCAACCGCGACGCGGACACCCTGGTATTCGTGCTCGCGGCGGCGCCCCAGCCCCTCGACCCGAACATCTACACCACGCTGAACGAAGCGCAGATCATGCGCGAAATCAACGAACCGCTCATTGGGATGACCCCCGACAGCCAGTTCTACCCCATCCTCGCCGAGACCATCCCGACGCTGGAGAACGGCATGGTTTCCAAGGACGGCTCCGTCTACACCATCAAGCTGCGCAAGGGTGTCAAGTTCCACAACGGCAACGCCTTTACCGCCGATGATGTGGTCTTCTCGTTCAACCGCATCCTTCACCACCCCAAGTCCAGCTCCAAGTCCATGTTCAGCGCCATCCTGGACGTCGACAAGGTGGACGACTACACCGTCAAGATCACCTGGGGCAAGCTCAAGAATCCCGAGTTCGCCACCGTCCCCCTCACCTCCTGGGCCGACCGCGCCAAGTACATGGCCCCCTCGCCCTACGGACCCGCCCTCAACATCCTGGCCCACTACTGCTCCGGCATTGAGGACAAGGAAACCGTCGAGGCCGCTGGCGCCGACTACGGCACCAAGGTCGTCGTGGGAACCGGCCCCTACAAGTTCGTTTCATGGCCCAACCCCCAGGAAGTCAACGTCACCCGCAACGACGCCTGGTGGAACAACCCGAAATCCGTGGCCTTCAAGAACGTGCAGTTCAGGGCCATGTCCGAGCAGCCCCAGGTCAACAACGTCCTCATCACCGGCGAGGTCGACATGGCGTTCAACCTCTCCAAGCTCGACATCGGCTCCATCGAGCGCTCCGGCGTGGACATCACCTCCAAGCCCGGCCTCACCATCTGGTACGGTGTCTTCAACATGAACTCCCCCCTCGTGGGCCAGAAGCGCAACGGCAAGCTCGACCTCACCGGCAAGTACGACGAGCTCGACTCCACCAAGCTCAGAAGGGCGATCTTCCATTCCATCAACCCGATTCCCTTCATCAGGCAGGTCGACCTCTTCAACGGCAACGCCAAGCCCGCCAACCAGATGATGCAGCCCCCCTTCCTCGGCTACGTCCAGGGCGCCCCCGCCGGCACCCCCTTCGCCGATTTCACCGACAAGGACTGGTACTTCGACCGCGAGAAGGCCAAGGCTGAATTCGCCTCCCTGTCGGCCGACTTCAAAGCCAAACTGGTTCCCGAGAGCGTCAAGCTCGTCGTGGGCAACATCACCGACCGCGTGAAGATCGCCAACAACATCAAGGACCAGGTCAAGACCGTCCTCGGCGTCGACATCATCAAGGTGATCCCCATGGTCAACGCCCAGATCATCCAGATGAGCAAGACCGGCGACGAGAACTACGACATGGTCGTCACCGGCTGGTTCACCCCCACGGGCGACCCGGACTACACCTGCATCATCTTCAACGGCGAGTCCATCGGCACGGGCATGAACGGCGCCGTGTACAACAACGACATCGTCAACGCCAACATCAGCCTCGGCCGCTACACCCTCGACCCCAAGGCCCGCAAAGCCGCCTACGAGAAGGCGCAGATCCAGCTGATGACGGACAAGCCCTACTTCCCGATGGTGTACGAGAACGTCATATTCGGCACCCATCCCCGCGTCGGCAACACCGAAAAGGCCATCTTCGGCACCAAGCTCGTTGACATCCACCTGCTGACCAAGCAGTTCTGACCCTGGACGGCCCGTCACGCGCCCGGCCCCGCTTCTGAAAAGGAGCGAGCCGGGTTCGCGCTGGGCCGGCTCGGGGGCCCCTGCCCCGTCGCGCGCTTCGCCCCCGGCGAAGCGCGCGACGCGTCGGCCGCCCCCGGGCAGCGCATCCCTGGATTCCCCCGTATGAGCAGATATTTGCTGCGCCGCGTCCTCATGCTGGTACCGGTGCTCCTCGGCGTGACCCTGATCGTCTTCGCCCTGATGTACGTCACGCCTTCCGATCCCGCCCAGATGATGCTGGGCGCCAACGCCTCGCCCGCCGCCTACACGCAGATGAAGGCGGACATGGGCCTCGACCAGCCCTTCCTGGTCCAGTACATTCGTTTCCTCTTCGGGTACAAGAACCCGACCTTCGGGTACCGCGGCCTCCTCTTCGGCGACCTCGGCCGCTCCTACGTTTCCAACAGGAACGTCTTCGAGCTCATCCTGAGCTCGTTTCCCAATACCCTCATCCTGGCGGCGGGCGCCCTCTTCCTGGCCCTGGCCGTCGGCGTGCCGATCGGCATCCTCTCGGCCACCCATCCCTATTCCGCCGTCGACATGATCTTCACCGTCTTCGCCCTCTTCGGCGCCTCGATCCCCGTCTTCTGGGCGGCCATGGTCCTGATCTACACCTTCGCCAACAACCTGCGGATTTTCCCCGCCATGTCCAACCCGGGCGACTTCCTCTCCCTGATCCTGCCCATCATCACGCTGAGCATGTACTCCATGGCCGTGATCATGCGCATGACCCGCTCCTCGATGCTCGAGGTCATGCAGCAGGACTACATCAGGACTGCGCGCGTCAAAGGCATGGACGAGAAGGTCGTCGTGTTCAAGCACGCCCTGCGCAACGCCCTCATCCCCGTGGTCACCGTGGCCGGCCTGCAGTTCGGCCAGCTTCTGGGCGGCGCCGTGCTCACTGAGAAAATCTTCTCCTATCCCGGCTTGGGCACCATCATGGTGGACGCCATCTACCAGAAGGACACGCCCCAGATCCTGGGCTCGGTGTGCTTCGTGGCCCTCACCTTCACCATCATGAACCTCATCGTGGACATCCTCTATGGTTTCATCGACCCGAGGATCAAGACCACCTTCGCCCGGAAAAAGCGCAGGCCCGCCGCCGCGGCCGCAAGGAGCCAGGCATGAGCGCCGCAACCACCGCCACCGCCGCCGGACGCGGCTCGAATTTCGCGCGCGCGCTGCGCCGATCGGGCAGGAACTTCGCCCAGTTCTGGCGCCAGCTCTCGCGCAACAAGCTGGCCGTCATCAGCCTCGCCATCGTCATCGGCTTCGCCGGCGTCGCCATCTTCGCCGACCTCCTCTACGAGTACGACTTCGTCACCTCCAACTCCCTGGAGAACGCCCTCCTGAAGCCGGGCGAGTCGGGCACGGTCTACTACCACGAGAAGGACATCGAGCACACCTTCATCCTGGGCTCGGACAACTACGGCCGCGACATCCTGGGACGCCTGGTGCACGGCGCCCGCGTCTCCATGATCATCGGCTTCGCCGCCGTGGCCATCTCCCTCTGCGCGGGCGGCATCCTGGGCTCGATCGCCGGCTACAAGGGCGGCCTCTTCGACACCCTGATCATGCGCGCCACGGACGTCCTGCTCTCGATACCGACGATCCTCTTGGCCATCGCCATCGTCGCCGCCCTGGGCAACAGCTTCTTCAACCTCCTGATCGCCATCGCCTCGTCGATGATCCCGGGCTACATCCGCATCGTGCGGGCCTCGATCATCCAGGTGAAGGACCAGGAGTTCGTGGAAGCCGCGCACTGCATCGGCGCGGGCGATTTCCGCATCGTGCTGCGGCACATCCTGCCCAACATCACCTCGCCCATCATCGTCCAGTCCACCCTGAACGTCGGCTCGGCCATCAACTGGGCGGCCTCGCTGTCCTTCCTGGGCCTGGGCATCCTTCCCCCCAAGCCCGAGTGGGGCAACATGCTCTCCGAGGCCAGGGAATTCATCCAGTACGCGCCGCACCTCCTCTTCGCCCCCGGCCTCACCATCCTGATCACGGTGCTGGCCTACAATCTCATCGGCGACGGCCTGCGCGACGCCCTCGACCCCAAATTAAAGCGATAGGCGGATCCCATGGAAAACATACTTGAGATAAGCGACCTTAGGGTCCACTACTACTCCAACCGCAAGACCGTGCGGGCAGTGAACGGCCTCTCGATGGGCATGGAGGCGGGCAAGGTCCTTGGCCTGGTCGGCGAGACCGGCGCCGGCAAGACCACCCTGGCCCTCTCGATCCTGAACATGGTCCGCGCCCCCCAGGGCAAGATCGTGGAAGGCTCCATCCGCTTCGCGGGAGCCGACGTCCTGGCCATGAGCAAGCATGAGCTGCGCGACATGCGCGGCAAGGACGTGGCCATGATCTTCCAGGACCCGATGACGGCCCTCAACCCCGTGCTCACCGTGGGCGAGCAGATCGCCGAGACCGTGCGCAAGCATGAGGACCTGAGCGTCGAGGAGGCCTGGAAGAAGGCCCAGGCCATGCTCGAGACGGTGGGCATCCCGGCCGACCGCGCCAAGGAATACCCCCACCAGTTCTCCGGCGGCATGAAGCAGCGCGTCGTGATCGCGCTGGCCCTGGCCTGCAACCCCAAGCTCCTCCTCGCCGACGAGCCCACCACGGCCCTGGACGTCACCATCCAGGCCCAGGTCCTCGACCTCATGCGCACGCTCATCAGGGAGAACGGCACTTCGGTGCTCTTCATCACCCACTCCCTGGGCCTGGT
>Ga0116170_10006030_pt1 | contig 10701 bp, 3 predicted proteins | sample AD_JPNHW1_MetaG_FD_89797 | JGI IMG/M metagenome (GOLD analysis project Ga0116170, IMG submission 89797) | Active sludge microbial communities of municipal wastewater-treating anaerobic digesters from Japan - AD_JPNHW1_MetaG | ecosystem: Engineered > Bioreactor > Anaerobic > Digestate | place... | reverse complement strand
TTGCCTTCCAACGGCACATTGTATTTTGGTTCAGATGAAGTCTCTAAAGATCAAAAGATCGACCGTTCGGATATTGGGAATCTTTATTATATCTCCTCAATAGAAGGTCCGGATGCTTTCGATTGGAATGCAACCGACGGAACCGATTATGCCAACAGTGCTGCTACCGTAAACATTCAGGTAGACCCAATACCACCGGCGCCCACACTGAGCGATCTGGTCTTCAATATCCGGGAAGATTCGGTTTTGACATTCAGCCTTACAACTTTTGAAGACTATTTCTCCAACGAACTGATGTTTGACGGGTTTGGGCTCGACACACTCCGTGTAGTAACTATACCGACATCAGCACAGGGTATATTAACTTATAATTCAAACCCTGTATCTGCCGGTGAAGAATTTTCTGAAGGACAGATTGAAGACGGATCGTTTACCGTTACCCCGGTAACCGGTTACGACGGGAGCATTGTATTTTACTGGAACGGCTTCGACAGCCTGAAATGGGGTGAAACACCGGGGAAAGTCATCATCAATTACCTCAATGAAGCACCCGTTTTATCCGACATTGAAAGAGGCCCACTAAAACAGGATGAGGTTCAAACCATATCTCAAAAGGACTTTTTAGATCACTACTACGATTCCGATAAAAACGATTCGCCCGATAAGTTCTATCTCGAAATTCCATCGGGACTGGATGGTACATTCAAGATCAACGGAACGGTTGCTGCCACAGGAACCAACACCCTATCTTATGGAGACCTTGTTTCGGTGACTTTTACCCCCACAACAGGATATGAAGGGGAAATTGATGTGGTGTGGGGCATCTCCGACGGGCAGGATGAAGGGACGGCCCACATTATTTTCAACTTTGTAAACGCCCCGCCAGTTGCCAACGATTTCTCGGTTACCGGCGATGAAGACAAAGCCATTAAATTCCTGACCACTGATTTCAGCAACAGACCTCCGTTTGAAGATGCGGACGGGAAGGATGTACTTACTGAAATTGAGATTGAAACCCTTCCGGAGAACGGATATTTAACCTTTAAAGGAGACACGCTGGACGGGCCATTTTCCTTATCGTCCGATCAGATTAATCTTCAGCTGCGGTTTGTCCCCAACGAAGACTGGTTTGGAACCACTTCGTTTACCTATAAAGTTTCTGATGGTACCGACTGGTCGAACAACTCGGCCACAGTATGGATTACCATTGCCCCGGTAAACGATGCACCGGTTGCTGAAAATGATCATTACCCGATACTGGAAGACGAAACGCTCAGCAGTGTAAACGTGCTCGACAACGACACCGATGTGGACGACATCCGCGACAGCCTTCGGGTTTCCATTACCGATGAAGGGAGTGCCGGCGGACACGGTACAATTGCACTCGACACCCACGGAAACCTGACCTACCAGCCGAAACTGAATTTCAATGGAACCGTTAGCTTTACCTATACGGTTTGCGACACCTCCGATGCCTGTGCCACCGCCACGGTGACTATCGATGTTGCTCCGGTAAACGATCCGCCGGTAGCTAAAAACGACACCATCACCATTTTTGATGATACCAAATTCTATGCGTCGGCCGATTCTACCCGGCTGCTGTTCAACGACTACGATCCGGAAGGCGATTCGATCTACCTTACCCAAATTGCTGCGGGTTATCCCGGCGACACCATTTGGGGAAATTCAGGGAAAATTGTTGTCCATCCCAACGGGGATTACATCTATTTCCCCGACTCGGCCACTGTAGTTAAACTCAAAGAGAATGAAGTTTTTATTGACAGTTTCCAGTATGTCGTTGCCGACTATCCGGAGGGATTGCCCTCTTCGGCGCAGTTGCTGATCCGCATCAACGGGTTGAACACACCTCCATCGCCAAAAGATGATTATGTGTCTGTTAATGAGAATGACATTCTTGATTATACTCCCGCATTCACCCTTCTTTTAAACGATGCAGATCCCGAGGGTGATTTGCTAACCGTTGTTGCCGTCAACGACAGTGTAACCGGTCCGCTGACAAGTGCCAGCGGTATCTTTAACTGGAAACCCGACGGGGAAATATACTACCAGCAGGGGGCTGACAACAAACTTTTCGATTACCTGGCCGATGGCGACACCCTTCGGATTCAATACACCTATACGGTTTCCGACGGACACGGCAAAAAAACAGAGCGCAATGCCCGGCTAAACCTTTTGGTCATTGGGAAAAACGATCCACCGAAAGCAGTAAACGATGCCATCAGCCTGCTCGAAACCGACGACATCTTTGTTAGCGACTCGCTGACCAACCTGCTGGTTAATGATTCGGATGTCGACCAGGGAGATTCCATTTTTATATCAAAAGTAAACCAGTCGGTTGCCGACTCGATGGAAGGCAGGTATGGAACCCTTCACTGGAAAGGCGACGGAAGCTACTACTATACCATAAACCATGGAGCAACCGACTCGCTTTATAGCGGTGAACCTGCGGAAGACCTATTCCCCTATACATTAAGGGATAAAATAGGCGCTACATCGGTAAGTGCCGGTATTTTAACCATTACCATCTTTGGTGTTGACGACCTGCCCAATGCGGTAAACGACACCCTAAGGATGAAAGAGGATGATGATTCCGGAATGCTCACCGCAGGAGATAACGGTTTACTCGATAACGACTTCGATGTGGATGGGGATAGCCTCACCGTAACCAGCATCAACGACTCGAGCCAGAAAACAGTGGTTACCCAATACGGAACCCTTACCTGGGATGCGCTGGGCAATATTGGTTTTATCATCGACCGGGAAGCTGCCGATCCGTTGCGTGTTGGTGAGATTGCCCTGGATTCGGTGCGCTATTTTACCAAAGATCCATCGGGAGGCGAAAGCAGCGCCATGCTCTATCTCCTGATTGAAGGTGAAAACGACAATCCAACAGCAGTTAACGATGACATTTTCATTACCGAAGATACCATCTCGGTTTCAGGGAATCGTGCGGATAACACTTCGCTTCTCTCCAACGATTCAGATATTGATGGCGATTCCATTTTTGCCACACAAATCAACGGGCTAACCGACAAAACCGTCGTTGGACAGTATGGTGAGCTGATCTGGGATTCGACCGGTTCGTACACCTATAACGTCTTCCGTGAAATTGCCGACACGCTGGCCCAGGGGGAAATTGCTTTTGACACCTTTCCTTACATTCTTTCCGACATTCACAGCGGAACCGACACGGCCAACCTGATCATTCAGATTACCGGAGTAAACGACCCTCCGGTGGCAATGCCCGACTCCAATTCGACCCTCGATATTGCCCCGATTATCGTCAGGGTAAGCGATACAACCAATGTACTTTACAACGATTTCGATATCGATGGCCGCCAGCGGAAACTTACAGCCATTAACCAGAGCGACAATACCATGGCCAGAGGCAAATTTGGAATGCTCTCGTGGAACAACGACGGAGGCTACATCTACAAGCCCGACTCCGCTTTTGCGGTAAGCTTGCGCCCGTTGGTTCAGGTAACCGACACCTTTACCTACCGGATGAGAGATGAATGGTTTGCTGCTGACTCGACCATTCTCCAGTTGACTATTGTGGGAATCAATAATCCGCCAATTGCCAAAAACGACACCTTGAAAATTTTTGAAGACGAACTTTCAAAACAGCTCGATCCACCGGGATTGCTGAAACCCAAAAATGTTCAGGATCCCGATAAAGACGTATTGAAACTGCTCACCATGAATGCCTCCCACAGCGACTCGATTGCTGGCCGATATGGATACATCCGCTGGAACAGCTCCGGTGAAGTCACCTATTACAACAATCCGGAGGTTGTCAATCTGTTGGGGCACGAACAGGTGGTAACCGAAATGTTCAGCTATACGGTGGTCGATGAGGGCGGTTTAACGTCCCGTGCCAACCTGGTGGTAAAAATCATTGGAGAAAATGATTCCCTGATAGCCAACAGAGATGTTGGAGAGACCAACGAAGATTCTCTTCTGAAATACAATGTGGTTAGAAATGACACCGATCCGGACTATAACGGGTTAGGTAATTTTGACTATTCATCATTGACCATTGTCAAAGGGCCGATCCATGGACAAGCATCCCGAAACAGCGTAACCGGAGAAATTTATTATTTTCCCGATAAAGATTTCTACGGAATGGATAGTCTGATCTATCAGATTTCCGATACCGGTATACCAGTATACAGTGATACGGCATGGTTTGTAATCAAAGTCAATCCGGTGAACGATCCTCCGGTGGGTACCAATCTGGTATTACGTACCCCCATGAATACCCCTGTTGGATTTAACTATCAGGATCAGGTAACCGATGTGGACGACGGTGTTGATCCAAATTCGCTCGGTTTACCTTCGAACAATCAGTTAAAGAAGAACGGAGATCAGATCAATTATACACCGGAACCAGATTTCACCGGAACCGATGAGTTCATCTATTCGATGAAAGATTTATCCGGAGCGGCAGCTTATGTGATTGTCACCGTCATCGTGGGCAATGAACAATCGACCTACAGCGCCGCTGACGATTACACTTCGACCTGGGAAGAGACACCGGTTGAAATCCCGATTCTCGAAAACGACACCATCGGAGGGGAAACACCCGATCCGAGAACCGTTCAGATCAAGGTATTCCCCAAAAACGGGGTGGCAACGTATAATGTTACCACGCAGAAAATCCATTACGAACCCGATAAGGATTTCAACGGGATTGACCAACTGGAATACATGGTCTCGTCCGGACCAGGCAACTGGAGCTCTGCAGAGGTTTATATCAATGTTTCTCCGTTGAACGATCCAATGGTTGCCAACGACGATCTGGCCGAAACCATTACCGGTCAGCGTGTGAACATTCCAATTCTGGCAAACGATTTTGACCCGGAAAACCAGATTGATACCGCTTCATTCCAGCTACTTCTTTCCCCAAAACATGGCAGCCAGAATTATTTCTATTCCACGGGTTTGTTGAAATATACCCCGGAAGATGGTTTTGTTGGGCTGGATACCCTTATTTACCGGATATGTGATTTGGGTACCGGGAAAACCTGCGACAGCGCCCGTGTGATTGTTGTGGTTAAAGCCGAAAATGTTGTTTTTGCGGCTAAAAACGACACCTGCTCGACCAACCAAAACACGCCATGCACCACTGCTCCGCTAACCAATGATGACGTTTCGGCCGATCCGGGATCCTTCTCGGTACTTGGCGGTCCCGACAAAGGAAGAGAAACCACCAACACCAACCACACGGTAACCTATTCGCCGGAAGATAATTACCATGGACCCGACTGGATGCAGTACATTGTTTCCGACTCGTCGGGGAACTGGGACGCTGCCGAGATCAACGTTTGGGTTAATCAGGTAAACATTCCCCCGGTTGCAGTAAACGATACCGCCATGGTAACCCAAAACAGTTTCAAAAGGCTGTATGTACTGGAAAACGATTACGATACCGATGGCACCCTCAACCAATCAACCCTGGCAATTACCGGAAACGGACCAAAATCGGGAACGGTTGAAATTGATAACAACACCGGAACCATTCTCTACAAGCCGCTTGTCAACGAGGGAACCGACAACTTTACCTATACCATTTGCGACAACCAGAACAGTTGCACGCAAGCCTCGGTGCATGTGACCATTGAACTCGACACAATGATTTACGTTTACCGCACCACCTACGAAGATACTCCCGACACCATCGACCTGATGTCGGAACTGGCCCGGTACAATCTGTCATTCCCAATCACAAGCCATTCCGAAGAGCTGGCGCCGAAACGGGGCAGCTACTCGTTCATCAACAACAATACGAACCTGATTTATACTCCCGGGAAGGATCAGAACGGGAACGATGTGTTCTGGCTCGATGTCTGCGGAAGCCAGTGTGCTTACCTGCGGATCTACTACAAAATTATTCCGGTGAACGATGCTCCGGTTGCCGTCGACGACACCATCCACTGGGACAATGCCCCGGGAGCCAAGGTCATCACCTTCGATTCGTTACTGGTAAACGACTACGACGTTGACGGGGATCCGATATTCCTGACCGACAGTGTAATTCAAACCGGGTTCAACGGTATGCAGGTAACCTTTAACAGCGACAGCACCATTACCATTACGGCCGACAGCATTCAATGGTGCTCGGCATGGTTTACCTACGAAATCAGGGATGCCGAATATGCCGACACCGCGACGGTTTGGATATGGCCCAAACTCGAAGGGATTAAGGCAAACAACGATCGAAGCACTGTATACGAAAACAGCACCGAAAACCGGATCGACGTACTGATTAACGACCAGTTTGTCGACAATCAGCGTTGTACCATCGACACAGTGATCATCACCACCCCGCCACAACACGGAGCAGCCATCGGAACCGATGACAACTTCGTTGATTATAAACCGGCACGGCACTTCTTTGGAGTTGATTCCCTTCAATACCAAATTATTGATATTTGGGGGCAAAAGAGCACGGCTTGGCTTTACCTTGAGGTGATTGAGCGAAATACCCCACCCGATGCCGTCGACGATAATATTACTGCCACATTCGGGCAAGTAACCGACATTCCGGTGCTGGTGAACGATTTCGACCCCGATGCCGTTGGTGCCGACGGGGATCCAACTGCGCACATCGATTCTGCGCTGACCCGTCTGTCTGTTGGGACGTACCCGCTATTCGGCACGGTTGAATTCGATCCGCTGACATACCATTTTATATATACACCGGATGCAACCAGTTGCGAACCCGACTCGTTCCAATACACCATTTATGACAACGAAGGTGGTTCCGACAGCGCCATCGTCCATATCACCATGGAAGAAGCGCCGCTCTTTGCCAACTCCGATTTCAAGAAAACCTATCCGGGCGTTGAGGTCGAAATTGAGCCCCTGCAAAACGACTCCGGCTACTTTGTGCCCGAAGAGACCACCCATACCATCCCGATGAACATCCATGGCAGTGTAAACTGGAACTCACAAAATGTGGTCACCTATATTCCGGACAGAGACTTTATCGGGCGCGACAGCATCCCCTACACGATTTATTCACCTTGCGGAAACGCGAAAACAACCTATATTATATTCTCGGTTGAACAGTTGCGTGTTCCGGAGATTATTTCACCCAACAACGACACCAAAAACGATGTGCTGATCATCGAAGGCATTGAATACTTCCCCGATAACCTGTTGCAGATTTACAACCGGTACGGGCACATTGTGTACGAGAAAAAGGGATATACCAACGAAAACGGGCAAGGTTGGGGTGGTTATTCAAACAAAGGAAGCCTGGGTGGCAACAAACCATTGCCCGCAGGAACCTATTACTATACATTAATTTATAACGAAGGAAGAAACCGGCAGGCCGGATTTGTTTATCTGTTCTGGTGATGTCCTAATGATGAAGGTTAGAAAAAACATAGGGATCCTAAAAGTTACAGCACTGCTGATGGTGTTGTTCATTCTGCAGGGGAAGGAAGCCTGGTCGCAGCAAGACCCGGTTTATACCCAGTATATGAACAATATTATGTCAGTAAATCCAGCCTATACTGCCGTGCGCGGTGTTGGCAGTTTTTCGGGTGTATTCCGCAACCAGTGGGTTAACCTCGACGGAGCGCCAAAATCGGCATCACTCACTTGTAGTATGCCCATCGACAGCCTCCACATGGGACTCGGAATCGACTTTCTTCACGATTATACGGTGCCCTTAACAACCACCGCCTTATTCCTCAACTACTCCTACCGGATTAAAGTTGCCAGCAATTCAACCCTCAGTTTTGGGTTAAAGGCCGGGGTCAACTACCTCGATGCGCGACTGACCAATCTATACCGCTACCACCTCGACGATGAGTACATTCTGGGCAATGGCGATTTCAAAAAGCCATTTTTCAACGCAGGAGTCGGATTGTTCTGGTTCAACGATAATTTCTATGCGGGTTTTTCTATTCCCCGGTTGCTCGAAAACAACTACACCAAAGGAGAGACGACGGTTGAAAATACCAGCCACGAAAGCCGGCACTATTTTTTGCAGGGAGCTTACATGGTCAACCTTTCACCGGAAATATCGTTTAAACCCGGCATCATGACCATTATGACAGCCGGTGCCCCGGTAACTGCCGATTTCGATTTTTCGTTCCTCTTCCATCAGCAAATCTGCTTTGGGATGATGTACCGCATCAGCGATGCACTGGGCGGATATATGCAGTTCCAGTACAAAAACATGAAACTGGGATTTTCGTACGACTATAGCCACACCCGGATCCACGAATTCCAGTCAGGAACCTTTGAAGTGATGCTCCGTTACGATTTCAAAACCAAAGGAAGACAGGTTTTTCCGTTGCCGATGTTTTAATGTACCCAAGAAAATTTTCGGAACTAATTTGCAGAAAAGATATAAATTTGTCTATCCGGTTTGAATAAAGAGGCAAGATACTACATCAAAAACAGATAAGATGTCCGACACAAAACTGAAATCTTTCACCATTAAAGGTTATAAAAGCATCAAGGCAATCGAAATGTTTGAGCCTCGGTCGATCAATATTTTAATTGGCCCGAATGGCTCAGGGAAAAGCAATTTTATTTCTTTTTTTAAATTCCTGAGCTGGATGCTAAATTCAGACGGTAAACTTCAGGAATATGTCGGCTATTTAGGAGGAGCAAATGATCTGTTGCACGATGGCGCAGATGTCACCAAAAGCATTGACGCCCATATAGCGATAGAAACTTCCGCCGGAGTAAACGAATACCTTTTCAGCCTGATGTTTGCGAAACCAGATAAGCTGGTATTCAGAGAAGAAAAATACCGCTTTTCAGATAAGCAAATACAGGGTGAACCTCGTTGGAGTTCTTGTGGTGTCGCCCATGAAGAAGCGAATTTGCCTCAGGTTTCAAATCTAACGGCAAATACGATCCTGAATCTTTTAAGAAAACTCATTGTATACCAGTTTCACAACACCAGCGACACTGCACCCATGCGGCTTAAATGGTCTTCCGCCGATGGAAGATGGCTGAAACAAAATGGTGAAAACCTGGGAAGTTTTCTATTCCGTATACAGAATGAGGAAAAAGCTTACTACTGGCGAATTGTCAAATATATCCGTTTGGTTTTGCCTTTTTTTGATGATTTTGAGTTGTATGATGAATTCGGACAGATTCTTCTGCGATGGAAAGAAAAAGGAACAAATAAAGTTTTCAACGCAGGGCAGGCTTCGGATGGAATGCTACGAACAATCGCCCTGATAAGCCTCCTTGCCCAGAATCCGAAAGACTTACCAACCGTTTTATTTTTAGACGAACCGGAATTAGGATTGCATCCAAGTGCGATTGATGCCGTTGCTGGCCTGATTAAAGCTGCATCCTTTCATTGCCAGGTCTTTATCGCCACACAATCAGTAAGTTTTGTCAACAATTTTGACCTCAACGATTTAATCGTCATTGAAAGAAATGGCAGAAGTTCTGAATATAAACGTCCGGATAAAGAAAGTTTGCAGGTTTACCTTGAAGAATTCTCTACCGGACAAATCTGGGAAAAAAATATCATTGGAGGGCGTCCATGAAATACCTGAATATTATTGTGGAAGGCAGCACCGAAGAAGCATTTGTCAATGATGTTTTGGTTAAACATTTTGCACAATTAAACATCTTTGTTTCAGCCCGAAAAATAAGAACCGGATGGGATAAGTCTGCCAATAAGCCATCGAAAGGCGGAATGCTTAACTATTCAAAATTTCGTAACGATGTATTGCGATGGATCGAATCGGATAAAAATCAACCTCAATTTTGGTATACCAGTATGATTGATTTGTACGCGTTTCCCAAAGATAATTTAAGCCCATACACCGATCAAATTCAATCCATTAACGATCCATATCAAAAAATCAACACATTAGAACAGGCAATTGCCCGTAATATTAATCATCCACAGTTTATTCCGTATGTTCAACTACACGAGTTTGAAGCTTTTTTACTGGTTAATCCCGACATGCTCCTCGCCATGTATCCCAATGAACAAACAGCAATCAACCAGTTAAAAAAAGAGACAAACAACAAAAAACCCGAGGAGATCAATGAATCCCAGCAAACTGCACCCTCAAAAAGAATTATCAAGTATCTGCCAGCCTATGAAGGACAAAAAGCCCAGGTTGGACCAATGGTTGTCGAGGATATAGGGTTAACAGCCTTGAGGCTCAGATGCACTCATTTTAATGATTGGATTACCAAACTTGAAAACATCTGAAAACAGGGATAATTTATCCAAACATTCACCTATATCTATTGTATCAATTCCTACCGCTTCTTCAGCTCACCAAGTACCTTTGTAAAGTTTTTCATGTCCTCGTTTTCGGGCTCCACGGCACGGTAAATGGCAAGAATCTGTTCCAGCTTTCCGGCATCACCGGCCGTAGCAAACCGGTTCGACAGGGTATAACAGACAATCCCAAGGTATCCCTTGAGCCGCCGGTAGGTCATGTTGGAAAAGGTGTTTGACTCGGTTGCAATTTTTGAGTTCAGGTTACCAATCTCCTTTTTCCACCAAATGGAATCTTTCGACAACAGGGCATTATCGTACCCTTCCCGTACCTTCATCTCAAAACGCAGATTCTTTGCCAGTTCATTCTGCTGCTGCAAAAAAGCATCGTCCCCGGCAAGTTCACTGCTCAGGGAACCAAAAGAACCTTTCTTCTCAAAAACCGGTGAATTGGCCAG
>Ga0116170_10006029_pt1 | contig 10701 bp, 8 predicted proteins | sample AD_JPNHW1_MetaG_FD_89797 | JGI IMG/M metagenome (GOLD analysis project Ga0116170, IMG submission 89797) | Active sludge microbial communities of municipal wastewater-treating anaerobic digesters from Japan - AD_JPNHW1_MetaG | ecosystem: Engineered > Bioreactor > Anaerobic > Digestate | place... | reverse complement strand
TTCGCCGTTGGACGCGTACCATTGTTTCATGTGTACCGAGATGGATGTGCTGGTGGTGGGGGATTGTGTGTTGTATAAGGAAGAACAACCGGCGTGGAGCGGGCCGGGGCGTGAGGCGTATCTGAAGCGGTTCGAACTGGACTAGTGGTTGGGTGTGAGGAGTGGAGAACGTGCTGGTTACAATCAATTGGAAACCCTCCCGGCGGGAATTGCGCAAGTTCGGCTTGACGCTGCTGGTCCTGTTTCCGCTCTTCGGCGCGTTTCTGGCCTGGCGGCTGGGGCGGCTGGGTGTTTTCTACGGCTGTACAGGTGTCGGGGTGGGAGTGGAATTGTTGGTTTTGTGCGTGCCTTGGGCCGGGGTGTGGGTGTATAAAGGATGGATGGGCCTGACGTTTGCGTTGGGCTATGTTGTGGGGCCGGTGGTGATGGCGCTGATTTATTATGGGGTGTTGACGCCCATAGCGCTGGTGTTGCGCGCCCGGGGGAACGACTCCCTCCAGCGGCGGCGCAAACCGGCAGGCGAGAGTTACTGGGTCCCTCTCGAGCATCGCACGAATGTGCGTTCCTATGAGCGGCAGTTTTGAGATCGAGGAGAAAGGACGTCTGATGGCCGATTCGCAATTTGATCGTTCCGAATCCGATCCGGCGTGTCCAGGCCCCTCGGCCCGGCGGCGGGGGGTGGTGGGGGAATTCTGGGATTACCTGATGCAGAACAAGAAGTGGTGGATGCTCCCCATCCTCATTTTGTTTCTGGTGTTCGGGTTGCTGCTGGTTCTGGGAGTGCATTTTGGCGGGGCTTTGCCATTTATTTACGCTCTCTTTTGAGTGGATTCCGGTGCATTGGGGCGCCACCTGCGGGAGGCCCAAGGGGTTTGTCGAGTTTCCGAAGTGGGTGGCGGATTTGAGCCGTTTCGTGTAGATGTCTGAAAAAGTTTTACTTCGGAGATTGGCTTTCCCGCGATTTTCCGTAAAAAGTGCTTGATTCCCCTCATTTTACCCATTAGACTACGTTACCGTGTGTTCTGGGCCGGAAGGTGGGGGCAGGACACGGTTTTTATGCAGGGAGTGCGGGCCAGGGGTTTTCGCCTCGCATTTTTGAGAGTGATGTCTATAAGTGTCTCCCGACCCTCCGGGGCGGAGCAAAATCATGAGAGGACGGGGTGGCGCCGAGGTGTGCGCGTTTCCCCGCAGGAGATCGAACGTGTCGGAAAAGCAGGATGTCGCCCAGGAGACCGCCGGGGAGCAGCAGGCGAAGAGCGAGCAGAAGGAAGTGATTGCCTTCACGCGCGGGGAAGTGAAGGACGAAGAGGGCTCCGTCAAGCGTTATTGTGTGGAGGTGGCGCCTGAAGTCCTCGGGACCAAACTGGACGAGGTACTCCAATCGCTTCGCAAAACGGTGATTGTCGAGGGGTTCCGCCGGGGCAAGGCGCCGGTGGCCCTTCTGAAGACCCGCTACGGCAAAGACGCGGAACAGGATGCCCTGAACGAAATCGCCGCCAATGTGACGGAACAGATCATCGAGGCGGATGGGTTGAACGTCGTCGGGGAACCGACGCTGCACGACAGCAAAGTCGAGGCGGACAAGCCCGTCGCGCTTGAGATTGACATTGAAGTGCGTCCCACCGTGGACGTGCAGGGGTACACCGAAGGTTCCTACGAGGTCGAAGTGGCCGCCGTGACGGACGCGAGCATCGAAGCGCGCCTCGAAGAGATGCGCAAGAGCAGCGCGACTTACGAGCCGGTGGAAGACAAGTCGAAGCCCTATGCCAAGGGCAATGGCGCCGCGCTCGATATCGTCGTGCTGGACAAGGATGGCAAGCGGATGGAGTCGTTGTGTCAGGAGAACATCTTCCTGCGCGATCCGCAGCAGAGCCTGCTGCCCGAAGTCGCCGAAGCGCTGGTGGGCAAGAAGCCGGGCGAGACGTTCGAGCAGAAGGTCTCGCGCACGGTCAAGAATCGCAACGGCGAAGAGGAAACGCATGTGGACACCTATACTGTGACGGTGCGTGAGATCAAGGAGTGCGTCCTGCCCGAACTGGATGACGAGTTTGCCAAGGACTTGGGCGACTATGCCACGCTCGACGACCTGCGCAAGAGCGTTCGCGAGACGCAGGAGTCGCAGGCCGATTCGCAGAAGCGCCGTCAGGTGGTGGACAAGGTGCTCGACCACCTGATCGAAGTCAACGTGTTCGGGGCGCCCAAGACGCTCGTGTCCGCGCAGCAGTACCAGAATGTGTCGCGCCAGATCAACCAGATGCGCATGTTCGGCATGGACCCGGCCAAGATGGGCTTCAACACGGAGGCGTACCTGGAAGTGGCGCGGACGCAGGCCGAGCGCGATGTGAAGAGCATGTTGCTGGTCGAGGAAATCTCCAAGAAGGAGAAACTCGTGGTGGGCGACGCGGACGTGGACCAGGAAATCGAGCGGATGGCCAAACTCCAGGGGCGCAAGCCGCTGGCGGTGCGCGCGCGTCTCGAGGCGGAGAAACGTCTCGACAGCCTGAAGGATGAACTGCTGGGCCGCAAGGTGGAAGATTTCCTGATGGAAAAGAACACCATCACCGTGGTGGAACCGAAGCCCAAGAGCGAGTAATCGGAAGAAACCTGGGAGTGACCCTTTCTATGTATGTGCCTATCGTCATCGAACAGAGTGAGCGCGGCGAGCGTTCCTATGATATCTATTCCCGTCTGTTGAAGGACCGGGTGATCTTTCTCGGTTCCGAGATCAACGATCAGGTGGCCAATGTGATCGTCGCCCAGATGCTGTTTCTGGAGTACGACGATCCGGACAAGGATATCACGTTGTATATCAACAGCCCGGGCGGGGTGGTGTCGGCCGGATTGGCGATCTACGACACGATGCAGTTCATCAAGCCGGACGTTTCGACGATGGTGGTGGGTCAGGCGGCCTCGATGGCGGCGGTGCTTCTGGCGGCGGGATGCAAGGGCAAGCGGTTCGCTCTGCCCCACTCGCGCGTCATGATCCACCAGCCGGCGGGCGGATTCCAGGGACAGGCGTCCGACATTGAGATCCAGACGCGCGAAATCCTGCGGTACAAGAAGCGCCTGAACGAGATTCTGGCCGAGCACTCGGGGCAGAAACCGGACAAGGTGGCCAAGGACAGCGACCGGGACTGCTTCATGGGGGCGGATGAGGCCAAAAAGTACGGCCTGCTCGACGAGGTGATGGTCAAGCGCGAAAAATAAAGGGAAGCGAGGATTTGCCTCTGTTTCCCGTATTTTATCAGTCATTGGAAAAGCCCCCTGCGTGGGGGCTTTTCTATTCCGGAAACCCGGTCCCATAGAGAAGGAGGATCTCTCATGTGCGCCATCGCCCGAGCGGAACTGAAACCCAGGGAGGAGCGCCGGTTGCTGCGCGGGCACCTGTGGGCCTACCGCAATGAGTTCGCCTCCCTGCCGGAATCCCTGGCGGATGGGGATCTGACCGATGTGTTCAGCCACGACGGCAAACGGGTGGGGCGCGGGTTCTACCAAGCCGAAGGCGGGATTGCCGTCCGGATTCTGAGCCGTCAGGCTCAGGAGTTCGAGGTGGATTTCTTTCGGGAACGGATCGCAACTGCATTGCGGTTGCGCGAACGCTTCTTTCCGGGAAACCGGGTGTACCGGTGGGTCCATGGGGAAAGCGACGGGTTGCCGGGATTGGTGGCCGATCGCTTCGAGAGCGTGGTGTCGGTTCGGACTTCCTGTGGGTTCTATGAACGGTTTGCCGAGCGTCTGGTAGAAGTGTTTCAGGGGTTTGACGGGGTGGAAGGGGTTCTTTTCGAGTACCGGAACGCTCACCAGGTATTCGGGAATGTACCGGAAGAAATCGAGGTCACGCTCGACGGAGTCCGGCTGGGGTTTGCCTTGTCGGCGGGACAGAAGACCGGGCTGTTTCTCGATCAGCGGGAGAATTGCCGGTTGCTCGACCGGGTGGCGCCGGGAGCGCGAGTGTTTGACGGGCATTGCTATATCGGCCAGTGGAGCTGCCGGGCGCTGCGGGCCGGAGCGGCCTCGGTTCTGGGCGCCGACACGTCACAACGCGCGATTGACTGGGCGCGGCGCAATGTCGCCCTGAACGGCGGGGAGGACCGGTGCCAGATCGAGTGTGCTCCGGTGGAACGGCTTCTGAAAAGCGCGGGGCGATTCGACGTGGTGTGCCTCGACCCGCCCGCCCTGGCCAAGGGGCGCTTGTCAGCCGGTAAAGCGTTGGAACTTTACCAGGCGTTAAACCGCGACGGGATGAAGGCGGTGGAGCCGGGCGGGTTTCTGATTTCGTCTTCCTGTTCGCAGCCGGTGGACATGTCGCTTTTCCTGGAGATGCTCAAGCGGTCGGCCCGGTCGGCGCAGCGACAGGTGACGATTCTGGAGTTACGGGGCGCCCCGCTGGACCACCCGGTTCTGATGGAAATGCCGGAGACCTCCTACCTGACTTGTGCGCTTCTGCAGATCCACTGATCGCAGATTGTTTCGTGCGATTTGTCCCGGCCCGGATCACTGAGATTGTGGAATCTATCGAATTTTTGAGAGCAATTCCATGGGAAAACGGCTGTTTCTCCATCTAGGTAGCGGCATTTTTTCGTTTTGGAGAAAGCGCTCAACGAGCGGGTTGCTTCCTGAAGATAATTTCAGAAGATAACTGCAAATGAATCAGCATTAAGAATTTTTTGTGCGCCCCTTGTGTCTGCAGGACGGGTTGGCGTATGCCGGGAGGCTCATTTTCTTTCCGAAAGGGGCAGGTATCAATACGGAAGATTCTGAATAGAGAGGATGCGATTCATCTTGTGAAAGAGGGTGGCGAGTTGGTATAATTCTTGTGTTGGAGAAATGCTACCTGAACCTGGTTGAGACGAGAGGGGTGAAACCTCCATGAAAACCAGGCTGACACCGACAGTTCTGACCGCGCTCGAACCCCGTGCGAAGGACCAACTGATCTGGGATGCCGATCTGACCGGCTTCTATGTCAAGTTGACCCCGGCGGGGCATTTTGTTTTCATGGTGTACTTCCGGGTCAAGGGGCGGCAGTATCGTCGTCGAATTGGGGCGTGGCCGGAGATGAAGCCCGAGGCGGCGCGCGAGGCGGCGCGGGAAGTTCTGGCTCAGGCACACCAGGAGGGAACGCCCCCGGAGCGAAAACGTTCGGGCAAGGACGCAGTCTCTACGTTCGGCTCGTTCTGGGAAACGGTTGTCTGGCCCGATATCGAGACCCGGTTTGCCGCCACGACGGCGGGGGCCTACCGTCGGCTCTATCGTCGCTATGTGAAGCCGGTCTGGGCGGAGAGACGGTTCGACTCGATTGCGCCGTCGGATGTCGTGGCGTTTCGTTCGTCGTTGCCGGTCTCTCCGTCCGTGCTCTCACGTGTCATGGGGGAACTGGATCTCATTTTTCAGAAGGCGGTGGAACACCGTCTCATTTCCGTGAATCCGGTTGAAAGCGAAAAACCGAAGAGCCGGACAAACGGTGTACGGCACTCCTCCAGAGAGACCCGGCAATCGGGTGCGTCTGTTCCGGAGAGAGAAAACCGGGGAGGCGGGGGGGGCGAAACGGAGGGGGCGCAGAGCGAAACGGCGTATCGGGAGGAGGAGTGGGATGTGGAATTGCCGGACCCGATTGCGCGGGGGGCCGGTTTCTTTTCCTGTGGTACCGCATCGGCGTCTATTGTGGAGGGAGATTTTGAGGAACACCCGACGGCCGGGGGCAGTTCTGAACGGCTGGAACGGACGATGGAAGGCGGGGCAGACGAATCGGTGTCTGTGCGTCCCGCCGGTTGTGAAGAGGCAGAGGAACCGATCCCGGGTGTGGTGGGCGGGCTGGGTGGACGCAGTTGGTTTGGCCGGCGTCTGCCCCCCCGGCGTGCGTTGCCCGTACGGTTGATTTCCGGACCGGAACGTGATGAGGCGTTTGTGGAACGGATTGTGGAAATCGCCGTACGGCCCGATTCACGGATTTTGAGTTATTATGAGCCCAAGGGGCATATCTGTGAGGAGTATCGGCTGCTGGGCAAGAATCTGCTCCATACGCTTGCTGCATTGCCCGAGGGGGATATGGCGTCCGGGAAGGTGGTGGTTCTGAGCAGCGCGGTCCAGGGGGAAGGCAAGACGCTGACGTGTGTCAACCTGGCTCTGACGCTGGCCCAGGATCTGTACGATCGGGTGGTGCTGGTGGACTGCGATCTGCGGTATCCGAAGATCCACCGCTACCTGGGGGTGACGAGTCCTCCGGGAGGGATGAACCGATTGTTGTCGGTTGAAGAGCCGGAGGCGGTGCTGGAGGAGTGTCTGGTTCGTACGGAGGGGGGACTGCACCTGTTGTTGGCCAAGGCCAGCGAATTGAATCCGGCTCAGTTGCTGGATGGCGAGAGTATGGCGCGCCTGTTGACTGTCTTGCGGAAACGCTATTCGCTGGTGATCGTGGATTCGCCGCCGGTTCTGACGGCGACCGATGCGTTGAGCGTGGGGGCCAGAAGCGACGGGATGTTGTTTCTGTTACGGGCCCGCCGGACGCAACGCGAGCAGATTCAGGAGGCGCGCCAGCGTATCGCCCGGCTCGAGATCCGGATGCTGGGCTATGTGATCAACAATGTCCGGAGTTTTCTGCCGCAGATCTGGCGGAAGTATTACTATGGTAATTATTAGAGCCGGTTGGCGCGAGGATTTTCCCGGGCCCGGTCTGGCTTCAATCGGAAACGGCGTGTGCCGCCCGGAATTTCGGGGACAGTCATGTCGAGTTGAACCCGTCTATGTTTAATCGGTTGTCTGACTTCTTTGTCCGAATACTCCAATTTGACAATTGCATCGGTTCGGAGGGGGGGGTATAGTGCGGACCCAGTAGGTTCTTCGTCCGTGGGGCGATCTGGGAGGAGAATGTGGATGTTGGGTCGGGATCGTGGAGAAAGCCGCCTGTCGGACCGCCGAATCTCCCATGCGCTGACCGGAATTTCCGACAAGATGCTGGATGCCGGTTTCTGGGTGGCGCTGGCGCCCAACGCGCATGCGCTGCTGGCGCTGCCGGAGACGATTCGCCAGATGAACGTGGCGATTGCCGAGGGGGCTCCGTCGGTGGTGTCGCTGGTCAGTTATGCCGAGGTTCTGGAACGCGAAGCCCTGATCGCCCGCATCGAGTCGGTAAGCGTCCGCCCCCAGACTCCCCGTTTTGACCATTCGGGGCGCGAGCTGAGCGAGTCCGAATGGGCGGGTTTGTTCGAAAATCTGGCCCGGGAGGCCGTGCCCGGGCGGGTGGCGGTACGGTGGGGGGTGGCGGTGCGGCGCTCGGCCATGCGGAGTTTCCCGACAGACCTCGAAGTGTACAAGCAGCCGGGGGAGTACGACCTGGAGCGGTTCATGGAGACGACGGTGTATCCGGGTGAACCGCTGGCGTTGCTCTGGGAAAGTCGGGACGGAGAATGGCTGCTGGCGCAGATGTACAACTATCTGGGGTGGATTCGCAGCCGGGATGTGGCAGTGGCCGGTGGGCGCGAGGCGCTCGGACCGTTTCTGGGGAATGGGTTGTCTCTGGTGGTGACGGGACGGCAGGTGACGAGCGCGTGGTCGCCCGGGCGTCCGGATATTTCGGAATTGCTGCTCGACATGGGGGCGCATCTGCCGCTTCTGGCGGATGCGGCGTTGCCGCCCGATGTGGCGGGGCAGAGTATTGCGGGCAACCATGTGGTGCTGGCGCCCCGGCGCGGAGGAGGTAGCGGGGCGCTTTTTGTCGAATCGGTCCTGATTTCGCGGGGGGCGGATGTGTCGGTGGGGCCGTTGCCCTTTGCGCGGTCGCTTATTTTGCGTCAGGCGTTCAAACTCCTTGGCGAGCGGTATGGCTGGGGAGGGATGTACCACGCGCGGGACTGTTCCTCGCTGATCATGGATGTGTTCCGGTGTTTTGGGTTGCACTTGCCGCGCAATGCGGGGCAGCAGGCGCGCCTGCCCGTGGGACGTTCGGTCGAGTTTCCCGGCACGGCCACGCTGGCCGAGCGGCAGGAATTGATGGAGCAGGTTCCGGTCGGCGCCGCGTTGTTCCTCGAGGGGCATGTGATGCTCTACCTGGGTCGCCTCGGGGGCGAGTACTACGCGTTGCACGACCTGTATGAGTACTACGAGGTATCCCCCCGGGACGAAGGAACGCTGCGGCGGTATCCGGCGAACCAGGTGATGGTGACGCCGCTCTCGATCCGGCGCTCGAACGGAGCCACGTTCCTCGAGTCGCTGACCAGCGCCCGCGATTTTGTGCCCGCCTGACGCGGTTCTGCGAATAGACTGGCGGTGGAATCCGATCAACCTGCCGGGAGAGGACAGAATCCTCGTTTTTCAATCCTTCCTGGAGTTTCCATCCGATTGTTTTCTTCCTGATTCCAATCCCGAATGAATTTCTTTGCTGTTTCGGGTGATATTGGATTTTTTTCGAAAGAAAGGAGTTCCTGCGGTGAAAAAATGGGTGATCGTACTTTTGTTTGCCATTTCTCTTGAGCTGAGTGGTGTTGGCCGTGTTCGGGCCGCCGAGGAGAGTCCGACTTCGTCCTCGCAGACGTTTACCCTTTGGATGCTTCCGCCTCAAACCTCAAGTCAGATGCTTTCGTGCGTGATGCGAACCCCGCATGGCCAGGTGATCGTGATTGACGGGGGAACGGCGGGTGATACCGCCTACCTGCGAGGATTCCTTGGCGCGTTGGGCAATCGGGTCGAAGCCTGGTTCATCACGCATGGACATGACGACCACTTTGGCCCTTTGACGGAAATTCTGAAGAAGCCCGAGGGGATCCGGATCGGCGCGATCTATGGCTCGAACCTCGATTCCGACTGGGTCCGCCAACATGCGCCACAGGACCAATGGGCTCCTCACGACGCGTATCTCGCGGCGCTGAAGTCGGGTGGGGTTCCCTTTGTCGAGGTTCAGTTGGGACAGGAAATGACGGTGGATGGGGTGAAGATCGAGGTTCTGTCCATCAAGAATCCCGAAATCACCGCCCTGAATTTCAACGACTCGAGTGTGGTGCTGCGTGTTTCCGACCGCCGGAAGAGCGTGCTGTTCCTGGGCGACCTGGGGGCGGAATCCGGACGGAAACTGATGAAGAGTCCGCTGGCCTCGCGTCTGCGCGCCGACATTGTCCAGATGGCGCATCACGGTCAGCAAGGGGTGGAGCGGGACGTGTATGCGGCCATCGGGGCGCGGGTGGCGCTCTGGCCCACGCCCCAATGGCTCTGGGACAACGACAAGGGGGGCGGGGTGGGTTCCGGTCCCTGGCAGACGCTCGAGGTACGCCGCTGGATGGAGGAGTTGGGCGTGCGGCAGAATCTCGTGGCCAAAGACGGATTGCAACGGATTGATTGACCGGTGCGCTGGAACTGTTTTCTCTTCGTCCTGATTCGCGATTGAAGTTTCCGGGGAGAGTATTATTTCGGGGAATTTCGTTGCACGGGTGCATCCCCCGAATTCGAGAGAAGGTTCACTGAAATTTGAATAACCCGGCGCCGTCCGGCACTTGGACTCCCAAGACAAACTCCGGAAGGCTCGGTACGAAAGAATCCTGAAAGGATTCCACATACGATAGCCCAGGGCAAGCGAAGCGCCGCCCTGGGTAACCGGTTCGTTATTCTCCGTGCCCTGAAGGGGCACAACAAATCTCGCCTTTCCCCTCTTGGGTCCCTCTATGTCGAACCCTTTCAGGGTTCGCAAAATGGACGCCTTTTCCCAGGGCGACGCTACGCTCGCCCTGGGCTGGCGTATGTATAAGCCCTTCGGGCTTTTCATCCTCCTAGATCCGGTTGATCACAACCCTCCTTCCCACAAATTCGGGAAATGCACCCTCGTTGCACACAGGCATCAGAAAACGCTTGACCACCCAATAATATTCCCTTACAAGATAAAATCGTCAGGATAGACTTCTTTATTGGAAAGGGATATTCATGTTGCCGAGGATCATTCTTCCGTTTTCTGTTCTTTTCTGCGTTTTCCAGTTCTTGTTTTCGACGGTGGTTCGGGCGGAGGAGGTCAAGCCGTTGATGGAAGAAATTGATCGTGCGGCCTCCCAGGGGGAAAAGGCCGATCCAACTCTGCTGGAATCGCTCATAACCCGGATCGAGAAAGACTCGAAGAGTGTTTTGCCCCAGTTGATCGAGAAACTGAAAGATTCTTCCCTCAAGGAGGAACAGCGGGTGATGTATGCCTGGGCGCTGGGTTTTACCCGGGATTCCTCGGTGATTGCCCCTCTTATCGCGTTACACCGGCAGAGCAAATCGGAGCCGGTTCAGGCGAGTTGTCTGACCGCCCTTGCCCGAATCGGGGGAGATCCCGCCGGGAAGTACCTTCTGAGCGCTCTTGACGCGGCGACCACAACGGGGGCGCAGAAAAGCGCGGTGGGGACGTCCGGTACGCTTGCCGGTGGTGATAATGAGTCCGGACTGATCGGAGATAAACGATTCCGGTTCCTTTTTCTTCTGGCCCAAATGCAATATGAACCCGCTTTGCCCCAGATGGCGGAAGCCTTGAAGGCGAATGCCGAAAAAGGGGAACCCTGGCAGGCCAAGTTTTTGTTCGGGATGATGGGGGACAAGGCGATTCCGTTCCTGGTGAAGAAACTGGGGGACGAGGATAAAAATGTCCGGACCATTTCGGCCTATTTATTGGGGATCTGGCTGATGGCTCCTGAATCGGCTCAGCCGATGCAGGAGCGTTACTGGGTCGAAAAAGAGCTCCGCATCCGC
>Ga0116170_10006024_pt1 | contig 10707 bp, 10 predicted proteins | sample AD_JPNHW1_MetaG_FD_89797 | JGI IMG/M metagenome (GOLD analysis project Ga0116170, IMG submission 89797) | Active sludge microbial communities of municipal wastewater-treating anaerobic digesters from Japan - AD_JPNHW1_MetaG | ecosystem: Engineered > Bioreactor > Anaerobic > Digestate | place... | reverse complement strand
TTCTGTAGAAAAGGCATATAATGTCAGGAACTTAATTCCTATTTCTGCTGCTGCCTCAACGGTTTCTCTGACAGCAGTTACGCCGTGCTCATGCCCGAAGATGCGCATAGCACCTCTTTTTTTTGCCCAGCGTCCGTTTCCGTCCATAATAATAGCAACATGCTGGGGCAACTTTTCAGGAATAATTTTATCTTTCATGCAATCGTGTTGGAAGAGAATAAATTAATCCTTATATCTTATTTTGATTTTAGGATGTTGCTTGTATGCCGCACAGCGCTCGTGTTTTCCTTTAATGCGGAAAGCAACCGTAACTCCGGTAAAAACATACCAGTCTTTTGTCTTAGGGTTTCCGCGCGCTGTTCCCGGATGTTGAAGTTTGATTTCATCACTAATCGTTCTGTCAGCAAGAGCCGCGGCGGCCACACCGTTTTCAGCCGCAAGAACAACCGGGTCGGCATAGGTAGTGCTGACATCATCAATATAATCGGTAAATGTTTTTCTTATTCCATATTCAAGACCAAGACTAATAAGTTTGTGCGGAGAAATTTTTAAACCAATACCAAACGGAATAGCAACAGTAGTGAGCGCATAAGGCTTTTTTGTGTCAGGAATCGTAGTGCCTTGCCCTTCAGTACCTAACGATTGTAATTCATACCATTTGCCGTCGTATTCGGCTTTGGGGCTGAAATTAAATAAAGATGCCCCGACAAAAATATAAGGTGAGATAAAATGGTTCTTATCTCCGGTAACGTATTGAAGAAAATTAAATTCTACCTGAGCTGAAAAATCAAAAATATAAGATTTAAAGCTAAGATTGCGATCAACATTAGCTTTTGATACAGCATCGCTTGCTTCTAGTCCTCCCATTAAAGCATTTACCTTTAATGCCCAGCGCGGAGTAAAATTATAACGATAAACAATTCCGCCGGCAAATTTTGTTTTAAGAAAATGTTTTGATGGATTGAGATCGCCAAGATAGTATGATCCGCCTAAAAAAACGCCAACTTCTGATCTGTAAAAATCCTGTGCTTTAAGTCCGTATATGAAAAAAAAAGACAGTAATCCAACAAGAAATGATTTTTTCATCAGGTTAAAATCTGAGTTTCGGAGTATACCGTTCGTTAATGGAATAATATACAGTAAAAAACAGACCCATAAAATGGTCATGATCCCTTGGATCTCCCCTTTGCTGTCCGGGCAATGTGCTTGAGTACAATGGATCGCCGGGATGATTATTGGGTGATGGATTTGCCATGTTTACTGCAAGATCTCCTTTATTTGTAGCTAACGCAACGGGATCGAAATATGTTGTGCTCACATCATCAATATAATCTGTAAAAGTAATCCACTGATTATATTCCAGCCCTATTTCCCATGCTTTCGCTATTTTTACACGAATACCAATTCCCATCGGAATGGAGAATTGCACGGGTGAATATTTTTTTCTAGTAGCTACCAGTCCTTCTCCTTCGGTACACAAAGGCCTTAATTCATACCACGAGCCGTTATATTTTCCCTTAGAATTAAAATAAAATCCACCAATACCGGCCTGAATGTATGGGGTATATACCCAGCTTCGCCATCCTTTAACACCTTTTAAATTATATCTGTGTCCTTTTTGCTGGATTTCATAAAGAAAAACAATGGAAGATGACAATCCGTAAATAGGTGTACGGAAATTCAAATTACGGTTATTCCGGAATGTTTCTTTTGTCCATTGATCGTTTCCGCTCAGCCAGATATAATCAAAAGAAGAACGCCATGCCCAATATTTTGAGAACCGATACAAATACCCAATTTGTATTGACGGCCTGACAGCCTTGATATCAAAATCGCGCAGGCTGAAAGAAGTAGACCCGATTTTATTGGCACCACCTAATTCACCGTAAAAATTTGATGCCCCTGCCGCTATGTATATCTTGTGCATGTCATTTTTCCATGCATTATTCTTATATCTATACTTGCGTTGTGCCGAAACGGAACTGATCGTTATTAATAATAACAAAGAAATTACAAAAATTTTTTTCATGTGTTAATATTTTGCTGAACTTACAAAAGTATAAAAAAATCAAGAGCAACACAAAAAATTTAAAAAATCATTACGAATATATTTATTTTCTGACGATTAAATTTTTTATTAGTAATCAATTAAATATTATTTAAAAACATCAATAATCTGCGATAATTCTTTATTTTTGCACTCAAATTCTCTTCGTAGCTCAGCTGGTAGAGCAATTGACTCTTAATCAATGGGTCCGGGGTTCGAGTCCCCGCGAGGAGACCTTTAAGGACAATTTAGTTTTTTTACTGAATTGTCCTTTTTTATTCTTGTTTTAAAAAATCGATATTCCGTTTTAAAACAGAAAAACCAATTCTTCTGATGGCTGAATGTTCACTTATTTGTAAAAATTTTTCTTCATTCAGGTTTTCCCAGCTTTCTTTTGACATGTTTTTTAATGAATCCGAAAGCTGAAAGACATTGTCTGAAGTAGGCTTCAGATATTTATTCCAAGGGCAAACTTCCTGGCATATATCGCATCCGTAAATAAAGTTGTTGAATTTGTCTTTAAATTCAACGGGCAAAGGATTTTTTTGTTGTGTAAGATGTGAAATGCATAAGCGAATATCCAGTTCATGCTGCCCTACTAATGCACCGGTAGGGCAAGCGTCGATACACAGATTGCAACCTCCGCATTTTTCCTCTACCGGGTCATCAAATTGTAATTCCACATCTGTAACAATGAGCCCGATAAAATGATATGAACCTGTATTTTCATTGATCAACAGTGTGTTTTTGCCAATCCAACCAAGCCCGGCACGATGGGCCCAAGCTTTTTCAAATATCGGTGCGGAATCTACAAAAACATATGTGTTTTGGCTTTCATTTTTTTCTTTAATGTATTCAGCGACAGTATTTAGTTTTTTATTTAAAACCTCGTGATAATCCTGACCGAAAGCATATCTGGAAATTTTGTAATGTTGTTTTGATATGTGGTCATCAGGAATATAATAATTATATAAAACGGCAATAACAGTTTTGGCACCCGGGACAAGCATTTCTGGGTTTGCCCGCCGTTCAGGGTTTTGTTCTAAATACTTTTTTTCAGCGTGATATTTCTTATTAAGCCATTGCTTCAAAAAATCAAATTCTCTCTGAAGTTTTTCAGCCTTGGCAAATCCGCAATCCGAAGCTCCCGTCTCTAAAATTTTTCTTTTTATTTCTGACGAAATCTCCTGAATACTCATAATAATGATTATTGAAAAAGCGTCTGCTGGGTGTTGGGATTAATTCGGCCAAGATGTTTATAAGCCCTTTCGGTGGCCTCACGCCCGCGCGGTGTCCGCATGATATAACCTTCCATGATAAGAAAAGGTTCATAAACTTCTTCTATGGTACCAGCATCTTCACTCACAGCGGTTGCAATAGTATTTAAACCTACCGGACCTCCTTTAAATTTATCAATAATTGTTGTCAGTATCTTAATGTCCATTTCGTCAAGTCCGTTTTTGTCGACATTTAATGCAGTAAGGGCAAAATCCGTGATTTTAAGGTCAATGACACCTGAGCCTTTGATCTGAGCAAAATCGCGTATTCTCCTGAGAAGCAGATTGGCAATACGCGGGGTGCCGCGGCTGCGACGGGCAATCTCGTAAGCAGCATTTTTTTCAATATCGACATTTATGATACGTGCCGAACGTTCTACAATATTTTCCAGAATATCAGCATCATAATATGACAGGCGTGTGTTAATACCAAACCGTGAACGCAAAGGCGATGTAAGTAAACCCGAGCGCGTGGTTGCTCCAATAAGCGTAAAGGGATTCAATGCTATCTGTATGCTGCGTGCATTGGGTCCGGTTTCAATCATGATGTCAATTTTATAGTCCTCCATTGCCGAATAGAGGTATTCTTCAATAACAGGAGAGAGGCGATGGATTTCATCAATAAACAGAACATCGTTTGGTTCAAGATTGGTAAGCAGGCCTGCCAGATCGCCCGGTTTGTCGAGCACCGGCCCTGATGTAACTTTGATTCCAACACCTAATTCGTTGGCTATAATAAAACTCAGCGTAGTTTTTCCCAGGCCCGGCGGTCCATGCAACAAAACATGATCTAAAGATTCTCCGCGCAATTTAGCAGCTTTGACAAATATTTTTAGGTTTTCAACCACCTGCCCTTGCCCGGCAAAGCTATCAAAAGAACTGGGTCGCAGGACTTCTTCAAATTCCAATTCATTTGGCGTCAGGTTGTCTTTTCCAGAGTCAAGAATGCCTTTACTCATTACTATTATTTATCAACAAAATTAACAAAAAAAATGACTCTAAATTTTTGTGTGTTATTTATTTTCTGTAAAACAAAAAACGATTTTTTTTTTAAAAATCATTATTTTCCGCAAAACTTATTTAATTTTACAAAATAAAACTTAAAATCATTATAAGATGAAACAAATAGTTGTCGCTATCGATTTTTCAAAAGATTCGATTCATGCATTGGAGTTTGCAATTAACATTTCAAATGTTGTCGGTGCCCATATTATGATGGTTTGGGTTGATAAACCGGAAAGCGAAGATTCTATATTTGACAATGCGGATCACGAACACAGGCAGGAAGCCAAACAACGCCTTGAGGATTTGGTTAATAAGTATTCAAAATCTCTTAAAAAAGGTAAACTTTCCTACAAACTCAGAAAAGGAAAAGTATATAAGGAAGTTGCCAACCAGGCAAAATATAATGATGCCTATCTTATTATCGCGGGTTCGCATGGCGTTTCCGGTTTTGAATCGTTCTGGATCGGAAGTAATGCAAGCAAAATCGTTACCTATTCTCCCTGTCCTGTGATTACTCTCCGGGAGTCATTTCCAATAAAGAAAACCATACATAAAGTTATTCTGCCAATTGATAACACACCTTCAACAAGGCAGAAAGTTCCGTTTGCTATGGAGTTCGCAAAGTGTTTCTGTTCTGAGATTCATATATTAGAATTGCAGTCATCATCATTGAAAGCCATAAGAAGCAAGGTTACGGGCTATGCCGAGCAGGTTTCAAAATATCTTAAAGAAAATAAAATTAAACATGTTGTAAAAACTGTTGAAGCAGACAACATTACCACGGCAACTATTAAATATGCTGAGGATAACAAAGCAGACCTTATCATTATTATGACGGAGCAAGAACAAGAATTATCCAACATCTGGTTAGGACCATATGCACAACAAATGGTCAACAATTCACCGATTCCTGTCATGAGTGTTCATCCTAAGGAGCTCGACTATCTTGCAAAGTAATTTCCCGATGAAACTTCGTTTTTGGGCAATTTTATCATTTGCTCTTGTTTTTTTTTCGGCCAGAAACGTTTTCTCCCAGAATAACAATTCGCAAGGGAAAATTACAATAATAGAAGATCCTCGTATCGTATCATTGGTTGAAAAACATTGTTATTTCAATGGAAAACAAAAAATTGCCGGTTGGCGAGTACAGATTTTTTTCGAATCCGGCAATAATTCAAAAAGCCGTGCATACAATAAGAAGGGCTTGTTTTTAGCGATGTACCCTGATGTTGGTGTTTACCTGATGTTTCAGTCACCTTATTACAAAGTGCGTGTTGGCGATTTTCGCTCACGAATGGATGCTGAGGGATTTAAACAAAAATTAATAGGCGAGTTTCCTGATGCTTTTGTAGTGAAAGATGAGATAAACTTTCCGGATACCGATTAATAGCAGACTGTTCTACTATTCTCTAATAATAAATCGGAATGCGACATCAACAGTTGGTGGATTTTGCTAATCAATCCAGATCATAAAAACCATAATAGCCACCCTGAGTTTGCATTGAAACACCGGTTCCAATCAATAAAAACCGTTTATCGCTCACTTTTATCGTTTTACCTAAATTTGCCCGGATATTGTACTCACCTGTATTAGAAATCATAGTTTTCTGAATGGTTCCGTCGGGAGTAATAATTGCTTTTGCCACCCAGTATTTATTTTCTCCACCAAAACGGGGTTTATCCACAAAATCTGCGCTAACAATATTATCAGCCCAATCATAATAAAAAATGCATATATTATCGCCAACCGTAAATGCCTTACAATAGAAATCATTAGTGTTTTGCTTGGTTGAAATAGTTTTGTTTATCATCTGTAACCATTCAATTTCTCCTTCAGCATCAAAACTAATTAGTGTAATATGCTTGTAATGATAGGTTGTTGAGGTAGACCCACTGCTTGAGGTATGGGATGTGATTGATAGTTTCTCGCTGCAATATATAAGCCGACCATTTAAAAATATAAGTTCATTTGGCCAAGTGATACCATCCCACAGCCATTTTTTGTATTCGGGATATTTAGATGCCAAAGTCTTACTAATATCATAATTTCTATAAAGCTCGCTGGAGTTGGGGTTCAGGACATCTTTGCTCAGGTAAAATAATTGTTGCGGATTTGCAGGAGCAAATGGCCCACCAGGACCAGTATAACAAACCCCGCTAAAAATCACTTTGCCATCCTTTGTAAAAATTGTTTTGAAAGAAAAATTATTGACATCAAATACTTTATTCATAATAATTTTATAAGATTGGGGTTTGTCAACCACCACCACATAAATTGCAGCAACAGTTTTTTTGATCTTGTCGGCATTGCTGCTACAGGTAATTACCAGCTTGTTATGAGTATAGTCCATTTTATTATACCCGACACCAGTTTTTTCTCCGAATAACTGGTCTAAATTTACTGAATCGGAAAAAACAAGCTTCAGGTCTTTGTCATAGACATCTATATATTGCATTACGGGAGATTCTTTCAGGCTGAGTTTGTCGGGGGTCAATATTTCACTATTAACCACGATCATATACGAGCTGTCGTGAGATAAAATAATATCGGGTAATCCTGTAAATTTATGTTTTTTGCCATGAAGGGGATAATCCTTGGTTATCAAGGGATTTATGTTATTATCTGTAACGACAATCCTGTTGTTTTCAGCATACTGCGACATAGGATTTTTATTTTCATCCATGGTGCCGTAAATAACATTGTAATCCCGAAATCCGTTGATGGTTAGGTTCACTGGCGATTCGGCAGGAATGCCAACTTCGGTCTGCAAATCCATGTTTTTGTCGTAGTTGCGGACAAAAATACTGTGTTTGGTTGTTTGAAAAGGCTTGTTATGCGGAATAGTAAAAACAGCTTTATAAGAATCTTCAGAGGCTTTAATATAATATTGAAAATCATATTTGTCTTTATTACTATCGATTTTTAACCAGCGAATATTATTTTGCGCTGATATGGACATGATCGCACAAGCAAAGACCAAAAGTGCAATGAGTTTTTTCATGTTATTAAATTTATTATTTATTAAAGAAGAACTAATAGTTAAGCAAGATCAAGACATAGGATAAACCTGTGGTGATCAGATCAGTTGCGGAAGATCAGTTTCTGTTGATGGCATTCAGGTCAGTAAAAGCTATTTTGAGTCGTTCAACCAGTTTCTTTTCGCCATCGCGCAGCCAAGCACGAGGATCATAGAATTTTTTATTCGGTTTTTCTTCACCTTCCGGATTACCCAATTGTCCCTGAAGATAAGCTTCATTTTTTTTGTAATAATTCAACACGCCCTCCCAGTATGCCCATTGAGTATCTGTGTCAATGTTCATTTTTACGACGCCATAGGAAATTGCCTCATGAATTTTTTCGGGTTCTGAGCCAGAACCGCCATGAAATACAAAGTTTACCGGATTTTCAGGGGTGTTGAATTTCTCCTGAATATATTTCTGTGAGTTGTTTAGAATTATGGGTTCGAGTTTTACATTTCCAGGCTTGTAAACACCGTGAACATTTCCGAATGACGCTGCGATCGTGAATCGTGGACTGATCCCGCTCAGTTGTTCGTAAGCATAAGACACGTCTTCGGGTTGTGTATAAAGCCTTGAACTATGGATGTCACTGTGATCAACGCCGTCTTCTTCGCCGCCGGTGATGCCAAGTTCTATCTCAAGGGTCATTCCAATTTTACTCATACGTTCGAGATAGCGCTTGCAGGTTTCAATATTCTGTTCTAAGGGCTCTTCTGAAAGATCAAGCATGTGTGAACTGAACAGTGGTTTGCCGTATTGTTTGAAAAATTTTTCACCGGCATCAAGCAGCCCGTCAATCCATGGTAATAGCTTACGTGCAGCATGATCGGTGTGTATTATTACCGGAACACCATAATATTCAGCCATCAAATGAATATGCATGGCTCCGGAAACGGTACCTGCTATCGCCGCTTTTTCTCCGGAATTATCCAGAGACTTTCCCCCGAAAAACAGGCCGCCACCGTTTGAAAATTGAATAATAACCGGCGAATTAACCGATTTGGCCGCCTCCATAACAGCATTTATAGAATTAGTTCCGACAACATTTACTGCCGGCAAGGCAAACTTACCTTGTTTTGCTGCATTAAAAATATATTGCAGATCATCACCGGTAACAACACCGGGACGGACTTTGTTTAGTATACCTTCCATAAATATTTTTTATTTATTCTGCTAAAACGATAATCTTATTTTTTTTTATCTCTACAACACCTCCGTTTACGTCAAAGAGGGTATTTTTATTTTCAGCGTTCGTGATTTTGATCTTTCCTTTTTTTAAAACAGCAACCAAAGGTGCGTGATTGTTTAGTACTTCAAATGAACCCTCTTTCCCGGGAAATTTTGCTTTTTTTATTTCTCCGGAAAAAATAGTTGTTTCGGGTGATATGATTTCAATAAACATAATTAATTTGCTTCATATTATTTGAAAATCTTTTTAATTTCAAGGTTAATGGTTTATGGGTTAGGCAACTAGTTAAGTATATTGTTATTGGTTGATAGTGTTTTTTTGCTCAGTGAATTTTGTCCATGCAACCGATAGGTTATAAGTTTGTCTGCTTATAATGTCATATGAAGAAATCAATTCATTACAAATTGCAACATCTAAGAATTGTGGATATAAATCCCTCGTCTGACACAAAGAAACGATTGTTTCGTTAGATTCCGCCATGGCATCATCTAAATATTTTTGGAATCCCTTCTTCTGATGTCTTTTTGAATGTCCTTCTGCAATTAATCTCGGTATCGCCTTCGATGATCGCTGAAGTTGATCCCTCAAATCAAATTTTTCTTCAGGTGGAAGTTTTGGTAGAATGTCTTTGAAAACTTTTAGCATAGCGCTGTAAGAATTTTGGTAAACATCCAAATCGTGAAAACTTCGTATTTTTTTCTTTACCTCCTCCATTTCTATTTACAATTGACATTAACCTAAACTAGTAGCTCAACCTATTTACCCTATACCTGAAAAGCAACTACTTAACTTAGCAGGGGTTATCATGCCTGGTTCAAAAGTTTCTTTCCTTTATCTATAGCTTCTTCGATAGTCCCTACATTATGAAATGCCGCTTCCGGATATTCGTCCACTTCACCGTCTAATATCATTTTAAATCCTTTTATCGTATCTTCTATATTCACAAATTTCCCTTCGAGACCTGTAAATTGTGTAGCAACAAAGAAGGGCTGTGAAAGGAAACGCTGAACACGGCGTGCCCGCTGAACAACAAGTTTATCCTCATCAGAAAGCTCGTCCATACCTAAAATGGCAATGATATCCTGTAGCTCATTATATCGCTGTAGTATTGCTTTAACTCGTTGGGCTGTTTCATAATGTTCATCACCAACAACGTCGGGGCTCAGAATACGTGATGTGGAATCGAGTGGATCCACGGCAGGATAAATACCTATTTCGGTGATTTTCCGGCTAAGAACGGTTGTGGCATCCAAGTGCGAAAATGTAGTGGCCGGAGCCGGGTCGGTAAGGTCATCGGCAGGAACATAAATGGCCTGCACTGAAGTAATGGAACCGCGTTTTGTTGATGTAATGCGTTCCTGAAGAATACCCATTTCTGTTGCCAGTGTAGGTTGATATCCCACAGCAGAAGGCATACGGCCAAGTAGTGCCGAAACTTCGGACCCTGCCTGCGTGAAACGGAAAATGTTGTCTATAAAAAGAAGAATATCTCTGCCGCTTGTTTTTTCATCACCGTCCCTGAAATATTCAGCCATCGTCAAGCCGGATAATGCAACGCGTGCACGTGCTCCGGGAGGTTCGTTCATCTGACCGAACACCAGTGTGGTTTGGGAGTTGGCAAGGTCTTCCTGATCAACAAGTGAAAGATCCCAGCCGCCCTTTTCCATATCTTCTTTAAACTTTTCTCCATAACGAATAACTCCCGACTCTATCATGTCGCGGAGCAGATCATTGCCTTCACGTGTTCGTTCGCCAACGCCGCTGAATACTGACATGCCGGCATATTTCTTGGCAATGTTGTTGATCAACTCCATGATAATAACTGTTTTGCCGACACCTGCGCCGCCAAACAATCCAATTTTTCCTCCTTTGGCATAAGGAGTGATAAGGTCTATAACTTTAATACCGGTATAAAGAACTTCTTTTGACGTTGATAAATTCTCGAATTTCGGCGGATCTCTGTGAATGTTATAAGTTTTTTCTTTTGAGACTGGGCCGATGCCATCAATCGATTCGCCAATAACATTGAATAAACGTCCGCGCACATGGTCGCCCACAGGCATAGAAATTTGTCTCCCGGTATTAATTACTTCAATACCTCTGCGCAATCCGTCTGTTGAATCCATCGCAATGCAACGCATCGTATTTTCGCCAATATCCTGTTCACA
>Ga0116170_10006023_pt1 | contig 10708 bp, 3 predicted proteins | sample AD_JPNHW1_MetaG_FD_89797 | JGI IMG/M metagenome (GOLD analysis project Ga0116170, IMG submission 89797) | Active sludge microbial communities of municipal wastewater-treating anaerobic digesters from Japan - AD_JPNHW1_MetaG | ecosystem: Engineered > Bioreactor > Anaerobic > Digestate | place... | reverse complement strand
ATTGAGTTGATAATTCTTGACAACGAGATATCACTCGCACTGGAATCGGCACCGCCTATTGGACCTGATGAGAGTTTTAATATCTCCAAAACGATACTCCAAGATCCATTTAAGATGACCTGTTAATTTGCTTATTGAAAACTATTTAGCTAAATAATACTACAGTCTATGCTTCTTTTTACAATGAAGCTTTTATGTTTATTGTCTAAAAAATAACTTCCAAAGATGGATATCTTTCAGATACATTGTATATTTGATTATATTTAAATCTCATTTCAGACTAACTCAACTAAAAAAATAAAAACAAATATCATTATTACAACCATTTATTAAAATCATGAAAAGAAATCAAAAACTCAGATTTAACAGTACATTTATTCTTATTTTATTGTTTCTGTTAAATAGCTATTTCAGTAAATCAGCTACAAATGTAAGCATTAATGGGAATGGAAGTGGACGCCTTTTTGATGGAATAGGTGTTATAAGCGGAGGCGGTGGCAATTCCAGATTGCTCATTGATTATCCTGAACCATACAGAGGTTATGTTCTGGATTACTTGTTTAAACCAAAATTTGGTGCTGCTTTTAAAGAATTTAAATTTGAAATAGGAGGTGATATTAATTCAACTAGCGGAGTTGAACCAAGCCATGCCCGTACCGAAGCAGAAAATGCAACCCCTTTTATGCATCGCGGATATGAAACATGGTTAATTGATCAGGCCAAGAAAAGAAACCCAGGAATTATTTTATCAGCTCTTCAATGGGGTGCTCCTACTTGGGTTGGTAATTTATGGTCACAAAAAAATGCAGATTATGTTACAAGCTATATTAAAGGTCTAAAGACTGTTTGGGGGTATGATTTGGATTATATGGGAGGAAATCAAAACGAGCATTTTAATGGGACATCAACACAGGCAAGAGATTATATTGTTAAAATGTTGCGACCTACACTAAATGCAAATGGTTTAAGTAACGTAAAAATAGTAGCTGCTGATATTTTATCTGGCGACTGGAATTTTGCCACTATGGTAAAAAATGATACTGAGTTAAGAAATGCAGTTAGTGCAGTTGGTGCTCATTATGTGAACCATACTTCAACTGCCGATGCTAAGAGTTGTGGTGTTCCAATTTGGGAAAGTGAAGGTTGGACAGGTGTAGGTGACTGGGATGGTGCTTTTTATATGGCTCAATTGCTAAACTTAAATTATGTAAGAGGTCAAATGACAAAAACAGATATTTGGCACATGATAAATTCACAATACAACAATGTGAATTGGCCACATTCTGGTGTCATGGAAGCAAATGCTCCCTGGTCAGGTTGGTATAAAGTACAACCATCTATTTGGGCAGCAGCGCATACGAATCAGTTTGCCGAAGTTGGTTGGAAATATCTTGATAGTGGCTGTGGTGAAACTGCAAATGGAGCATCATACGTTACTTTAAAAGATCCAAATACCAATAACTACAGTATAATTATTGTAGCTGGAGCCAATAAAACTGACGAAATCTCATTCAGTTTATCAAATGACTTGTCAAATTCAAATTTACACGTTTGGAAATCAAGTAGAGAAGCTCAATTCATTCAACAAAATGATATTGTAGTTTCCAATAATCAGTTTACTATTAGTCTTGAAGCAGGTGCAATTTATTCGCTCACGACTACTACGGGTCAACAAAAAGGTGATGCAGGTGAAATTCCGGCTTATGGATCTATAGGTCAGAATTACGAAGATGACTATGATAGCTATGACATTGGTAAAACACCAAAATACACTTACGATATTTTTGGTGCTTTCGAAGTTCAAAATGGTGATCGTTCAAAAGTTTTAAGACAAGTCATTACAGATAAAGGACTTGAGTGGACTTCGTGGGCTGATTATCCTTGGGGAGATCCATTTACTGAATTTGGTGATTTAAACTGGCAGAATTACGATTTTAGTGCCGATGTAAAAATTGAATCTACAGGATATGCTTGTATTTATGGCAGACTCGGGCAAGCTATGGAAGGTCGTAATGTGTCGGAATATAATGGTTACAAATTACTTATTAAAACAAATGGTGACTGGTCTCTTAGCTATGGAAATAACAATATTCGAAATATGGGCAGTGAAGTGGCTTTAAGTTCAGGAACAATTTCAAATTTCGATGGAAATGGTTGGCATAATCTTAAACTTTCATTCATCGATAATGTTATTAAAGTATATATCGATAATGAATTAAAGGAAACGGTAACAGACGATATAAAATGTGCTGGTATGGTTGGATTTGGTTCTGGTTTTAATTACGCACAATTCGACAATGTAAAGATTCAAGGTAAACCGAATACTGTTTCCAATATTCTGGTTTCGGGAGCAACTTATGTGATTAAAAGCCGTAATTCGGGTAAAGTGCTGACACCTTCAAACTACTCGACCAATCAGGGAGCAAATATTGTTCAGTTACCTTACTTAACAAATTCAACAACCCAACAATGGATATTCGAAGACTTAGGGAATGACTACTGGTCGATAAAAAATGATAATAATGGCTTTGCAATGGACATTAACGGAGCATCAACTGCCGATGCAGCCAATAATATTCAATGGCCTTTTACAGGTGACTATAATCAACAATGGAAAGTAGTTTTTAATGGTTGTTTTTATAATTTAATCAACCGAAAAAGTGTCAAATACCTTGATATTTCAGGTGGTTCAACTGCTGATAATGCTCAAAATATTCAGTGGCCGGCCAATGGAGGAAAAAATCAGCAATGGGAATTGATACTTGTAAAATCGCCTACAAAAATCGAGGAAGTAAAGTCTAATTCATTTTTAGAAGTATTTCCGAATCCAACAAAAGGTTTGCTCAATATTCAAAGTAAAATAGAACTTGAAAATGCAGAGGTTTCAATTATTAATCAGGCTGGTATGGTTTTGCACAAGCAAAATGTGAACAGTTTATCTAATTTCGACATTGACCTTACAGGATATTCTGCTGGATTTTATATGATAGGCGTTAAGAGCAAATCTGAGAACAGCATTATCAAGATTGTAAAATATTAAATGAAGAAGCTGAATATTTGATTGAATAAAAACAGAGCAGTAAAAAGTAAATATTATTTTTTACTGCTTCTGTAAATTGATAAGGGTATTGGAAATTACGATTGAGTGTTGTTGAAAAAAACTCGTTAAACTATTAAAAGTGTGTAACTTATATAAAAACAATAATATCATGAAAAAAAACGACATAAAAATTTTAAACCGCTTTTTTTTAAAAATCGCAGTATTACTTTTTTTCTTTGTGCTTTCTTATAACTTAAATGCACAACTAACAAATCCGATGCCCAATACAGAATATTTTATTAAAAATGTATACTCCGGTAAATATCTTGAGAACAGCGATGCTAATTGGGCTGTACACCGTACCTTCAATGAAGCAAGATTAGATCGGCAAAAGTTTACATTTGAACTCGTTAATGGACGTTATAAAATCAAGAATGTTCATACTGGATTCTATGCTTACAGAAGTGGTAGTAATGGCTGGGATATTAATTTTAAGGAAAGTACAACTGATAGTTGGCTTATAGAGGCAAGTGGTGGGAAAACCATTATTAAATGGGATAGTAACAATCATTGGGGCGTAGATACAAGTGGTGAAGGTGTGTACTGGAGTAAAGTCTGGGCAACGTCACCTATAACCAGACTTCAATGGGAGATTGTTTTAACTACAGATTTAGATAAAACGTTTTTAGAAACAGCTATCGAAGATGCAATAACCATAAAAAACAATGCAATAATTGGTACAACTCAAGGATATTCTCAATCTGATTATGATATATTTGCAATAGCTATAACTGAAGCTCAACAGAAACTGAATTCGTCAACCACTCAAGTTGAGCTAAATAATGCTTTAGTGGCTCTGCGTGAAGCAATTACAACTTTTCAATCAAAATATATTAAATTTATTCCTGTAGCAGGCAAGTATTATACAATTAAATACGGTTATGATTTGGCATTAGCTTCCGACATGAATGGAAAAGCTAAAGTATTTACCATGAATGCCGAAGATTCGTTACAAAGACTTAGATTTGAGCTTTTTGATGCTGTAAATGATAGGTATCGGATATTCAACATGAAAGATCAGGCACTTGATCAGGTATATGATAATGAATGGGATTTGATTTGGGAAAAAATCAATCCCGGAAGTCAGTATACTGGTTATTTGTTTACGATTGAGTCAACAGATCAAATATACATAATGATTAAATCGGTAAAAACAGGAAAGTATCTGGGCGTTGATAGTGCACTTGACGGATCAGGTGTTTGGTCAAATAAAAGTTCAAATAATCTATGGAGAATTAGCGAAGCTCCTGAAATTCAAACATCAACTAACTTCATCAATTTTAAAGATTTTGAAATTGTAATTTCAAACAAAACACTAAACGTAAATTCAACAACTCCAAAAAAAGTATCAGTTTTCAATCTGAATGGCGTTTTAATTCATGAGTCTTATTCCAATACTGAATCCTTAAAACTCCAAAATGGTTTGTATATAGTTAAGATTAACAGCACAGTTCACAAAATAGTAATTCAATAAAAGCTAAACTCATAAAAACATGAAATCACAACATATAAAGCTATCAGTAATCATATTTTTTCTGTTAATTTTTCGAATTGTAAATGCTCAGACAGATTTTGCGTTTACATGTACACCTTTTTTGCAAAATATGCAGGATGGAGAAGTTACTGTTTTCTGGGAAGTTAATAGAAACGCAACAAGTTGGGTCGAAATGGGACAAACAAGTCAATTAGGAACAAATGTTATAAGTTCGAAAGCAGGTATGATAGATATTGGGTCAGGTATCCAAAAAATTAAATTAAAAAATTTACAGCCGGGGCAAAAATATTTTTATCGCGTGTGTTCCAAAGAAGTTACAAGTCTTACAGGTTATAGTGCTTCATTTGGTAATACTATAAAAAGCAATATTTACAGTTTCAATGCAAAACCACAATCTCCAAACTCCTTTGCTTTTTTAGTCTTTAACGATTTACATGTAAATACTGAGAATAGTGGCTTTGTAAGTTCAGTTGTAAATAAAAATAAAGATATAAATTTTGTAGTGTTTAATGGCGATATTGTGAATGACTATAATAACGAATCTGATTTTTGTAAATTGATATTTTCACCATTTAGTAAAGGATTTGGAACAGAAAAACCATCCTATATGTTGCGAGGAAACCACGAAACCCGTGGTGCAGCCGCACGGAGCTACTATAAGTATGTTGCAACACCTACCGGAAACTTTTATTATACTTTCAAATGGGGAAATGTTTTTTTTGTAGCGTTAGATTGTGGTGAGGATAAACCCGATAATTTATACTCAAGCTATTTTGATTTAGCCGATTATGATAATTACCGTACCGAACAGGCCGAATGGTTAAAAGAAGTTGTTCAATCAAACGAATATAAAAATGCTAAGGTCAGAATAGTATTTAATCACATGCCTATGGTAAATGAGACTATCAATACAGGTAGTTATGAGGATCATGGATTAAATGATAATAGTTCAAAGTTTCTAAGTGTTTTGAATAACACTGGAGTGAATTTGGTTTTGAGTGGACATACCCATCAATATAAAGTTTATCCAAAAGTTAATAGTTCATTGAGTTGTGCTCAGATTGTAGGCGGTGCACCTTTCAATGCAAGTAAACTTCAAAGTACAACCTATACCAAGGTTCAAATAACTGATACATTGATTACGGCAAAATTGTTTAACCTTTTATCAGACTCTCCTATTGAAACCATTGCTTGGGATTTGAAAAACTCCACAGACATTAATAATATTTCAGGTTTAGACAATCAGCTATCAATCCGAGGAAATAATGATTCGATTGAAATAAATTCAAAAACTTCTGCTAAAATCAGAGTATTTAACACAGATGGCAAATTAGTCGTTGAAAATCAAGTGTATGCTGGCATTACGAAATTGCCAATGTCTAAGGGTGCTTATCTGGTTCAGATTGAAAGCAACAACAAAGTTTCGACTGTAAAGGTTGTGCTTTAAAATGGAATTAGAACCTTGAATATCTAATATTATTTCAATGAAAAAACTTATATTTTTAATACTCTCAATTTTTTTCAGTTACTTGAATCTTTTCTCCGAAAACAAAGCTATTCGATTTTCAGGACAAACACAGAACGTGGATTTAGTAAATAATGCCGTATCATTGGGTGAAAATTTTAGCATTATGCTTTGGGTTTATCCACAAAATGCATCTGACTGGCATTTAGCCATTGGCAATCATACGAATTCATATAATACAAGAGCTCCCTGGATTACGATTAATTCAAACACCAATGTTGAGTTTGGCTTTGGAACAGGAACAGATCGGGTTTACAAAGTAGCTTATGGTATTCTCACTACCGGTAAGTGGAGTCATTTAGCTATGACTTACAACGGAACTAAGCTAACTTTATATGTTGACGGAGTAGAAAAAAGTAGTATAAATACCACTGCAACACCTGTCTCTACAAAAGTGCAATATATTGGAGGATGTTGCGGAGAGTTTTTTAGCGGATTAATTGACGAAGTCAGCATTTGGAATACAGCATTAAGTTCAACAGACATCAATGCTCGAATGAATCAGGAACTTGTAGGAAATGAAGCAGGTTTATTGCGTTATTATAATTTTCAGAATAATACTACCGACAAAGTAAGCAATATTTCGGCAACAAATAATGGCGGGACATTTGAATTAAACGAAGCAATATCACCTATGATAGTTCAGGACGTGCTTCCGTTCCAAATGGGGACTTACAAAGCATTATCGGGAGAAAAGAATGTGCTGCTTGGCGGTATGAATATTCGAACACAATATGCCAACAATCCAATTTCAACTCAGAAAATTGCACTGAAACTTACAGGAACTTTAAAATCAAATGGCATTTCCAGCATAAAATTATATAAATCGGGAAGCTCGGCCGACACTTTAAATGCTGTTTTTATTTCTGATTATACAGTTGGTACAGACGTTATTAATTTAGCAACTGACATGCAATTATCAACCGGAAATAATTATTTCTGGTTAAAAGCAGACTTAAAATCACAACTTAGTGCTGATGATACCATTGATTTTGAACTGGACTCTATTAGTTTCAACAGACAAAAATCAATTATTCCAACAATCAAGAATCCTGCTGGACAAATAGTAATTACTCAAAGTGCGAATTATGCTCTTCAATTTAAGGGAAGTAGTACTAGTTACGTCGATTTTGGAACGAGCGCAGTTGCTACTCCTTCGAACTTCACATTGGAATTTGACATTTTCCCCACGTCAACAAATACTGGCTTTCAGGGAGTTATTGGCAACTCACCAAGCGACAATTCCAGTCGCTCGCTTTGCGTCTATATCACAAATTCAACAGCCTTGGAAATTGGATTTGGAACAACTACCTGGAATCCACTTACTACATCCTCTATTCTTAAACTTAATAAATGGAATCATGTAGCTATTACATTTGATGGAACGCTGATGAAAGTTTTTGTAAATGGTATTCTAAAAAATAGCGACAATAGATTTGCAGGTAAGACTCCAAATGCAACTCCAATTCGATATATTGGAAAAATTAACGATGCATTTACAGGCATGCTCGACGAAGTGCGTATATGGAATGTAGTTCGTAGCGAAGAACAAATCAACGCTACACGCAAATCCCATTTGACAGGTGCTGAAAATGGGCTTATCGGGTATTGGAATTTTGATGAAAGTACCAATCCTATCCCCGATATTTCGACAAACAATAATGTGGGAAACGTGTATAATGCAAATTTTGTTAGAAATACCAGCTCCACAGAGCTTGTAACACCATTGATACTCGATTTTCGTGTTGGACAGGTAAATGGTGCTGATGTGAGTGTGAACGTACAAACAAATACCGATGGCGTTTTAAGTTGGGTAGTTGCACCATCGTCGAGAGCAATTAGTGTCTACAATTTAAAACAACAAAAACATGTTTATACCGGAGGTAATATTGATGTAAAAATGGCTTTTTCCTTAAATACCTTTTATGTTTCGTATTTACCAAATGGTATTTATAAGTTACATGCATTAATTGAAAACGAAAATGGAATATCGGAGTTAGTTTCAACCGAAAGTTTCACCATTGTTAATGGCGTAAACGAATGGGATACTCAATGGATAAACAGCTTGTATCGCGAAAAAACTCACGCTAGCATGATGTCTTATGATAATGTCGAAGATCTAATGAATAAATCGAAGGAAGAATCTCCTTATTTTCAATTATTAAATGGAAATTGGAAATTCAACTGGGTTGAGAAACCAGCCGACAAACCTGTTGGATTTGAAAATGTAGATTATAATATCAGCAATTGGCAAAATATACCTGTGCCCGGTAACTGGGAACGAAATGGTTATGGTTATCCTATTTATGTCAATCAGCCCTACCCTTTTCCACGAAATCAGCCTTATGCTCCTAAAGAGTACAATCCAGTTGGTTCGTACAAACACACGTTCTCTGTGCCGGATACCTGGAGGACTGAACGGAACGTTATTATTCATTTCGGAAGTATCAATTCCGCAGCTTATTTATGGATTAATGGAAAATATGTGGGATATAGCGAAGATACAAAAACTCCTGCCGAATGGGATATTACTGAATTTTTGCAAGCGGGTGAAAATGAAATAGCATTGCAGGTGTATCGTTGGTGTTCAGGCTCATACCTCGAAGATCAGGATTTTTGGAGGATGAGTGGAATTCAGCGTGATGTGTATTTACATGCTGTTCCTAAAGTGCATGTGCGCGATTTCTTTGTTAAATCCGGACTTGATAACGTCTATATCAATGGAAAGCTGGATGTAACTGTAGAAATAGAGGACAAGAGAGAAACACCTGTGAATGACACATATTCGGTGGAAATTAAACTTTTAGACAAGAATGGAAATGAAGTGTTTAATCAGGTAAAAAGCATTAATTATCAGACAGGAACTTCAAATAGCGTTCGGTTTTTAGCTGATATCTCAAATCCTGATAAATGGACTGCAGAAACGCCAAATTTGTATCAAATAGCAATTACATTAAAAGATAAAAACGGCATTATTAAGCAAGTAGTTGGAGCAAAAACCGGATTCAGAAGTATTGAGATAAAAAATGCTCAGGTACTTGTAAATGGAAAACCAATTTTGATTAAAGGAGTGAATCGGGTTGAAGTTGATGAATACAAAGGACAGGTAGTTAGTAAAGAAACTATGCTGAAAGACATTACATTGATGAAACAAAACAATTTCAATGCAGTTCGATCAGCACATTATCCAAACGATCCTTACTGGTATGAACTGTGTGATAAATACGGGTTATATGTAGTAGATGAAGCCAATATTGAATCGCACGGATATTATCACGGTTCAATATCATTGGCAAAAGATTACACCTGGGAGTCTGCACACATGTTTAGAACTGTAAATATGGTAGAACGTGACAAAAATCATCCATCCATAATATTTTGGTCGCTTGGAAATGAATCAGGTGATGGCGTAAATATGACAGCCACCTATAATTGGATTCATCAGCGCGATAATACCAGGCCTGTACAATACGAACAAACAGGCGAAGGTTCCAATACCGATATTTTCTGCCCCATGTATCCTGAACCATCTACAATAGAAACATACGGCAAGAACAATTCGAAAACCAAGCCACTTATTATGTGTGAGTATAATCATGCCATGGGAAATAGTTTGGGTCAACACATCGATTTTTGGAATATTATTGAGAAATATAGCAATTTACAGGGTGGATTTATTTGGGATTGGGTTGATCAGGGTTTAGCTGAAACCGACAACAATGGGAAAAAATACTGGGGCTGGGGTGGTGATTACGAGCCTGTGGGAACATATACCGATGGTAATTTTTTGATGAATGGAGTTTTATACCCCGACCGTACACCCAAACCAAGTTTATATGAAGCCAAAAAAGTACAGCAGAATGTGAAATTTGAGGCTGTTGACCTGAATAATGGAATTTTCAGAATTACGAATGGTTTTTTCTTCACAAATTTGAATAAATACCAACTGGATTGGAGCATTAAAGCAAATGGTAAGAGTATAAAAAATGGAAGTATCAATCAACCTGAAGTGGAGCCACAAGCTACAAAACAAATCAGCTTGGATTATGCTGATATAAAAATTGATGCTGGTGTAGAATATTTCATTTACTTTTCGGTTAAAACGCTTACACAAGAAAACCTTATTCCGGCAGGTCATGAAATTGCTTACGGACAATTTCTGTTACCTTTAAATGCATCAGTAGCTAAAACCAATATAGGAAGCATGGATGCTATTACTCATATCAATAATACTGATAATGTGGTGGTTAGTGGAAGTAAATTCAACATCACATTCAGCAAACTGAATATGAATATAAGTAGTTACGAGTACAATGGAAAAACCTATATTGTTTCGGGTGGCGTGCCTGAATTTTGGCGTGCACCTACTGATAATGACTTTGGAAACAACATGCCAAGCAATTGTTCGGTCTGGAAAAATACATCAAACAACAAATCAGAGCTTTCTACAACTGTTGATGTAATTTCAGCAAAAGAAATAAAATTGACATTTCGTTACAAATTGACAAATGTATCTTCGATTTACACAACTATTTATACCATATACGGAAATGGCGAAGTAATTGTTGATAATACGTTTACTTACGGT
>Ga0116170_10006022_pt1 | contig 10709 bp, 6 predicted proteins | sample AD_JPNHW1_MetaG_FD_89797 | JGI IMG/M metagenome (GOLD analysis project Ga0116170, IMG submission 89797) | Active sludge microbial communities of municipal wastewater-treating anaerobic digesters from Japan - AD_JPNHW1_MetaG | ecosystem: Engineered > Bioreactor > Anaerobic > Digestate | place... | reverse complement strand
ATTCATTTCAACCTTTTTTTTATATCTTTATTTCCGGGATTTACCAAAATCAAAAATTAAACCATGGTATTATTTGAAACTAAGGAAGTTACAAAAAAGTATGCCACACAATTAGCCCTCGACAGGGTGAGCATCAGTGTGCCGGAACAGAGTATTTTCGGCCTTCTGGGACCAAACGGTGCAGGCAAGACAACATTAATCAGAATTATCAACCAGATTACCGGTCCGGACAGTGGAGAGGTTTTCCTTAATGGAAGAAAACTGAAAGCCGATGATGTTTATCAGATTGGATATCTCCCCGAAGAGAGAGGCCTGTATAAGAAAATGAAGGTTGGAGACCAGGCACTGTACCTTGCCCAGATCAAGGGATTATCAAAAGCTGAGGCAATGAGACGGCTTAAATACTGGTTTAAGAAACTTGAGATTGTTGACTGGTGGGATAAAAAAGTGGAAGAACTCTCCAAAGGGATGCAGCAAAAGGTACAGTTTGTGACAACAGTGCTCCATGAACCAAAACTGCTGATATTCGATGAACCTTTCACTGGCTTCGACCCTCTTAATGCAAACATCATTAAAAACGAGATACTTTTTCTTCGTGAAAAAGGAGCTACAATAATTTTCTCAACACACAACATGAGTTCTGTTGAAGAATTATGTGACAATATTACACTCATCGATCACGGACATGCCATCCTCGACGGAAGCCTTGAGAAGATAAGACACGACTGGGCAGCAAACGAGTATGAAGTCATTATGGCAGGCGATGTCAAACCTGAAGGAAATAACCACTTTTCTGTACTGAATACAGAGTATGAAGGAGGTAAGAGCAATATACGCCTTAAGACAGACGGTAATGATGATACCAACGAAATACTGAGGCTGATGGCCGGTTATGGAAAGATCATCTCCTTTAACCCGGCACTACCCTCTATGAATGAGATCTTCATAAGGGTTGTTGAATCACAGAACAGTAAACAGGAATAAAAGAATTAATCAGGCAATGAATAAGATATCTGTAATTATAGCAAGGGAATACTCAACCAGGGTCAGAAAAAAATCATTTATCATAATGACCCTCCTGACACCCATATTGATGGCTTCTATGTTTATCATCCCTGCTCTGGTAATGAGCAATAAGGATAAGGACTTCAAAAAGATTGCCGTTGTAGAAGACGGAACCGATCTTTTCAAGGGATCAATACCCAACATAGCTGAAGCTGAGTTTGTTTACCTCGATAATGTGAAGTTCAATGACCTGAAGAACACATTCGAAAGCGCCGGCTACTACGGTGTGCTTTACATCTCTTCCGAAGTGATAGAGGCACCAAATGCAGTACAGCTCGTCTCCAGGAAACAGCCTCCTATGTCCCTTCTTGAACACATTAACGGTTCACTCGAAAAAGAGGTTGAAAAGCAAAAGATGTTATCCTATAACATTAAAGACCTGGACCAGATTTTAAAATCTATCCATACCGATGTAAGTGTTCAGACAATTAAAATCGATGAGTCGGGAAACACAAAACGAACAAGCACCACAGCTTCTATGATACTGGCCTATTTCAGCGGTTTTCTGATGTATATGCTGGTCTTCATGTTTGGAGCCCAGGTAATGAGAGGCGTCATAGAAGAGAAGACAAGCAGGGTTGTTGAGGTAATTGTATCATCTGTAAAGCCATTCCAGCTGATGGTTGGTAAGATAGTCGGTATAGCTCTCGTAGGACTGACTCAGTTTGCTGTATGGGTTATGCTCACAGGAGCCATTGTTACTGTGACCAAGGTGAATCTGACTTCAAAGAACACCACCGCAAAAGTGGAGAACACTGCTCAGAGTATTATACAAACGAATAACGCAGTGCCGGTGGACCAGGTATCTCAGGCTAGCCTGTCTGCAACACAGGAAAATCCTGTTTTAAAAGCAATGGACACTGCTCTTGATCAGAACTGGGCCCTTATTATCCCGGTATTTATCTTTTACTTTATTACAGGGTACCTGTTGTATGCATCTCTTTTTGCTGCTGTAGGCTCTGCCGTCGACAGTGAGACAGACACACAGCAGTTCATGTTGCCAATCACAATTCCAATAATACTTGGTCTGGTGGTGGCAATGGGAACAATGGAAAACCCTGAAAGCTCCATTTCCTTCTGGTTCTCGCTTATACCTCTGACCTCTCCTATCGTCATGGTGGCAAGAATGCCTTTCGATGTTCCAGTCTGGCAGATTGCCCTTTCGATGTTCCTGATGGTCATTACCGTCTGGGGTGCAATATGGATGGCTGCCAAGATTTATAGGACCGGAATACTTATGTACGGCAAAAAGACGTCATATGGCGAAATATGGAAATGGTTGAGATATAAAGAATAAATTATACTTATATAAATGCCTAAAATACTTGTTATTGACGATGAAAGGGCCATACGAAACACCCTCAAGGACGTCCTGGAATACGAGAAATATGAAGTAGATCTTGCCGAAGATGGACCGACAGGACTGGAGCTCTTTCAGCATGGCAGTTTTGACGCCGTTCTGTGCGATATTAAAATGGCAAAGATGGATGGCATTGAAGTATTGCAGAAGCTGATGGAAGAATCTCCTGATACACCCGTTATAATGATCTCGGGGCATGGCAATATTGAGTCGGCTGTCGACGCCATAAAAAAAGGAGCCTTCGATTTTCTTGAGAAACCGCTCGATCTTAATCGCCTGCTTATTACAATAAGAAATGCCCTGGATAAGGCAACTCTGATTACCCAGACCAAGGTCCTGAAAAAACAGGTAAACAAGAAATATGATATTGTAGGAAACTCTCCGGCAATAAATATTGTCAAGGATATGATTGAGAGGGTTGCCTCCACTGAAGCCAGGGTGCTTATCACAGGAGCTAACGGTACAGGGAAAGAGCTGGTGGCACACCAGATACACGAAAAGAGCAACAGGTGCAAGGGCCCGTTCGTTGAAGTAAACTGCGCTGCCATACCTTCAGAACTGATAGAGAGTGAGCTGTTCGGTCATGAGAAGGGATCATTCACCTCAGCAATAAAACAGAGGATAGGTAAGTTTGAACAAGCCAATGGTGGTACCATATTTCTCGATGAAATAGGAGACATGAGTCTTGCTGCCCAGGCAAAAGTGCTCAGAGCACTGCAGGAAAACAAGATAACAAGAGTAGGGTCTGACAAGGATATCGCTGTAGATGTAAGAGTGATAGCTGCAACAAACAAAAATATCAGGGAAGAGATTGACAGGAATAATTTCAGGGAAGATCTCTATCACAGGCTGAGCGTTATACTCATCCATGTGCCATCATTAAATGAGCGTCCCGATGATATTAAGCTTCTTGCTGATCACTTTAATGCACTTATATGCGGTGAATATGGTATGAGCAAAAAGAAAATCACCCCCGATGCCATCTCCGAGTTGCAGATGATAAACTCGACCGGCAACGTCAGGGAGTTCAGAAACGTTCTCGAACGATTGATCATTCTTTGCAAAGATCAGATCACTGCAAATGATGTCATTACTTATGCACACCCTGTCTCAGGATTTAATAGCTAAACATGAAAAGAATTTACCCGTTTTCCCTGTTGGTTCTTTGTATCCTGCTCCTCTCATTCAGCGGATGTTACCATGAAAAGAGTATGGGACTACCTGCCTCATTCAACAACGATTGGTTTTTCATCAGGGAGGACTCTCTCCATGAGGAAGAATGTACTCCGCCTGTTAGCGGAGAATGGGAAAGTGTGGACCTTCCGCATACCGCAAAGATAGAACCAACAACGGTAACCGGGGACCAATGGACCGGCGTATGCTGGTACAGGAAAACGTTCAGGGCTGATAAAAAATTTAAAGGCCGCCACGTGGCATTACTCTTTGATGGAGCAATGAATGATGCTATCGTATACCTGAATGGAACCGAGCTCTATCATAATACAGGAGGATATCTGCCTTTTTATGTTGATCTGACCAACGATCTTAAAAACGGGAAAGAAAATGAAATACTTGTAAGGCTCGACAACAGGGATAATAAACAAATTCCTCCCGGGAAACCACTGCATGAGCTTGATTTTCTTTATTACAGCGGATTATACCGCGATGTAAGCCTGGTTATAAAAAACAAACTTCATATTACCAACGCAGTGGAAGTTGATTCCCTGCGCGGGGGAGGCATAATGACGGGATATGCCAACGTAAGCTCAGATCAGGCAGATATTATCACTTCAACGGTTATTAAGAATGACGACAGGACACTGCGGGTCTTTGCCCTCCATGTCACTTTATTGGATGCCGGTGGCAGTAAAATAGCCGAAGCCAGACAAGAAAACATCAGTCTCATGCCTGGTGTTTCCTCTTCACTGACAACCCGAATGAACGTAATTAAACCGGCACTGTGGTCTCCCGAGAGTCCTTTCCTTTATACCCTGAAAACCGATATTGTTGAAAATGAGACTATCATTGATAGTGATGAACAACGGATAGGTATACGCGATCTGAAAATCTCGGCAGAAAATGGACTGGTTATCAATGGTAAAAAGATTAAGATAAGAGGCACCAACAGGCACCAGGAATATCCGGGCATCGGTTACGCTCTTTCTGATAATGCCAGCTACCGAGATGCATATAAGATTAAGGAAGCTGGTTTTAACTTTGTCCGTTGCTCGCATTACCCACAGTCGCCGGCGTTTCTCGATGCATGCGATGAACTGGGCATAATGGTTATGGATGCAATACCGGGATGGCAGTACATGGGAGACTCCATATTCCGCAATGCTGTAATCCACGACACCAGGCTGATGTGCCGCCGCGACAGAAATCATCCTTCAATAATTTTATGGGAGTCCTCCCTGAATGAGACATGGATGCCCTACAGATTTCTTTCTGAGCTTAACAGAACAACACACGAGGAACTGAATATGCTTCAGTGTTACACATGCAGCTGGATGGATACAATATGCGATGTGTTCATTCCTGCACGTCAGCATGCAAAAGCCCCGGATTACTGGAATAATTACAACAAGAAAAAAGCACTCTTTATATGTGAATATGGCGACTGGGAGTATTATGCCAACAATGCCGGGTTTAGCCAGAGTGAGTTCAGGGACCTTTCTCCTGCATTACGTAACTCACGTCAGTTAAGAAGTGCCGGGGAAAGAGGCTTGTTGCAACAGGCATATAATTTTCAGGAAGCACATAACAGTAATCTCTGCGGACCGGCAATAGGCGATGCCAATTGGCTGATGTACGATTATAACAGGGGCTATGCTCCGGATATTGAGTCGTCAGGTATAATGGACATCTTCAGGCTTCCTAAGTTTGCCTACTGGTTCTACAGAAGCCAGTCAGACAGGTCCCCTGTATGCTTTATTGCTTATTACAATACCCCGGAATCGGGTAAGCTTGTAAGGGTTTTCAGCAATGCCGATACAGTCATACTCACAGGTGATGATAAACTGATTGCCAGACAATCTCCCGATGTGAATCAGAACACCATTAACCTCAGTCATCCTCCTTTTACCTTCACCCTTAAAGAACATTACAATAAAATTACCGCCACGGGTATAAAAAACGGTGAAGAGATATCATCATCTTCAGTGACGAAAGCCTCGTCTCCTGCAGCCATCAGATTATCGGCCGATTTCAGCAACAGGCCACTGGCAGCCGATGGCGCTGACGCTGTCTTTGTTTATGCTTCCATAGTCGATTCAACTGAGAATACTGTTTACGCCGCTTCAGATTCTGTTATGTTTACTATTAAAGGTGATGCCGTCATTATGGGGCAAAACACTGTTAAAGCTGAGGCAGGAATAGCTCCTGTAATAATAAGGGCAGGGACAAACCCGGGGAAGATCATTATAAGGGCTAACGCAAAAGGATTGTCCCAGGCGGAGATGATGATAGAATCGAAATAGTGACAGCTGCTAGAATCTGAAATAAATAAATGGCTGGGTTGCTTCAAGGCCTACTTTATGTATCAGAAGACATACCACTATAATAATCATGAATTTCAGCACAGACGGCATCCTGATAAACAGCCCCCTGTACGATTCCTTGATGCTGTAAGGGACAAAATGTAAAACATAGGCAGTAAGAATAAGCAGCAGTGATGGCAGATATGCCAGTAACACAGCCTTGTAAGATCCCGGGTCAAAGGCAGTGAAAATGCGCCTTATCATCTCTATGGCATCGGCAAAAGATCCGGTCCTGAAAAATATCCAGGCGAAATTCACAAAGTTAAAGGTGAGAAAAATCCCAAGTATCATATGTACCCGTCGCCTCTTTCGCCATCCTTTGAAGATCTTTTTCCATATCTTGTTTATTACCAGTCCCAGGCCATGCAATCCTCCCCATACCACAAAGCGTAATGAAGCACCATGCCATAACCCTCCAAGAATCATGGTAGTCATAAGGTTTATGCCTGTTCTCAAACTGCCTTTTCTGCTCCCTCCGAGTGGGATGTAAAGGTAATCCTTCAGCCATCTTGATAGTGAGATATGCCATCTCTTCCAAAAATCAGTTATGTCAGTTGCCTTATATGGAGAGTTGAAGTTCACCGGAAGTCTGAAACCCATGAGCAGTGCAATACCGATTGCAATATCGGTGTATCCTGAAAAGTCGCAGTAGATCTGAATCCCATAGCCGTATACCGATAAAAGGTTTTCAAAACCCGAATAGAGAGCAGGTGTGACAAATACCCTGTCTACAAAACCTCCGGCAATGAAATCGGAGATAACCATCTTTTTTACCAGACCCTGAAGTATCAGAAACAGAGCATGTCCCCACTCATTTTTTGTCAATGAGTAGTTGTTGTACATTTGTGGCACAAACTCCGAAGCTCTTACTATGGGACCGGCTACCAGATGAGGGAAAAATGAGACGTAAAAGGCAAAATCGGTAAGCCGTCTTACCGGTGATACCTTGTTCCTGTAAATATCAATAGTATAACTTAATGCCTGGAAGGTAAAGAATGATATCCCCACAGGGAGAATAATTGAGTTTATATCAAACCTGGTTCCGAACACGGAGTTTGACAGCATGGAAAGGTAATCATATGAAATAAACGAGGTATTAAAAACTGAGTTTATGAGGTCGGTAATAAAGACAGCATACTTGAAGTACCCAAGCAGCCCCAATCCCGTAATAATGCTTACCGACAACCAGAATCTTCTGGCAGGTCTGCTTTTTGATGAGTAAATACGCAGCCCACACAGGTAATTAATAATACTGATAAACAGCAACAGAAGAATAAACAGCCCTCCTGCCCTGAAATAGAACCAGAGACTTACAAGAAGCAGCCATGTGTTTCTTATAGAATTACTTTTCAGTACCAGAGTGAAGCCGGCCAGGACCAGCAGGAGGAACACCCAAAAAGCAGGGCTGGTAAAAATAAATGGATCAGAAGGATTGTATGAGAAGAAGGATATTGCCACACCTTTCACCGACAGGAGAGCTTTATGAAAGCCTCCTTGCCGGGTTTCCGCAGAGGTGCCATCAGCCGGTCTGCCCGGCAGGGAAGCAGTAAGGGAGGCAGTGTCCTGCAGTACTGTAGTAACAGTGTTTTTATGTGGTGCCCCCGGAATAAACAGGTCGCTGATAAGTTTTTTTGCCAGTGTGTCTGACCCGGCAAGGGAGAGATGTGTAAGATCAGTCTGGGCCAATGGAGGATTCGTCTTTGCCCACCTGGAAACCGAACCGCTCCCACCCATGGCACTCCATGCATCCCAGAATAATATACCGGTCCTTTTTGCAGCCCTTGCCTGAGCATCACGAATGGCAGGTATATTCCTGAAGAGCTTCAGACTGTCACCTTTAAGCTCAGCCATATCGGTAAGGCTTATAAGCAACACCGGGGCTCCTCCTGAAACATCTTTAAGATATTCTATCTGGTGTACCAATCCCTCTTCATAATACGAGTAGTCCTTCCGCACATTTCTCACAACGTTCAACCCGTACTGAAGAACAATCAGATCAGGTTTTAATATTTTCATTGATTGCCTGAAGGTCTCTTTGTCCGTCATTACAAACTCAAGACCAGCACTTCCTCTTAAGGGAATATTGTCAACCACCACTCCCGACTTACTCTCAATGCTCAATGAATAAATATCCGGCGAAGTCCTGCCTGAGAACTCGATCCTGACATCAGATGAACCATTGAGTGAGCACCTGTACTCTTTTGTCGCCTTATCAGGCATTATGGTATCAGTGGTCAATGTAATCTCATCTGACAGAACCCTTATCAGCAGCGTGTCCTTGACATTCGAATAAATAATCCTCAGCTGATCATATTGAGACACTGCATGGTCGGCTGTTTTTGCGGGAGTGACTCTCACCCATGCTGAGACAGGTTTTGAAGACCTGGTACCCGGTGAAGTAAACCTGCACAGTGATAACGTGGGACCGAACCTGTTACTGTCAATCCTGCCATGCTTATAGTCAAGCCAGGTATACCGTTTCCAGTTTGATGAAGCCCTTACAACAAAAGAGCGCGTATACATCACAGGCATGTCAGGTGAAAAAAGTCCCGGACCGGTGCCTCCGTTCGTATCCCTCAGTTTCTTTCTAAGGTACGACGTCATCCGATCTCCCTCAAGCTGAGAGTCACCATAAAACATTACCCTGAACTGCCTGCCGGCCCTTACAGTATCCCTTATTGCCTCTGAGGGAGAATAAAACGAAGAATCATAATTTAAGGGTAACGAATCGGCTTTTTGTGTAGTATCTGCTGACGGTAAAGTAAAATCCGGATGTCGGTATCCTGTCGTGTCGCTTGTTGTAGTGTCAGCAGGATGCATTGTGGGGTGCACCTGAGACAACTCCCCAAAAACACTTTTCCACTTCCATGGATTAAAAAACACCGACAGAAGCGAGAGAGTAATTATTACAAGAAATAAGAACAGAAATGTCCTGGATGGACGCATATAGTTTTACATCAGATCTTTTTCTTAATCTTAAGCTTCTGCCCGATCTTAATTCTTGAAGGGTCAGTGATGCTGTTAAGCTTTAAAATCTCGGTTGCGGTAACTCCTTCATACTTCTTGGCAATATTCCATACATTGTCACCGTATCTTACAGTATAAATCTCATATGAAGAGTCATCAGCCACCTGTGATGTTGCTACCGGTCCTATCTGCGGTGCTGCACTACTTGCTGTCACAACAGTCTTACCAATCATCTGCTGTTTCTCCTCAAAAGTCATATCATTAACCTTTGCATAACGTTCAGCCTTTGAGGGATCAACAAAGATTGCAAGTCGCTGACCTACCCTGATGGTATTACGGTAAAGGTCGTTCCAGTACCTGAGGTCTGATACTCCAACATTATACCATGAAGAGATAAAGCCTAGATTATCATTTTCCTTTACAGTATACAACAGCTTGGTTTTGCCTGAAATGTCAGGCGGCTGGAAAGTTGATTTTGTAGGATCAGTAGTCCTGACAGTTGTCAGATAAAGATCCTTTTTAAAGCCTGTAATGGTATCAGTCTTTTCAATAAAGTCGCCCAGGCTGTTTACCGGTAATGTAATAGACATCGGTTTGCTCTTGCCCGGGACAAACCCTGTTTTGTACTGTGGGTTGATTGACCGCAGCTCATCGATAGGCAGGTTAAGTACAGCAGATATTTGCTGAAGGTGAAAATCCTTGTTAACCATAATGGTATCAACTGCAACGGGCATATTTATTTCTATAGGCGAGAGGCCATGCTCCTTATAGTAATTCATTGCATACACTGCCGCCACATATTGAGGAATATAACCTCTTGTCTCACGCGGCAGCCTGTAATATATCTCCCAGTAATCTTTTCTGTTACCGGAGCGTTTAATGGCTTTGTTAACATTACCCGGGCCGCAATTGTAAGCTGCTATAACAAGTATCCAGTCGTTATAAATACCATAAAGGTCTTTCAGATAACGTGCTGCAGCGTGAGTAGCCTTTACAGGATCCCTGCGCTCATCCACCACCGAGTTTATTGTGAGCCCGTATAACTTACCGGTGCTGTACATAAACTGCCACAGTCCGGTCGCCCCTGCCCTGCTAACAATGGTAGGGTTGAGAGCCGATTCAATGGCAGCCATATATTTAAGCTCAGTGGGTAAACCATATGAGTCAAAAACATCTTCTATCATCGGGAAATAATAATCCGAGAGCCCAAGCATAATACGGAATTTTTCCCTCTTTTTGGCAGTGTAAACCTCTATATGGTTTTTTATAATATTGTTGTAGGGAAGAGTAATGACCGAGTTTATTCTGCTTATTCGTTCTTTATATATCGAGTCGTTAAACTCAACTGCTGCCGAATCAAAGGTAGCCTCAGAAGTCTTTGGCACTGACATTCGTACAAACCAGTTACTCAGCAGACTGTCCAGATTGCTCTCAATACGTAGGATTGATTCATCATCACGAATGATAATTGTATCATTTACTGCCCGGGAAGTGAGTGAGGCAGTCAGCATTGTGAGAATCAGTAACAATTTTTTTCCAGTCATATTCTATCCTTTATCAGAATGTTTTTACTAAAGTAAATGTCACTCCTGGAGCCGGGCCCATTGAAGTAACGGTAAGAGGGGCTATAGATGCCTTGAGGTCAGATCCCATATTATAATCAAACAGGCTGGCATCTACATTGGCATCAAGTATGGTAACCAGATACCATGCCGCAATGCCAATATACGAAAGATCCCTGTATCTTCTGTAATATGTCACTCCATTTTCAAGCTGTT
>Ga0116170_10006019_pt1 | contig 10711 bp, 9 predicted proteins | sample AD_JPNHW1_MetaG_FD_89797 | JGI IMG/M metagenome (GOLD analysis project Ga0116170, IMG submission 89797) | Active sludge microbial communities of municipal wastewater-treating anaerobic digesters from Japan - AD_JPNHW1_MetaG | ecosystem: Engineered > Bioreactor > Anaerobic > Digestate | place... | reverse complement strand
TCAAAGATGACACGGTCACGATCAAGGGCTATGACTTCCCGCTCAACCAGAAATTCACCGTGCGCATGGGCGAATATGGCACCCTGGGCATTGGCGGCATCGTGGTTGGGACGAAGAAGCTGACCGACAAGCACACCTTCACCGCCACCTTCGATATCCCCGATGAGTTCAAAGGTGACGCCCGCATTGCCATCCGCCTGGATAGCAATAAGGGTTATTACGCCTTCAACTGGTTCTGGAACAACCCTTCCACACCCAAACCCGGTTACAAGGGCTACCCGACCTTTAGCATCGCCCACGTGGAACAGGATGACTCGGTTACTGTGGTGACCAACAACCTGCCCCCGGATGAGAAATTCACCGTGCGCATGGGCAAGTACGGCACGCTGGGCATCGGCGGCATCGTGGTGGATACGCTGGAGAGCGGCGCGGGCGGTACCCTGACTCCCAAGTTCATGATCCCGGACGAGTTGAAGGGACTGGACCGCATCGCCATCCGCATGGACAGCTCCACGGGTTACTACTACGCGTTCAACTGGTTCTGGAACAACACCACCACCGGCACCACGCCTCCCAGTGAGCCGCCTTATTACGGCATTCCAACCTTCTCGATCCAGTCCGTTGTGCGCGACACCAGCGTGACCATCAAGGGTAAGAACTTCCCGGCGGACAAGTCCTTCACGGTGCGCATGGGCGAGTATGGCACCCTGGGCATTGGCGGCATCAAGGTCGATACCTTTGAGTCCGGTGAGGGCGGCGATTTCACGGCTACCTTCGCCGTGCCGGCTGAATTGGCTGGACGCTACCGCATCGCCATCCGCCTGGAAACAGCTGACGGGTACTTCTACGCCTACAACTGGTTTTTCAACAACACCACTGATTAGGTTCTGAACGATTTACGAGTTCTCTCCTGCAGCCCCGCAACCCTTTGCGGCAGGTTGCAGGAGTCTTTATTTAATCTTGTGTTTATTGAGTTATGGGGGAGTTTTACAGATCGCGCACCATGTACAGGTCCTGCTCCTCAAAGCCGCGTTTCCGGTAATACTCGCGCGTGCCAACGGCGGCAATGACTGCCAGGTGTTTGAAACCCTTTTGATCTGCCAGTTCAGCGGCCTGTTCCAGCAGGCGCGTGCCCAGGCCAATATGCTGGGCGGCGCCGGAGCGGCCGCTGCCCACCGGGAGCGATTGACCGTACACGTGCACCTCGCGCACCAGGGCAGCGCCTGCGAGATCGGGGATTCCGAGGTCAGGCGCGCCATCCATGGGGAATGACAGGCGCAGATAACCGGCCAGCTTGTCTTCCGGCGTGTTGAAGGAGAGGAAATGCTCCTCTGCCAGCGAGGGGGTGTAGACCAGATCGTGATATTGCAGATGCTGCAGGTCCACCGCCTGACCTTTCACCTCGCGGCAGCGGATGCACTGGCAGGTTGTGCCGCGGGCTTTCATCTCCAGGGCAACATCCTGGCGCAGGCTGGTGCGCTTGTTGCCCTCCACCACGTGGATGGAAGGGATGTCGCGAATGATGCGGTTCACGCGGCAGTAGCGCGGAATGGAGGGCTTGATATCCGCGATGAGACTGACCAATTGCTCAGTGGAATAAGGCGTGTACTCCCCGCGCTGCCAGTAGTGATACAGCTCGGCATTGGGCAGCAACTGGGTGGGGTAGATCTTGATCTCGTCCGGGGCGTAACCGTCAGCCCACAAGCGCAGGAAGTCCTCGCGGTCCGATTCCGGGGTAGCCCCCAGCAGGTTGGGCATCCAGTGCAGCACGATCTTGAAGCCGGCGGCGCGCAGCAGGGTGGTGGCGCGCAGGGTGTCGGCGCTGGTGTGCCCGCGCAGGTTGAGCGCCAGCACGCGGTCATCCAGGCTCTGAGCGCCCATCTGCACCTTGGTAACGCCCAGGCGGCGCAGCCAGGCCAGTTCTTCAGCCGTAATCTCATCCGGGCGAGTCTCGATGACCAGCCCCACGTTGCGGTGGTTGGCACGCTGGTTGATGTGCTGGGCTTTCTGTAGCTCGCCCAGGTCGGGAGCGGGAGAGGGTTTGCCTTGCGGCTCGTTATTGTCCTGCAGCTGCTCATCCGCCTGGAGAGAATCGGTGTTCATGGCATGGAAGCAGCGCCGGATGAACCACTCCTGGTAGGCGCGCGAATAAGCGCTCCACGTGCCGCCCAGCACCAGCAGCTCGACCTTGTCATTGGGATGCCCCACGGCGGCGTATTCCTTGATGCGCGAGTCCACCTGGTCGTAAGGGTCGAACTTGTTCTGATAGGCGCGCGCCGCACCCGGTTCGTCCGCCAGGTAGCTCTTGGGCATGTAGGTCTCGGTAGGGCAGAAGATGCACCGGCCCGGGCAGGGAGCCGCCTTGGTGAGCACGGTGACGGTGGTAACGCCGGATAGCGTGCGCACGGGCTTCATGCGGATCTTAGCCAGGAAGGCGGGGTCCTCCGGCCATTCCCCGGCAGTCACCAGGTCGTGATAGGCAGCGACTAAAATATGCTTGGCGATCAGCTTTCCGTCGGGCATGGGGTGGGCGCGCAGGGCGCGGTCCAGGCGGATGCCGGCGCGCACGTCCTCCAGCACAACTTTGGCCTTGGCCAGTTGTTCGGGGGAGTAACGGCGTTCTTTACGCCAGTTTTCGATAAATTCAGCGCGATCCATGGGAGCGTATAATGGGGGATATGCGAACTGACACGATCCAGACTCTCTTGAACATCAATAAAGAATTCTACCAGAGTTTCGGGCAGGCCTTTGCCGAGACGCGCCGGCGCATCCAGCCGGGGATAGCGCGGGCACTGGAGGAGTATATTCGCGATGGCGACTGGCTGGACCTGGGCTGCGGCAGCGGGGCATTGTCACAGGCCTGGGTGAAGCGCGGATTGATGGGAAGCTACACCGGCGTGGACTTTAGCCGCGCTTTGTTGGAGGAAGCCAGCCGGGGATTGAGCCAGGAGCAACTGCCGGGTGGACTGCAGATCGCGTTCAGGCAGGCGGACCTGTTGGACGAGAATTGGTGCGCGCCATTTTACGACAGGCAGTTTGACGGCCTGCTGGCCTTTGCCGTGCTGCACCACATCCCCGGTAAGGTGAACCGCGAACGCCTGGTCAGGCAGGCGGCCGGCTTGCTGCGGCCCGGCGGGTTGTTCATCCACTCGCAGTGGCAGTTCCAGCACAGCCCCAAGCTGATGGCACGGGTGCAGCCCTGGAGCCTGGCGGGGATCGACGAAGCGGACCTGGAACCGGGCGACACGCTGCTGGATTGGCGGCATCAGGCTGGCGGCAACGCGGGTGCGACCGGGCTGCGCTATGTGCACCTGTTCAGCCGCGAGGAATTGGTTCACTTAGCGGATCAGGGCGGGTTTGAAATAGTATCGGAGTATAGCTCTGATGGGGCGGGGGAAAAGCTGGGCTTGTACCAGGTGTGGAGAAAACCTGCGTCTTAATCCTCATTCTCTTCTTCCACGTATGTCTTGAGTTTTTGGGTGTGCTCGCCGCGCATGCGCTGCTTGAGCTGGTTGAGGTGGTAATTCACCGCCCGGCGCGAGATATCCAGCATGGCGGCGATCTCAGCGGTGGTGAAGCCGCGCGAAGAAAGCTCCAGCACCTGTCCCTGGCGGCGGGTGAGGTCAGGGTGGAGAACCTTTCCGGTGGGGCGGCCGGGAGCGCGCGCCGGGGCGACGATGACCGTGTTGTTCACCTGGCTGGCAGTGAGGGTACCGGGCGGGGCGCTGCGCAGGATGGGCAGCGGGCGCATGCCGGCGTTCACGGCGGCCACCAATTGCCCGGGCGGCAGGTCCACTTCAAGTTGAATGACAGTCGCGTCATCCGGCAGATATAACAGGCGGGTCATGGCAGGTCAGGTTCCCATACGAATAATAGAAAACTTATTCTATTATACGACGTTTTTTGTGGGATGGGTTGAAAAATGGACAAAAAAAACGATATTGCGAGCCTGGTTCGTGAAGTTTATTAAATCTCGTACTTATGGGGTACAGTGGTGCAAAGCCCTCCGCGATCCTGCTCGCAAATCTCGCTCGAGGACGCAAATTTCGCGAGGCGCAAAGAGGAACTAAGGTTCAGGGTTCCCGGTTTCTGTTGCATTTGAAACCGGGAATCTGCAATTAATCATCGCTTATCAGTTGTCGAATTCAGCCAGGATTGAAAATTAAATGGATTCTCGATTGTTCTTTCAGGCCACTATCCACCTCTAAGTTAATTCATCTGCTTCACCCAACATTGAGTTTACTTGTGGATTCCACAGTCGTGAATTATTAATTAGGAACCGAGTCCTTAATCCTTTCACTCCTTGGGACAAATAAAGTATGGATCCTCAGCATCCCCGCCTTCCGAGATCCAACCGATTGTCCCGCTGCTTAACTGGATCTGCCAGAATGACCAGTTGTTGGCACATTTCGGACCGCCAATGACCGAAAAGACGGTTCCTTTCTCAAGTAACCTCAACCTGGTACTCGATAAGCTCGCTGCACTTTTTAAATAAACCCCATCTTCTTTCGTGCAAACATAGCCGTTTTTCCCGACTTTCATTCGTTGCACTGGCGCATTTGGGCAGGAAGTAATACCTGTACTTTCGATGGATTTTTCTTCAGTTGAGACTGTGCAAGGCTGCACGATATTGCGATAGACATCAGTAAAGATATCATAGCTATCTACCCAGGCTGCCTGGATTTGAAATCCATTGTCATCGTAGTTTTTCAGATAAAACCCGACAATATTGCTGGTGCCCGGCACATCAAGCGACCAGCAGCCGTTGTAACACATTTCGTGAATCTCCCAAAGTGGCTCCCAGTTTTCAAACCAAATCGATGGAGTAGTACCATCATGGTCTTTGATCCCCGCGCAGGTTGGTTCGCTCGCCTCCCGCTCCTTCAGGTCATCAAGGAATTCTTGTTTATCGTTATCATCTCCACCTTCTATATAGTAAATGTATGTAATCTCATCAGCGGACACAACGTCCATAACGTACAGGTCATCATGTTCAACCCCGTACTTCACCCACTCGATAGTGGAATCGAGAGAGAATTTATCTCTTGGAGTTAGGCAATATCCCTCCGGACGAACAAAGTAGGGGATGGAATCATTGATCTTGTAGATCTTCCATTTGACAATTTTTGGCGCTTGTTGATCGATATTTTGATTTATCTGATCCGTAAGGCTCTCTTCCAACAGGTTGCCCGCCACAAGTTTCAACCCGTCCACTAGAATGTCCCCGGTTAACACTCCAAAAGTATCGCCTACTGCCGATAGCAGGATTCCTCCTGTACCAGCCAGCGCTTCTATCCCCTCCTTAGTCTGTTCCGGGTTCAGGCAAATTTCCGTGGTCTCCTTTGACCAGTTTTGAATCTCTGGAATATTGGCGATGAAACTTACCCATTTTTCGCCGTTTTGGAATACTTCCAAAGCAGAAATGAGTACGATCACCACCGCCAGTGAGACATGTTGATTCGCCGCTCGATATTTCGCCAGCCCTTGTTTTTCCTCAATCACACTGCTTCCTAAAGGAACTTCATTGGCCGTTGAAAGATATTTCCCGGTTGGGTCTATGGCAATCACAAGGGTTTTCCCCCCGTTACTGACATAGCTGACTTGGATATTTTCAAGCGGCTGATTATCCTTCTGGTCAACCACCGAAACGGTGATTTCAGTACTTGTATCCTGCATTCTTAAAACGGCATTCCCGTTGGCATCTGTGTTACTTTCGGTGATTGCCGGCAAAGTTGCTGTTGATGCAGCTTCAATTGGTGGTGGAGCAGGATTATTATCGCCTGGTCCAGTTTTTCCGGGCAGGAGATTACAGCTAAGTGTTAACAGGATCATGAGGATCGAAAGAAGGACCAGGGCTTGTTTTGATGTTTTGCTTTGCATTGTTACCTCGGTTTTCCAGGATGTTGTTTCTATTCCACTGGCCACTTCGGAATTGCCGCATCGATCTCACTCATAAATCGCATTGTTTCATTCAGCGCCACCACAATGTGCTGGTAATGGCTGATGTCCTCCGCGCTCAGAAGTATGGTGAGTTGAAAACCATTGACTGGATGAAGCATAAAGTCGCATTTTCGGTTTTCGACCGTCCCGAAAGGAATTTACATTATTAACCTAAAAAAACCTACCGGGGACTAAAAAGGCCCGAAGTTGATCAACGTGCCCAACCACAGGAAGAAGATCACCAGGGGGAAGATCACCAGCCACAATTTGGCGGTGAATTTCATCCACTTCCAATACCCCACGGATGCCAGCCCGATGACGATGAGCAGGATGGCGTTGGTGGGATAAGCCAGGTTGGTGAAGCCGTCGCCGAAGCAATAAGCCGAAACGGTGAGCTGGCGTGTCACGCCCACCAGGTCCGCCAGGGGCAGGATGATGGGCATCATCAACACAGCCTTGGCGCCGGCGGAAGCCACGAAGAACTCCACCAGCAGCGCCAGGACGAACATGATGAGCACGGCAGAAAAGGGAGTGGTGTTCTGCAGCGCGCTGGAAGCGCTGTGCAGGATGGAATCGATCACCATGCCGTTGGTGGCGATCAACTTGGTGCTGGCTGCCATGAGGATAAGCGGGATACCGGGCGCCATGCCGCCAATGCCCTCCTTGAGCGCCTGACCGATGGTCTTCCAGCCGGCACCGGAAACGACCCCGGCAACCAGCCCGCCGATGAAGAAGAGCAGTCCAACCAGCGGCAGGGAGTAATCTGACAGGAAGGGCACGAAGGGCGTGATGACCAGGATCAGCACGATCAGGAGCAAAAAGAACCCGAAGGTAATGGCGGCTTTGCGCACGCGGGCGTTGGTTTCCGACGTTACCTCGAACTTTTTATATCGTGCGATACCGGACTTGTCCTGAGCGTGCAGCAGGCTGGCGGAGGGATCGCGGTCGATGCGCCGGGCATAGGAGAACAGGAACCAGATCAGCACGCCGTAGAAAAGGATGAAAACCGGCAGCCTCAGCAGCGCGCCGGAGAAAAGCGGCAGCCCGGCCAGTTTTTGCGCCACGCCGATTGTGAACGGGTTGGTGATGGCCGCCGAAAAGCCGATATTGGTGGCGAGGATGCTCATGCCCAGGCCCACCAGCGCGTCCCAGCCCAGCGAATAGGCCAGGGCGATGATCAGGGGCACCAGGGGCACGATCTCCTCCAGCAGTCCGAAGAAACCACCCAGCACCATGAAGAACAGCGAGAGAAGCGCCAGCAGCAGGTACTTGCGCGAGCCGAATTTCTTGACGATGGCGTTCAGCATGGAAGTGAGGATGCAGCTTTTTTCCAGGATGCCAAACGCGCCGCTGACCAGAAGGATGAAAAGGATGATGGTGATGATGATCAGGTTGTCTGGTCCCCACAGAACCTCAACCGGAGCGGTGAACCAGCGCCAGATGGGGTAATCAGGGCGGGTCACCGCACGGTAGGAATCGGGGTTGATCACCGTGCGTCCGTCCGTTACGACGCGGTCATAGGTTCCCGTAGGCAGCACGCGGGTGAGGATGCCTGCCAGGAGCATCAGGAGGAGAAGGATCAGAGCTGATTGGATGAAGGCTTTCTTGCTGATCTGGGCACCGGCTTTTTGATCCATGTTATGCTCCTTGTGTGAAGATTTTCGGTGGTGTATCAGGGGGCTGGGGTTGTACAGTAATTTCACAAATTTTACACCCTGCTGGTATGATTAGGGGCAAGTTGAAAAATGACAGACACTATTGAAGCCATCACGCTCATCTCAGGACGAAAGGTAAGCTACTTCATCCGCCAATCCAACCGGGCCAGGCGGCTGCGCATCACCGTCAGCTCCGATGGGGTAATGGTGACCCTGCCCAAAGGCACGCGCCCGGCGGCAGCCGAGCGGTTTTTACAACAGAACTCCGACTGGCTGCTGGCACAATTGGAGAAGGTGGACCGGATGGAAAAGAAGGCGCGCTCCCTGCCGCAGGACGTGATCTACTACCGCGGTGTGCCTGTGCGGATCAAGGTGATCGAGGAGCCCGGGCGCAGCTCCAGGATGCGTGTAGACAAAGTTGAGGACGGGCTGGTGGTGCGTGTGCCGGTCGGCACGCGGGCCAAGCCGCGCGTTCTGGCAGAGTCCTGGCTCAAAGCGCAGGCACGCGCTGAACTCGAAACCATGCTTCGCCAGCAGGCAGCGCGCATGAAGGTGTCACCCAAAAAACTGACCATCCGCGACCAGCGCACACGCTGGGGTAGCTGCTCCACGCGCGGCACCATTTCGCTAAGCTGGCGGCTGATCATGGCTCCGCCACAGGTGTTGCAGTACGTGGTCATCCATGAGCTGGCGCACCTGGTGCAACCCAATCATTCGCCGGCTTTTTGGCAGGTCGTCACCAGGTACGCACCGGACTGGAAGACCTCACGTGCCTGGCTGCACAAGCATGCCCCACAATTGCGTCCGGATAATTCATAGAAAGTGATTGGAATAGGTATAATTCGGTTATGAAATTTCGCCTGGTGGAAGAATTCCCGACTGAACTAAAGGAAAGTTGGAATTTACTTTTGGATGAGAGCAGCTCGCACGTGCCCTTCCTTCGCTTTGAGTACCTGCAGGAATGGTGGGACACGCGCGGAGGTGGAGAATGGCCGCAGGATTCGCGTTTGGCCATCCTGGTCGCGGAAGAGGACGGGGAATTGACGGGGATCGCGCCCTTGTTCATCCCCGGCGGTGAAGAGCCCTCCCGGTTGATGCTGCTGGGCAGCGTTGAGATCAGTGACTTCCTGGATGTTATCTGCTGCCCTGAGAACCTGGAGCGGTTTTGCGCGGAGCTGCTGGCGTATGTGAAAGAGAATCAAATCCGCCTGGGGGACGTGCGGTCGCTGGATCTGTACAACCTGCTGGACTCCTCGCCCAGCCTGGCGACATTGGCCACAGCCGCTCAACAATTGGAGTTGGACTGCTCGGAGTCTGTGCTGCAGCACTGTCCGTATATCCCGCTGCCGGGGAACTGGGAGACCTACCTGGAGGGGATCGACAAGAAACAACGCCACGAGATCCGCCGCAAGATGCGCCGCGCCGCTGAAGACGAGGTGGCAGCTGAGTTTTACATCACCAGCGATCCGGCCCGTCTGGAAGAGGACATCGAAGATTTCCTCTCGCTGATGGAACAGGATACAGATAAAGCCTGTTTTCTGACAGCGAATATGCGCGACCACATGAAACGCACCATGCGCTGTTCCTTTGAGAATGGCTGCCTGCAATTGGCCTTCCTGATCATCGGCGGGAAAAAAGCAGCCGGGTATTTCAGTTTTGACTACCTGGACCGCATCTGGGTGTACAACTCCGGGCTTGACCGGGAGTACATGCCCTATTCACCGGGTTGGGTGCTGCTGGGGCACATGCTGCAGTGGGCCAATGAGAACGGCAAGGTGGAGTTTGACTTCATGCGCGGGGATGAGGATTACAAGTACAAGTTCGGGGCGGTCGACCGGATGGTGAAGAGGATCACGATCGGAATTTAGTAAGTGCTTTCCGCGAATTCTCGCGAATTACTTAATTTTATGAAGAGCATTGATCCACTAATTACACGAATTCCTCTAATTATTGAAAACTTTTGTGAGTGAAATGCTTGATCTTCTCCGGGAGTTTGGTTGTAACTCCCGGAGCCTGCACTACTCCCATTTCTTATTACTTTCTTTACACTTGGTACTTAATATTCGTGCTATCAGTGTTATCTGTGGACTGGATTGATTAAGAAAGTGCAAGCTCCGGGAGATCAAAAACAATCTCCCGGAGAATATAATTCTAAAAATTTTACGATTTTGAGCTGCTTTTCCCTGATTACAAATTACTGATTGCCTGATTACTGTTCTCGATTTACATTTCCCTTGATGCCCAGCGCGGGACGAGGCGGTAGAAGAATTCGATCATGGTGGCCAGTCCGGCGATGGACAGGCGTTCATTCACGCCGTGAACGCGGGCAATATCCTCTTTGGTGACCAGCACCGGGCAGAAACGATACACCTGTGAGCTTATGGCGTAGTAATTGCGTGCGTCCGTGCCGCCCAGCATGACGAAAGGCGCCGTAGCCGTACCCGGGAAGAGCTCGTCTACAACGGACGAAATGTGGCGGTAAGCAACTGCATCCGTGGGGGAGACCGGTGAGGCTTCCCAGGCGTTACCGCGCAGCGGCTCGAAGGTCACGCGCTCGTCCGCGATAACCTTGCGAATACGGTCGCACACCTCAGCGATGGTCTCACCGGGCAGGATGCGGAAGTTGACCACGGCTTCGGCCAGGCTGGGGAGCACGTTGTCCTTGACGCCGCTATGGAAGATGGTGGGAGCCGTGGTGGTGTGGATTGTGGCGGCTGTGTTATTGGATGCGATCAACTTGCGGCGGACGATGCCGCTGAAGAGCCACAGGTTGGCAAACGCGACCTGCATCAGTGGCGAGGCGGACTGACCAAGACCTTTGAAGAGCGGCAGGACGGCCTTGACCTTGTAAGGGAATTGATGGGTCTGCAGGCGGTCCAGGGCGCGTGCCAGGATGCCGATGGCTGTCTGCGGGGCAGGCGTGGAGGAGTGACCGCCATGGGCTTTCACCGTGAACTTGAGGGACAGGTAGCCCTTTTCAGCCACGCCGACCGAGGCGGAATAACCGCGCACGCCGGGGATGATACCATCATAAACACCACCGCCTTCATCGATGACAGACTGCAGGCGGATGCCCTGTTCCTGTAGATGCGCCACGATGGTTTTTGCGCCAGTGC
>Ga0116170_10006017_pt1 | contig 10717 bp, 9 predicted proteins | sample AD_JPNHW1_MetaG_FD_89797 | JGI IMG/M metagenome (GOLD analysis project Ga0116170, IMG submission 89797) | Active sludge microbial communities of municipal wastewater-treating anaerobic digesters from Japan - AD_JPNHW1_MetaG | ecosystem: Engineered > Bioreactor > Anaerobic > Digestate | place... | reverse complement strand
AGAAGTTTCTCCGTGTCAGCGTTCTTCGCGGCAGTTGCCGGGTCTTTTTCGTCTTCAGCAGCCTTTTTCGACAGGTCAAACTTTTTCTCACACCGATAGTTCCGACTGTTAAAGTTCGAAAGACAGGTTATCGTAACTGTATCAGGTATGGCGTCGAGCGCACAGGTCAGGCTCCACTTCGCGGTCTTGCCATTCACCTCAAGCTTACCCGGCGTTGCCAGCCAGGTAAGGGTGCTGGTAAGGGCAGTATCAGCAGTAAAAGTCTGAGAGAATTCAACCTGACGTCTGGCGTTCAGACTGCCCGGAATCGGACTCTGCCCGATGATACCGAGCGAAAAGGATGCCGGCGGTTGCACGACGGTTTTCTGGTTGACATAGAGACGATGGCTGAAAGTTGCGACCAGGCGCCCATTGCCATAGACGTCGATACCGCATTCGATGCTGTACCAGCCGGCACGGTCGGCGGCATTCCAGATATTTCGATTCACCGGCAGGGAAGACTCAAGCGAACGTCTGGCGTCAAAAGCGCCGCTCTCTGCTTTCCAAGTCCAGCTGGCCACTTTGGCCGGAGCAAGGGCCACAAGTCTGGTGCCGGTTGCCGAGGTCGTCACCTCACAGAGGTTCTCGAGCGAAAAAGTCAGTTGCTGGCCGGTAAAGACTGGCTGAACCGAATTATAAGTCTCGAGACAGACGAGATTGCCGTTCAGGCGGCGGCTGGTCTGCCCTGAGGTTGAGTCAGCTCCGGAGCCACTGTTGCCGGTGCCGCCGGTGATCACCGCAAGCTTTTTCTCAAGATCTCTGATCGAGGCACTCAGCCGCTCGATCTGTTCCTGTAAACGACTGACAATCTTATTGATGCTTTTAATCGAGGCATTCAGCCCGGCCCAGACAGATTGAATACGATTGAGCAGAGCACTGCGACTGGCCATATGGCTCTTCTTCAGCTGATAAACCTGCCGGGCATTATTGTCTTTTGCGAGCTGCATGCGTTCAGCAATCGCTGTTTCCCGATTGCGGCATGTCGCAAGCTGCCTGTTCTTAAGGTTTTCAAGTCTCGAGATTTCCCTGTTGATCACCACCGACCGGGCAGGGTCGATCTGCTTCTGCAGAACCTGATATTCGATCAGGGCGTCAAACTCCCGGCTGATTCTGGCAATCTCAGCAGAATTTGCCTGCTGCTCTTTACGGCATGCGGTGTTGGTCGCTGCCAGTTGGCGGTTGACCGCGTTAACATTGTTAACCAGATTTCGCGGCAGCTGGTCGAGTTGACGCTGGTAACTGCCGGCAAGGGTCTGAGTGTTGCTGATCTGTCGCTGCAAAAGACTCTGATTGATACTGATAAAAGACTGATTCAGTCTGACGCTTGCTTCGTAGTTGGCAATCTGCTTTTTTATCACCTGCAGACCGTCACCGGCATCGCCAGTTACCTGAACCACGAACGCCAGCAGGAAAATACCGAGCAGAGCCAGGGTCCCCGCGTTAAACTTTTTCATGGCATCCCCCTTAATAAGGCACGAACATTTTCGACTCTCTCAATCTTTATTCCGGAAAATATCCTGTCTTTTTCATAAACTATACCTCAGCAAAAACCATACCAGCCCCATAGGGCAAAAAGCCGCAAGTTTACGGAAAATTTCCCTCATTCGTCTCGTGACGCCACGTCATTTTTCCCTGCAAATTCGATTTACCCTGCAGGCGAGATCAACACTGGAAAAAGTCCTCTACTGAATACTAAAAAGGCCAGGCTGATATGCCGGGCCATCAAACAGACTCTAATTTCTTTTCAAGATTCAACAAACGCAAAGAAACCGGGGGCATCTTCAACGGCGAGTGAGCTCTTGATAGAGTCTGTTACATTTCAAAGCCAGGGCTTATTGAAAAACAATTGGAAACATAGTAAAAATAGGTGAAAATTCAGACAGGTCGGGTGATATACTTCGACGTTAATCTGCAATCGATACACGAAAGGCCCTAAAATGCAGCGAAGCGAACTTGAAAAAATTCTGGCAGGGTTTTCCAGATGCAGCCTTGCAGTCCTCGGCGATGTCATGCTTGACGAATTCTGCTGGGGAAAAGTTGATCGTATTTCACCAGAAGCACCGGTTCCGATTGTTCAGGTCAAAACCGAAACATGGCGCCCTGGCGGGGCGGCCAATGTTGCCTCGAATCTCACAGCGCTCGGAGCGCGTGCCCATATTTTCGGTCTGGTTGGTGACGACGGTGCTGGGCGCCGCCTCACCGAAGAACTGCAGAAAGACAAAATCGGCACCGCCGGCCTGATAATCGATTCGGGGCGCCGCACCTCGGTTAAAACGCGCATTCTCGGGCAAAACCAGCAGATGATCAGAGTTGATCGCGAGAATACCGATGCCATTGATTATCAGCGCCAGAAAGACCTTCTTTCTGTTCTGCTCGACATGACCGATGAACTCGATGGTGTAATCGTTTCTGACTACGCCAAGGGTGTTATCGTCGATGACCTCTTCAAAGAAGTGGTCAGCCGGTTTCGCAAACTCGGCAAGTTTATCGCCGTCGACCCGAAATTGAAGAATTTCCCGATTTATAAAAAGCCGACAATCATCACACCGAATACCAAAGAAGCCGAAGCGGCTCTGGGCCGGGTTTTTGAAAGTGAAGCAGATGTAATGAAGGGCGGGGTTGACCTGCAGAAGGCGACCGGCGCCGATGCCATTCTCATCACCCGCAGCGAACAGGGTATGAGTCTCTTCGAAAAAGGCCATGAACCGATAACGATTCCGACCCGTGCCATTAAGGTTTTCGATGTCACCGGTGCGGGCGATACGGTAATCAGCACCTTTAGTCTCGGCCTCGCATCAGGCTGCAATATGCGCAGTGCGGCTGAAGTTGCCAACCTGGCCGCCGGGGTTGTCGTTGGCATCGTCGGCACAGCCGCCGCCAGCCGCGAACAGGTTCTCGAACATTACGACAGCAGCCGCTTCGCTGCCACAGGAAAATCATGAACAACCGAAACGATCTACAAAGATATTTTCTTGATGACCTGAGGGCCATGCAGCTGACCGCCTGGTCAGCAGCGGCTTCAGAGCTGGCCGGCAACTTTTCACAGGCGGTCAATATGATGATCACCGCTCTGCGTGCCGGCCAGAGAATTCTGGTATGCGGCAACGGCGGTTCAGCCTCTGATGCCGAGCACATGGCCGGCGAACTGGTCGGCCGGTTTGGCTATGATCGGGCCTCACTGCCATGTATCTCGCTCTGCACTCCCTCAGCGACTTTTACCGCGATTGCCAACGACTATGGCTACGAACAGGTTTTTAAACGCCAGGTTCAGGGTCTTGGTCGGGCCGGCGATGTGCTGGTTGGCCTTTCTACCAGCGGCAATTCACCGAACATCATCGAAGCATTCAAGGTCGCGAAAGAATTGAAAATTACCACAATCGCCATGACCGGCAGCCGTGATTCAAAGCTCTCGCAGATTGCCGATCTGACGGTGCGGGCCCCTTCGGCGAAGACCCCACGAATTCAGGAAATCCACGGCCTGCTGCTGCACAGCATTTGCCGGGCCATCGAAGAAGAGATTTTTCCCGGCCAGGCACCGGCACCTGCGTTGCCGGCGCACAAGATTCTCACCTCCGATGAAATTCCGGCGCTGGCAGCCGCTATAAGTGGCTATCAGTCGGTTTTTACCAACGGCTGTTTCGACATTCTGCACCCTGGGCATGTTTACGTGCTCAACGAAGCGCGAAAAGCAGGCGAACTGCTGATTCTCGGCCTGAATAGCGACAATTCGATCAAAAGACTGAAAGGGCCGACCCGGCCTTATCACCGGTTTGCCGAGAGGGCCATGGTGTTAGCCGCTCTTGCATGCGTAGATTATGTTATCGGCTTCGACGAAGATACGCCAGAGAACCTTATCAAAGCGCTGACTCCAAAAATTCTCGTCAAGGGCGGCGATTACACACCGGCCACCATCGTGGGCGCTGACTGGGTTACCGGCCATGGCGGTTCGGTTAAGGTCGTTCCCCTGCTCGAAGGTCATTCGACCACAGGAATTCTCAACAATGGCAACGGCAAATAACCATCGTAATTATTCAGTAATCGGAGTTGTTCCTGCCAGGCTGGCATCAACCAGACTGCCCGAAAAAATGCTGGCCGATCTCGGTGGCACCCCGCTGGTGGTGATGACGGCACGCACTGCCATGCAGAGCGGCGCTTTCGACGAGGTTATGGTAGCGACCGACTCACAACGCATCGTCGAGGCAGTCGAGAAAGCCGGCTTCAAAGCTTTTCTGACCGACCCTGAACTGCCCTCGGGCACCTGCCGGATCGGCGAAGTGGCCAAACTCACCCAGGCCGACGTCTATGTCAACATTCAGGGCGACGAACCGCTGATCGACGGCGAAGGCCTGCGGCGGGTCGCCGGAGCCTTTGCCGACCAGGCGGTCTGCATGGCAACCCTGGCATACCCTCTGCGCCCTGAAGATGAGAATAACCCAAACGCCGTAAAGCTCGTCGTCGATGCCAATGACGATGCCCTCTACTTTTCGCGCAGCATTCTGCCCTACCCGCGCCTCAGAGAACTGTTCGCACCACGCAAGCACATCGGCGTTTACGGCTACCGGCGTTCGACACTGCTGAAATTACTTGAACTGCCTGCCTGCGACCTTGAAAAAATCGAGAGTCTTGAACAGTTGCGGGCGCTCTATTACGGCATCAAGATCAGGGTGCTTCCGGCTGCGCGTGATTCAATCGGCGTCGATACCGCAGCCGACCTCGAAAGAGTTCGAAATGAACTCGCCAGACGCGCCATCTGAATTTGATCTGGCGTTGCCATGCTTAGTTTTTTGTCGAGACTTGCTGAAAGATCAGGAGAATGAAAATGTCGCATTATGTGTTTATTACTGGTGGAGTGCTTTCTTCGCTCGGCAAAGGCATAACAGCCGCATCTCTCGGTATGCTGCTCAAGGCTCGCGGCCTCAACGTTACCATCATGAAGTGCGACCCCTACCTGAACGTTGACCCAGGCACCATGAGCCCGCACCAGCACGGTGAAGTCTTCGTCACCGAAGACGGCGCCGAAACCGATCTTGATCTTGGCCATTACGAGCGCTTCATCGACATTAACCTGAGCCGCAGCAACAGCGTTACCACCGGGCAGATTTATTCGACGGTAATCGCCAAAGAGCGACGTGGTGACTACCTGGGCGCCACCGTGCAGGTTATTCCGCACGTCACCAACTGCATCAAGGAAAGCATTGTCAGAGCCGCAACGATCAACGACGCCGATGTGACGATCGTCGAAGTCGGCGGCACAGTCGGTGATATCGAAAGCCTGCCCTATCTCGAAGCAATCAGGCAGATGCGCAGCGATGTCGGTCGCGACAACGTCTGTTACATTCATGTCACCTATATTCCCTATTCAAAGGCTATTGGCGAAATGAAGTCGAAGCCAACGCAGCATTCGGTCAAGGAAATGCGTGCCATTGGCCTGGCGCCCGATCTGATTGTCTGCCGCACCGGTCGTTCTCTGACCCGCGAAGTGCGTGCCAAAATCTCGCTGTTCTGCGACATCGACGAAGCTAACGTGCTCGAAGCCAAAGATGTCGATTGCCTCTATGAAATACCAGTCGAAATGGAAAAGCAGGGATTCTCAGAAATCGTTCTCAAGCGGTTTCGCCTTGGTGCTGCTGAACCAGACATGGAGCCAGTCAGGCAGCTGGTTAAAAAATTCAAGAACCCACAGGCTGAAAAAATTCGCATCGGTCTGGTCGGCAAGTATATGAAGCTGGCCGACGCCTATCTGAGTGTCATCGAAGCCCTGCATCACGCTGCCGCACATTTAGACGCGGCACTCGATCTGGTCTGGGTCGCATCTGAACAGATTGAACGCGATGGCGCCGAAAGTCTGCTCAAAGATCTGCACGGGGTTATCGTGCCTGGCGGGTTCGGCGAACGCGGCATTGAAGGCAAAATTCTCGCTGTTCAATATTGCCGCGAGCACAAAATGCCGTTCTTTGGCCTGTGCCTCGGCATGCAATGCGCGGTCATTGAGTTTGCCCGCAACGTTGCCGGCATCGCCGACGCCGGCTCATCTGAATTCAATGCACCCAGCCCGGTCATCACGATGCTCGGTGTCGGTGGCCAACCCGGAAACATCACCAGTGGTGCCGGTATGCGCTTGGGAGCGCTCCCCTGCCGCATTGCCGAGAAGACTCTGGCTGCCTCACTCTACGATACCACGCTGATTTATGAGCGGCATCGCCACCGCTATGCCGTTAACAGCGAATACCGAGCCCGCATTGCCCGCAAAGGTCTGACAATCAGCGGCACCAGCCCCGATGAACAGGTGGTCGAAATTGTCGAAATCAAAGATCACCCTTTCTTCATCGCCTGTCAGTTCCACCCCGAATTCAAATCGCGGTTGATGCGCCCTCACCCGCTATTTAAAGGTTTCTTCGCCGCCGCCCAAAAAAAGGCCCGTTAAACTCTCTGGGTTGATACAACCATGAACTTTCGGTCGCACCAGCGGCAAAGATGTCGCACCTCTGCTGAATCAATCTCTTACCAGGAGACGATTCTGGCGATGGCATGCCGCTTGCTGTAATACAGAAAACGGCATCTGGAGGGCAAAATATGTTAGCCACCTGCATCAGTCTTCTGGTAATCGCTATTCTGTTCGCAGTATTCGGCCCCCGGGCCTTTTTGATAAGTCTGGGGGGCTTTCTGATGGCAACCCTGATCACGGTCGGCAAAACCCTCAAGATTGCTTTTGAGGTTCTCGACTTTTTGAGCGTCATCATTGATATCTTCAGTTTGTTCAGCTGAAAATTCGGCACACCCAGTCAGAACATAAATTCGCCTATGCAGGCGGTTCGATGAGCTTTTTTATGGCCGAAGCAGCAGTGCCTGACTGCAAAAGCCCTTCAATCTCTTCCTGGAGCGCTGCGCGGTTGATTCTGGGCAATAAAGCCTTGATGGTCTCGACGGCCGCCGGTCGCATGCTGAATTCTTCGATGCCAAGGCCGAGCAAAGCAACGAACCCAGCCGCGTCAGATGCCATTTCGCCGCAGACTCCAACCTTGATATCCAGTCGCTGCGCATCTTTTATGCAGGTATTGAGAAATCTGAGAAAAGCCGGGCACATGTGGTCTGCAAGGCCGGCCAGTTTTTCGTTAGTTCGGTCGATCGCATAGAAAAACTGCAACAGATCGTTGGTGCCAAGGCTGATGTATTTTGTGTATCTGCTGATTTCTTCAAGCATAAAAGCTGCTGAAGGCACTTCGAGCATGATACCCCATTCAGGAACCTTTGCCGGCTTCAGTTCATCGATTACCTGCTGATAAACTGCGGCAATCTGGGCCAATTCTGCCGGCACCGCCACCATCGGAAAAATTATCCGGCAGTTACCATGCTGCGCTGCCTTGATCATGGCGCGCAACTGCGGAACCAGAATGTCTGGGCGTGCCAGCGAAAAGCGAACCGACCTGAAGCCCATCGCGGGGTTTTCCTCACGGGCAAGCGGCACATAGCGCAGCGGCTTGTCAGAACCGATGTCGATACTACGCAACACCGCCTGATCAGGGGCTGCCTTGACAACCCTGGTATAAACATCGCACTGAAATTTTTCTGAAGGCAAGTCCATGCTTTCCATGAAAATAAATTCACTTCTGAACAGGCCGATACGTTTGACATCAAGGCGCTTTAACAATACAAGCTCTTCGGTACGCGCCACATTTACCCCAATTTTGACCTTAAAACCATCGGCGGTGGTATCAGAAAGCGGCAGGTTATCGCTGCGCTGTTTTAAACCAGCCTTGTAGGCCTTCAGCTCTTTTTCGTCGGGGTTGAGCATGACCTGGCAGCCCTTGCGGGTGTCAATCAGCACGGTATCGCCGGTGCGGGCCACCAGCGACAGATTAGTCAAACCAAAAACCGATGGGATACCCAGCGCACCCGCGAGAATGGCGACATGCGAGGTGGCACCGCCCGTATCAAGGCAGACACCTTTAAGCTCACCGCGGGCAAAATCAAGAATTTCGCTGGGCGTTACTTCCTGGGCGATCAATACATAAGGCTCGTTGCCGATTTCGGCAGCCGGGCCTTCAAGGCCCATAAGATGGCGCAGCAGGCGATCTCCGACGTCTTTGATGTCGATGGCACGCTCACGCAGATACGGGTCTTCAATGGTGACAAAAATGTTATGCAGGCGATCAACCGTATCTCTGACGATGCTTTCGACGTTGACCTTCTCTTTTTTCAGGCGTGCAATCATCTGCGGTTTGAATTGAGGGTCTTCAAGCATCAACAGGTGTGAATCAAATATGGCAGCGTACTTTTCGCCATGCCGCTCTTCGGCGCGACGCCGAAACCCCTGAATATCGTCAGCCGTCATTTTAACAGCCGCTTCGAGCCTTTCGAGTTCGCCGGCGACCTGCTCTTCCTCAATCGGCGTGCGTTTCACCTCTATGCGTTTGCGAAACACATAGCTGCGGGCCAGACAGGTGCCGCTCGAGCCGATAATTCCCGTCAGCACTACCGATTGTTTCTGCAGTTTTTCAGACATTTCAGGCCATTTCCTCACCGAATCCGCTGTCAATCAATGAAGCAATCGCATCGACCGCTTCGATCTCATCACTGCCGTCAGCGGTGATCGTGACTTTCTGACCCGGGCCGGCAGCCAGCATCATAACTCCGAGAATGCTTTTGGCATTGATTTCGGTGTCTTCTTTGATCAGCTGAATCTCTGATTCAAACTTACCGGCCAGTTTCACCACGAGTGAAGCTGGCCGCGCGTGCAGACCCAGCTTGTTTCTGATTTCAACTTCTTTTCGCTTCATGCTTAATCCTTATATGAGAATTCCCCAGTGGTAGAGCACCAGGGCACATACCATCAGCAGAAAGGAAATCAGCAGCACATCAACCCGGGCACGATAGGCAACAGTGCCAAGAGTAACGAGCAGCAAGGCTCCCAATCCCTGAACTACCTTTTCACCAAAATAGAAATACTCAAGCGGCAGATTGGTCAACAGAAATGGCGTATGCACGTTCACATGATTCGGAATCAGGTAAGCGAGCAGAACCATAGTACCGAGTCGCAGATTCTGCCTGATCTGCGGAAACTGGAACTGACGCAGGGTCTTGATAACATGCGTTCCTTCGCGGTAACCCCAGAAAATACCGGCAAATCTGAAATAGAGATGCGGTAAATTGTAGAGCACCAGAAAAATCAGCGGGGTGAGCAGGTAATTGCCGAAGGCAAAAATCAGCGCCACCACAGCCACGAACGGGCGCCAGCTGTCCCAGAAGAGGCCGTCGCCGATGGCAGCGCAGGCCGTCATCAAACCTTCCTTGGTATCGTGAATGACTTCTTCACCGATCTCACCATGGCTTAGACGCTCTTCAAGTGCCAGCGTGACCCCCATAACCACCGAGGCGAAATATGGGTTGGTATTAAAATATTCAAGATGGCGCATATAAGCAGCTTCTCTGGCTGGGCCTGGGCTATGCAGCTGATCGATACCCGGTCTGATTGAATAAAGAAAACCCATGCTCATCATGCCCCGGTAATTCCATGAGGATTGCAGGAAAAAGCTGCGAAAGGCGATGCGGGCGAGGAGCAGGCGCGGCAGTGCTCTCATTTTTTCACCCCCGCCGGGCGGTTTCGATACATGACGACCAGGGCCGCCCCAAGACCGAGCCAGAGCTTGGCGGGCAACAGAGTAAAAGCGATGATGCCGCCGACAAAGTAGCGAATTTCTTCACGACTCTTGAGAACCATGCTGGCGAGCACCGAAAAGCCAATGGCAGGCAACAGACCCTGCACGACGATAAAACCACTGCCATGCTTAAAACTGAGTGACTGGGTGAAGTATTTCAATGGTTCAACCCCTAGCCAGACCACCAGAAAACAAAAAACAAAGGCCTTCGTAAAAGTAAACACACCCCCAAGGGTGTGCCCGAGGGCAATGGCCCAGAGAGAGTTGTCTTCGACCTTCTGACACACCCAGGTATCTAGACTTGTATTCAGGCGCCTGACGAACATGTCAAGGCTGCGGCCAAGCAGGCCGAGCGCTACCGACAGTAACAAAGCCACTGTGTAGCAGACTTCGCGCTCCGAATAGCTTTCGTTAGAATGGCCAGAGATAAAGCCCAGGGCAACCGAAAGCACCGATGCCAGAGCAGCATCAGGGGGTACATTCATGCCGAGCGGCAACTGCTCGATCCAGAGAAGCTGCAGAATGACGCCAACCATCAGCCCGAGCTTAAGCCCGGCAGCAGCTTCGCCGTAAATGCCGCCAAGAAAAAGCCCGGTCAAAGGCGCCGCCACGATTGGCTGTGAGATCATGAACTGCCAGGTCGCAGTCGAATCAAGATCGACAATACCACCGATCAGGGCAATCAGGAGTGAGGCTGTCAGGTGTTCCGGCATTGATTCTCCATGATCAGGTCAGCGGTGGTTATTCTTCCATTCGTTGGCAAAGTCGTTCAAAGCATATTCGGGGGTGAGGTCACCGTTCAAAACCTGCTTGAGCTTCTCGCCGAGGGGCGCGTAAATCTCGCCGCGCCAGGGGCTGTTAATGATTTTTCTACTGGTTTGCAACTGTCTGATAAAGGTCTGCAGATAAGGATCTTTTTTAAGTTCTGGAGCTGAAAATACGGTGCGCCTGGCTGGCAGACCGAAATTAATCATGGTAAGACGTTTCTGAACCTCTGTGCTGAACAGAAAACGGGCGAATTT
>Ga0116170_10006016_pt1 | contig 10717 bp, 9 predicted proteins | sample AD_JPNHW1_MetaG_FD_89797 | JGI IMG/M metagenome (GOLD analysis project Ga0116170, IMG submission 89797) | Active sludge microbial communities of municipal wastewater-treating anaerobic digesters from Japan - AD_JPNHW1_MetaG | ecosystem: Engineered > Bioreactor > Anaerobic > Digestate | place... | reverse complement strand
TACCAATGAGGGGAAAACCTTCAGGTTCCGTATTACCCGAAAGTATTGTCAGGCAAATTGTTAAGTGATTAAAAAACAGAAAAATAATGAAACAAAAATTTGGATTACAACATAGAAGGGGGGACTGAAGGGCTGAGGAACTAAAAAACGGAAGTACAGAATGATTGAAACAAACGAAAAAAAAAATGAAACCCGAAGGGTTTAATGTTCATCACCTCCAAAGCATTTGGGGGGGGTAGAACCAACGCATCCATCAGAACCAATTACCTCAGCTGGGTAAAATATGAATAGCGCCGGGTTTTAACCCGGCGAATAATGAATCACCAACCAAACCCGTCCGCGGTGGAATGATCGCCAATGGTAGATTCTTTCCTTCGGACGGAAAGGGAAAAAGGTTAAACACAAAGGCTCTAAGACACAAAGAAAAAAGAGGAAAATCAAATACCCGACGGGTTTAACGTTCATCACCTCCAATGCATTTGGGGTAGAACCAACGCAACCATTCGAACCAATTACAAATTAGCCGTGTAAAATACAAATCAGGAATAAATCCGATGTTTGTCACCCACTTCAACAAACAAGTAAAAATCCTGCCAGGTTATTTTAGGAAAAGTCAGGAGTTGCGCCTAAGAGTAAGGAAATTAAGAACTGAAACCAAAAAATGTTATATCCCTTTTGGCACATCATTTTTTCAGCAGAATACAATGACAAAAATCAGTAGTCTCAGCTACAATAAAATAGGTAAAATGACGATGCATTTTAGGATAGAATAGCGTATATTAGTCCATCCTGTAAAAACGCGGAAGCGGATATTTCATTTTTACCAATTTGCTGAAATGAATATGAGAACACCATTGATTTTCTTTATTTTAATTATTTGTTTGTTGGATGCCAATGCCCAATGGACCGAGATAAAAACAACAATTAGTTACGCTCCAACGGACATTTATTTTGCTGATTCGATGAACGGCTTTATCAGTTGTTCATTTGGAACGGTTTTAAAGACAAATGATGGCGGGAAAAGTTGGGTGTCTTCAACGCCTGCGTCAGAAGCTTTAACGTCGATATTTGCTGTCGATAAAGACACGGTATATACTGCCCGGACAACAATGTATAAAACCAAAGACAACTGCAATACCTGGAGCAAGTATGGTAACTCAGATAATTGGGGAGCCACCATTTTTGATATCTATTTCACCAATGCGGCTACAGGTTTTATTATAAAATCATTTTCGTTATATAAATCAAATGATTATGGTAAAAGTTGGAAAGAAGTTTACAATTATGCGCCGAAAAGTTCAATTCTTTTCACGAGTAAAGACACCGGCTATGTATATGGTGGTGACGAAAGCAATATCTGGTGCGATACCTATCCATGCCCATCGAAATCTTATGGGCAATTGCTCAGGACCACAGATGGGGGCGAATCCTGGCAAAAACTAATTTTTTTCAACGACTCTCTAAACCTTGTTGGAGCTACCTTTTTTGACAATAACCATGGGGTGGTTATTACAAGCCATAACACGTTACACAGGACATCGAATGGAGGTGAAACCTGGAGCATGAAAAGGATAAATATTAACCCTAAAATTACCAAAGGACTATTCTTTAATGAACTGATTGGATATATTATCACGTTAGACAATAAAATTTATTCGACAAAAGATGGAGGAGATTCGTGGTTAGAAGAATTCTCGTCAAATACAGATTTATATTACATGGCGAGTACCGGAAAGGCAATAATTATCGCAGGAGCTAATGGATATATTTTGAGAAATGAGGTAAACTCTTCTCAGACAGTTGAAACGATAAACAAAACCTGCGAATCGTCTGTCAGGATCTATCCTAATCCTTCAACCGGAATAATCCATCTGTCGGGCATCGATGGTTCAAAAATTCATTCATTCTGCATTTATAATTCCTTAGGGCAACGTTGTCTTAATGTCAAGGAATTATCGGATCACACAATGGATTTAGGGCAATTGCCTTGCGGAATCTATCAGGTTCATCTTAGGTATGACGACAATAAGGAGTTCAAAACAAGAATTACCGTTTCCCATCATTGAATAGCCCCCCGGAATGTAGCTCAGCCGGTAATTACCGGAACGGGAGCTCATGCTGGTTCCGATGGCTATAGGAAGTGCTAAACGTTCAGTGTCCTATTTATTAGGTGCTGGCATTTATTCAGTTTTCTCGTTTCCAAAAACAGGTCCTTTACCAACTTCAAATTTGCCCTCATAATATCGTTTTCTAATCTCGACGGCTTCCTCTATCCATTTTTCTACACCATGAAGCTTCATTCGGCAGAGATTATACACTTTCATATTGTGAGGAAATGCCGCGCCTTGTTGAGTAGGCATTAGCAATTTACAGGGGAAATCATCACATTCATAGCAATAAGTTGCTCCTTTTTTCTGTACACACTCCCATGTAGCACAATTCTTACTTATTACAAATTTGCAATGACCTTTCTCGTCTCTACAGCCTTTACATGGAGTTTCATCCCTTGAAATTTTCAAAAATTCAGAAACTCGAGTTTTATATTCTTCTGTAATGTTGCCCTCGTATGAAGGACAGTTAAAGCCTTCGCCCCATCTCCCCTTCGCCCTTCGCCCAGTCGCACCTTCGCCCTGTCGCCCAGTCGCCCCGTCGCCCCGTCGCGCTTCACGCTGTCACTCATAGCTCAATCCTTCCCTGATGCTTCGCTTATTGGCACTACGGGCCGGCACAACAACAGCTATCGTACTAAAAACGATAATAATAGCTAACCACACCAAAATTCCGGTCAATGAAACATCAAAATTGAGGGTGGTCTCGAAGAAAATCTCAAAAAACTTATTGCCCAAATAATAGCTCACCGGAACCGATGCAACAACCGCAATAACCCAGCTCATCCATCCCGTTAGAAAACCTTCGGTAAGTATGAGCTGATAAAGTTTCGGGGTATCTACACCAATGGCACGCAAAATCGACAATTCGCGCAACCGCTCCACCATATTTATTCCCATGGTGGTTATTAACCCCAACCCACCAACCAGAATGAGCAACAGGGTAACCATGATGAGCATGGAGGTAATTACCACCAAATGGTCAATCACTCGCTCCTTGTACTGGTCTTTCCGGAATACAAGGCTTACGGGGTATTGATTTGCTTTAAACCATTGTTCCAATTTGGCGGAATTGGCCGAAAGATCGGTTTGATCTCCTTTGAACGAAATTAAGGCACTGTTGGTCTTTCCAACCATTGCAGGCCATTGGGCAAGAATCGTTTTACTTACATAAACCGTGGGACCGGAGAATAATTCACGGATCGATCCAACCACTTTCAACGTTTGAGTTTGTCCGTTTACCTTCAGGGTGATGGTATTACCCAACCTCACGTCGGGATATTTTGCCAGAAAAACATGGTTTACCACCACCTCACCAGCATTGCCCGAAAGCCATTTTCCATCAATGATTTCGGGTACAAATAAGTGGGTTTGAAGCGGCACTACTTTTACGTCCATCAATTCACTTTCGGGTTTGCCCGGAACGATCCGGGTGGCCCTGGCGTATCCCCAGGTTTCGTAATCGGCCACGATAGGTAAACAATCGAGTGAAGCACAAAAAACAGCTTCGTTAACCCCTTCCGACAGGAACATGGAAATGTCGTAATGCTGGTTGGTAAAACGACTGTTTACAGTATCCTTCAGCGAAGTACGGATATTAAATGCCGAAATAAAAACAGCGCCCCCCAGTACCAGGGTGATTAAAGTAAGAACCAAACGTCCTTTGCGGCGAAAAGTGTTCCTGATTGCCAGTAGCGTTATGTTTGATAGTCCCATTTTACGAATGAATTGCTGGCTGTGTTCCGATTTTATCGACAAGGTATCGGAAACGCCATAATCGTTCAGCGCTTCGCGAACCGTGATGCGGCTGGCCCGGTAAATGGGTGCAAAGGCAACCAGAACAGGGAGCACCGTACCAATTGCCAGTTGAATTGCCCATACCCCATGCGAAACCTGCTGATTAAACAATTCAAAATTAAGCATCGAAGCAACAAATTGGGCAAACCCTCTGCCAGCCAGGTAACCCAGCGGCAATGCAATGAGGGTGGCAACAATCCCGAAGATAAAAACAATGCGGATGTAGATGGAGGTGATTTTCCGAGTAGTTGCCCCTATGGCTTTCATAACCCCAATTTGGCGGGTTTCCTTTGCCATGATGGCCATAATCATGTTGATGATTAAAAAACAGCTGAGAAGCAATGCCAGCACACCAAACATTTGCAGCAGGAACATCAGCGAATCCATTTGCGACTGATGGATATGCCGGCCGGGTGTCAATATTTCGGTACGGATTATTTTGATACGGTTACTTTCGAGAAAAGAGACCGTTTTTGCCATCTGCCTTTCAATGGTGGGCCTGTCGCAGGAATTGGTACGGATGGTAAATTTCAATTCGGGACTGATACCGGTAAGATGCATCGATTTTACAAAGCTTTTGCTCACATAGCCATATAACAACCCTTCCATCCACGAAGGTGCTTGTCCGGGGTCGTGAACAATGCCCGATATTTTCATTTCGGTGGTTCCAAAGCCCGGAATGGTAACCCGGTAATGTTTCCCTTCGGCAATATCGGTAAGTCTGTTTCCGGTGCGTTCTATCAGCATTTCGTTGCCAGTTGCCGGAATTTTTCCGGAGAGTAACCGGTAGGTGTTGATTTGCACATTCGATAAATCGTCAACAACAAAAAGCCAGATAGGAACCAATTCGTTGTTGCCGGTTTCGACCCGTCCCATGATCTTGTTACGGGTCTCAACGTATTCATTCCCCGGCAATAAACGAGCTTGTTGCAACAAGTCGTCTGAAATGGTGTCGACAACCAGCGTAAAGGCAGCCGGATTGGTCTTCCGGTAATTATCGTTCAGGTTTCGCCCCAGTATCTGGTAGGCTGTTGTCATCATCGAAACGCCAAAAGCACCCAGTACAATGGCCAGCAGTACGATGAACGAACGTCCCTTGTCGCTTAACAGGTCGCGTATTATTTTCTTCGAACTTGGGTACATGGATTAGCTGTTTAAAATTTGACCATCCAACATTTCAATTTTACGCGAATACCGTAGTGCAGTATCTTTTTCGTGGGTTACGTACACAATGGTTTTGCCCTCATCCGACAAGGAGTTAAACAATTGATGAATACGGGCAGAATTGGCACTGTCTAAATTCCCGGTTGGTTCGTCGGCAATAATAAAACCGGGATTATTGGCCAACGCCCTTGCAATGGCAACCCGTTGTTTTTCGCCACCGGAAACCGATGCAGGGAATTTATGGGCCAACGCCCCAAGATCCATGCGTTCGAGCAGCTCCATGGCCCGGCCTTTCTGCTGGCTTCGGGCTATTCGGCTGGTAAATTCCATGGGGAGCATGACGTTCTCGAGTACAGTAAGCGTAGGCATCAGCTGAAAAAACTGGAATACAATACCCAAATTTCTGCCACGCCATTCGGCCAGTTGATTACCCCTGAATTGATGAAGGGGGATTTGTTCAATGAACACTTCTCCTTTCGTAGGCTGGTCGATGCCGGAAAGCATGTTTAGCAGGGTCGATTTTCCACAACCCGATTTTCCGGTAATCACCACAAATTCGCCCTTCCCGATCGAAAAAGAGACTCCGTCTAAGGCGGTGAAGCGTTTATCGCTTCCGTTAAATACTTTGGTAAGATTTTTCACCTCAATAAATGCACTCATAATTTTCTTTTTAAAAATTGATGAGCAAAACTATTGAGGACGGCACAACCAGTCGCCCGGATGGACCCAGCCGGACATCTCTCTTTTTTTTAGCCTGAATCGATGATTGTTACAAAAGCCCGTTCCGGTATTCCGACGGAGTAAGACCGGTAAATTTCTTAAAAACCGTATTAAAAGTCGATTTGGAAGGGAAGCCCGCCTCAAGGGCAATGGCCAGTAGGGTATAATTTTTAAACTTCGGATGACTCAACAATTGCTTTACCTCTTCAACACGGTACTTATTGACAAAATCGTAGAAATTACTTTCGAGTCCGCTATTGATCACCTCCGAAAGCTGGTTCCTGCCCATGTTTACCATCTTTGCCAGCGAAGTGAGGGTTAACTCCGGATCGCAATAAGGTTTGTGCGTATCCATGTATTGCTGCAAACCGGAAGAAAGGGAGGCATCGATGGTTTTGGGTTTGGCTGGTTGGGTGGAATTTTGCACGGCAACTTCCGAAACATCCGCGTTCGAAAAGATGGATTTCTGAAACAAACCTTTGTAACCCAGCACAAATATGGATATGGCAAAAACAACCGATACCAGCGGGTTCATCCATTCGGTTCCAAAATGATGGATGGCCCCGGCAAACATAATGGCCAAAACAATAAACACCAGTACGAAAGCAACTAAAAAAGTGTTTAACCATGAAATATCAACTTGTTCGATATTGGAGAATTCCTGTTGGGCCGACAGGTTTACTTTTCGCGTAATTTTGACAATCTGAAACAGATATACAGAATATTGAACCAGCAAAACCGACCAGATGATGCCATTCAATAAGGTGGAATGCGAAGTTAAGGATTGAGCCCAAGCCGAATCGTCGCCATGGATAAAGGCCGGAATATGAACCGACATAAAGAAGACAAAAGGGATAAAATGCAACAGAGTGCTTAACGAAAAACGAAAATCATACTGTTCCAATTTCTTGACATATAGCCAAATCAAAGGAATCACAAGCATCAGAAAGGGCTCTTTGATACGATACGGGTCGTTAAGCGTTTGATGTATCTCCGGAATGATAAAAACAGAATGAACGATGCTTATACTCATTACCGAAAGCAAAATAGCCAGGTATTTATTCGCCACATTCTGCCTTTTGTTGTGGTTAAGCAAAAAAGCCATGTAGAATCCCTGAACAATACCGGCGTATATCAGAATTGAAATCAGGGTTTTCAAGCGTTTCTCTCTTTTTCCATTTGATTACGCAGGGTCATTGAAATACCATCAAAACCCCAGCTATCGGGATTCAGTTCATTGATCACAAAATAGTTTGTCAGATCGTTCGAACCCAGCGTGCGTTTTACCATCTCTTTTCCGGCCTTGATTACTTCCGCCATCTGTTCGGCCGAACTGGTTCCTTTCGAAATCTTGATTTCAATGGCACAAACCTTTTCGCGTTGATGGATATCGATTGGCTTTGATCCAATGATCCAGTTCGATTGATCAATTTCGTCAATCGTTAGTACAGTCAATTCAGGATCACGCCCCATCCGGTTTACGATCAGGTCCATTAATCCGTTAACCAATGACTCTTTTTGCTCCTGGCTCACCTGTTGCTTCACATATTTTACATTTACGAATGGCATAAATCGGTTTTTAGTTTTACTATTTTAAGTGAATGAATTTCTCCACGTTACCTGTTTGTGTCACACCCTCCCACCCGATTGCAACGGTCGGTACGGTGTTTTCAGGAACAAATCTATCACATTCTCCACTTCACGCCTCCTTGTTTGCCCCATTTTCTTGAAGAGAAGGTTTCTTTGGAGCTCATGCTGGTTCCGATGGCTATCGGAAGTGCCGACCGCTCAGTGCCGTTTATTTCATTTTTTATTTTGTCCGTATGGGTATCCATATTTCTTCTTCCGAATCGGGGTCTGCATTTTTGTATTGATCGCCCAATACTTCAAAATGGGGTCTGTCGTCTAACGAGTAAACAGAATTAGGAAGCCAGACGCCAAAAATATATTGAAAGATCCGATTATCGCTACTTGAACCTTTATAGTCGAAAACAGCGTAAAGTCCGGCTGTCAGTGTGAACGTTTCCATATCGCCGGGCACGTGCTCAAAGTCCGACACTTCAACTGCCGCCCATTTTTCAAAGAGATTAGCAGGTTTAAAGTCCTCAAAATAGGTCGGACTATAAATGGCCATAGAAATGAAATCATTGGTCAGTTTGTAGGAGATTTCTTTACGTCCGGGCATAAAGCTTCTCCATAGCTCTCCCGTCCTGTTGTCAGATAAACTCATGATTAACCGTTTACCTACCAGTTTCTTTTCGTTCAATTTTTCGATTCTTGGTTCCATCTTATATTTATCGTATCCGGGTGGTGTAATTTGAGACGCGGGCCGTTAACGATCATTCAGTTTTCGTTGCAAATCATTTTAATTCACCGCCTCTTTTCTGGGAATACCTACATAATACAAATCGAATCCCCCTTTTCCACCTGGTCGGTTGGACGAAAATATCATCAGATCATTGTCAAATTCCCATTTATTTGACCGTACAATTGGCCGGTATTCGTCATATTCCGTATTGATACCACTTCCGAAATTTATCGGTTTACTCCACTTCCCGTTTTCAAAACAGGAATAATATAAGTCATAACCTCCAAAGCCTCCATCGCGGTTTGAGGTGAAGACTAAAAGATTATTGGTAATGGAAGGACATTTGTCATCCGATGCGGAAGAAAGAATTGTATCCATCTCAACCGAAGCAGGTTCATTTTCAGATAAAATCTGGAGAATCTCTTTGCTGCTATCCGTTTTAACTTTATAAATGTCGAAATTGCCCTTTCGGCTTGAGGTAAAATAAAGTTCGGAGTGATTATTGTTGAATGTTGGATAGGCATCATCCGCATTGGAGTTTACAGATTGAACCAAACGGGGATTTTCATAATTTTCATTTTCAAGATTCTGTGTAAAGAAAATGTCCTGATTTCCGTTTAAATTGCTTGAATAGAGAAAAATGTACGACTCAAATCTTCCGTTACCATTCGTTCCATTGGATTTAACGCCCATTGGAATAAAGCAGGGACCAAATTCATCGAAAGGGGAATTAATTTTATTTAATGCACTTCTGATATTTCCATTTTCAATATAAACATCAAGGTTCGTGTGCGTATTATCATACATGTCGAGTTTGCCGCTTTTTTTGGAAAACTCAACCGACATTAATTTGTAAACAATGTCAAAGTCCTTTCCCTGACTATTTCTGTTTGATGAAAAGCAAAAAGGGAATGTCTCTCCAAAAATCGGGATGTCTGAATTGTAGTCGTCAAATTCTGTGTTAAAATCTGTCAGGTTTGTAGGTGTAGTTGGGAAATGCCCAATTGAATAGTTGTTTCCGGAATTCGTACTAAATAAGTCACAAGAAAAGAATGTGCCTGATACTACGATTAAAAAAACGATTCCTTTTAAAATTCCATAATTTTTCATTCTCCCTTGCATTTAATCGTAAGACGTTTTAGCATTTTATCCATCGTTAGCTCAAAGTTGGTACTATTTCATTCAATTACAAAATTTTCAGTAAGTTGTTTTAAATATCAACACCATTTGATATTATATTCTTCCTATTTCATTCTGTTTTTTTGTTTGGGGTACTTTGCGACTTTGCACGACCTTGCATTAAAATTTCACGCAAAGCCGCCAAGGACGCAGAGCTGAAAATATGACATTATTATTTGCGTACTACTTAGTTGCCGGAATCAATTGTGCTAAGCGATTGTTCGACATGTCCGCCGACAACGATAGACTTCGAATACCGCTATCCTTTTCCTGATCGGATTGAAGAGCATTTGAGGGCTTTTTACTCCTACCCCATGCTTTCAATCCCCTCTCCCACTTGTTTGCAACTGCCTGCCCCGTAATCGGGGAGCGGGTTTTACAAAGTCGTTTGCAACGACCAATCAATAACTGGATCTGTTAAAATGAACGGCATGAAACTTCAAATTGGAGAACAATCATCGTGTTTATAGGTTCTTGTGGCTTTCTTCCCGTTAAAAACAAGAATAATCAACCTCTCCCCAATAAAACGGGGCAGGCAATTACAAACGAAGGGTGCCAGAAATTGTATCTTTATCAGGGTCTTTGACAACTCTTTGTAAGTGATTGATTTTTAATTTAGTGTTGTGAATGGCTTTCAAATTGTATCTTTATCAGGGTCTTTGACAACAACTTGAATTTGCTTAAATGTTTCAGGCGTGTTGTGAATGGCTTTCAAATTGTATCTTTATCAGGGTCTTTGACAACGCTTCCGGCCTCCTTAATTTGCGATTCGTTGTTGTGAATGGCTTTCAAATTGTATCTTTATCAGGGTCTTTGACAACTATATGACTTCAGGTGAATACTCGGAAATTGTTGTGAATGGCTTTCAAATTGTATCTTTATCAGGGTCTTTGACAACGGGTCGTTTCCGAAACCTAATTTATCCTGTGTTGTGAATGGCTTTCAAATTGTATCTTTATCAGGGTCTTTGACAACATTTAATTTTACACTGTAATCATAAAACAAGTTGTGAATGGCTTTCAAATTGTATCTTTATCAGGGTCTTTGACAACCAGGAAAACTTACGATCGGTTATGGAAGTAGTTGTGAATGGCTTTCAAATTGTATCTTTATCAGGGTCTTTGACAACTTTCGAGGCTTAAAATTTTAAGCTATGTACGTTGTGAATGGCTTTCAAATTGTATCTTTATCAGGGTCTTTGACAACCTAACTCCGTAATCTGTATTCCCAGAATTTGGTTGTGAATGGCTTTCAAATTGTATCTTTATCAGGGTCTTTGACAACTTTCAGAAAAAACGGTTGTTTGGCAATCTTGTTGTGAATGGCTTTCAAATTGTATCTTTATCAGGGTCTTTGACAACAACAAAAAATCAACTGGAAGCGAAAAAAGGGTTGTGAATGGCTTTCAAATTGTATCTTTATCAGGGTCTTTGACAACGCT
>Ga0116170_10006013_pt1 | contig 10723 bp, 6 predicted proteins | sample AD_JPNHW1_MetaG_FD_89797 | JGI IMG/M metagenome (GOLD analysis project Ga0116170, IMG submission 89797) | Active sludge microbial communities of municipal wastewater-treating anaerobic digesters from Japan - AD_JPNHW1_MetaG | ecosystem: Engineered > Bioreactor > Anaerobic > Digestate | place... | reverse complement strand
TTCGGATTTCGTCGAAATGTTTGTCGGCGTGGGCGCTTCGCGCGTGCGCGACATGTTTGAGCAGGGCAAGAAACATGCGCCCTGCCTGATTTTCATCGACGAGATCGACGCGGTCGGCCGCAGCCGTTTCTCCGGCATCGGCGGCGGCCACGACGAGCGCGAGCAGACGCTCAACGCCCTGCTGGTGGAGATGGATGGATTCGAAACGTCCGAGGGCGTCATCATCATTGCCGCGACGAACCGGGCGGACGTGCTGGACCCCGCGCTGCTGCGGCCGGGTCGCTTCGACCGCCAGATCATCATCGACCTTCCGACCCTGACGGGGCGCGAGGAGATCTTGAAGATGCACGCGCAGAAGATCCGTCTGGCGCCGAACGCGGATCTCAGCCGCATTGCGCGCGGCACGCCCGGGTTCTCGGGGGCCGACCTCGCCAATCTGTTGAACGAGGCGGCCCTGCTGGCCGCGCGCCTGGGCAAGCCGGGCGTTGAGCACATCGACCTCGAAGAGGCCCGCGACAAAGTGCTGTGGGGCCGCGAGCGTCGCAGCCGCGCCATGGAAGACCGCGAGCGCCGGATCACCGCGTGGCACGAGGCGGGGCATGCGCTGCTGCAGGTGCTTTGCAAGAACACGGAGCCGCTCCACAAGGTGACGATCATTCCGCGCGGCCAGGCTTTGGGCGCGACCATGTCGCTGCCCGAGCGCGACGTGCTCAACCGGACGAAGAACGAGCTGCTGGATCAGCTGGTGGTGCTGATGGGCGGCCGCATTGCGGAGCAGCTTTTCACCGGCGACCAGTCGACCGGGGCCCGCATGGACATCAAGATGGCCAGCGACATTTCGCGCAAGATGGTCTGCGCCTTCGGCATGAGCGACGTGTTTGGCTTCCAGTCCTTCGGCGACAACCAAGAGGTTCTCTTCCTGGGACGCGAGGTGGCCCGCAACCAGGCTTACAGCGAGCAGACGGCGCGGAAGATCGACGAGGAGGTCGAGCGCCTGGTGACGGACGCCTATGCGCGCGCCGAGCGGATGATCAAGGAGAACCGCGAGCGGCTTGAGAAGCTGGTGGAGCATTTGCTCGAGGCCGAAACAATGGACGGGCGCGATGTGGAGGAGCTGCTGAAAGAGGGGCGCATCCTGAGCGAGGAAGAGCGCGCCGCCAAGAAGGGGCTGGGCAAAGACGGCCAGCCGCTGCAAGCGGCGGCCGTGTCGCCGGTCCCGGAGGCCTCCGGCGAGAAGGTCGACAAGGAGACGACGATTTCCGACAAACCGTCGCTTGGGGAACAAGCCCCGGTTGAGGCAGATAAGTCGGCTGGCGGTCCCGTGTCGGACAACGCACCGGAGCCGCCTCCGTTGCCGTGAGCGGAGTGCGGATGAAAGCATGCGTAGAGCTTGTCGGGCGTGACGGCGGATGTGGCCAGGGCGTTTGGCGGTGTTGCGACAAACGGATACCGCTGGCGTCGGCGCAGATCATGGGCATTGTGAATGTGACGCCCGATTCGTTTTCGGATGGAGGACGGTGGTTCGACCCCGGCCTCGCGGTTGAGCACGGCTTGCAGCTTGTTTCGGAAGGCGCCGACATTTTGGACATCGGCGGCGAATCGACGCGACCGGGAGCTTCGGAGGTGAGCGAGGCGGAGGAGGCCAGGCGCGTGTTGCCCGTGATTCGCGCGCTCGCGGCTCAGTGCCGGACGCCGCTCTCGGTCGATACGCGGCGGGCGGCGGTGGCGCAGGCGGCGGTGGAGGCCGGGGCCTGCATTGTCAACGACGTGACGCCGTTTGTGGGCGACGCCGCGATGGTCGACGTGGTGCGCGAGACGGGCGCGGGTGCGGTGCTGATGCATCTGCGCGGCACGCCGCAGACCATGGACCGGTTGGCCGCCTACGACGATGTGCTGGCAGAGGTCGAGAAGGCGCTTCGGGAGGGATTAGACGCCGCAAACGCGCAGGGGATTCCGCGCGAATGCGTGGTGATCGATCCCGGGATCGGGTTCGCGAAGACGACGGAGCACTGTGTGGCGGTATTGGCCGCGACGGCGCGGCTGGCGCGGCTGGCTCCGGTGCTGATCGGAGCGTCGCGCAAGCGGTTTATCGGCGAGCTTTGCGGCGAAGCCAAGGCCGAGGCGCGCGTGGGCGGAAGCGTCGGTGCGGCGGTGTGGAGCGTTCTGCAGGGCGCTGCGGTCGTGCGCGTTCACGATGTTGGGGCGACCCGGCAGGCGCTGGCGGTGGTGAAGGCTTTGTCGGACAGAAAGGGCGTTTAACGCGCATGTTCGAAGGTTTACAGATCGGCTTCAATGACGTCGTACAGATCGCATTTCTGTATTTCGGCATTTACGCGCTTATCCGGTACATCAAGGGCACCCGCAGTGCGCAGGTGCTGCTGGGTTTCTGCGTGCTGGTTGTCTCGCTTCTGCTGTTCACGTCGGTATTCCGCTTCGACGTGCTGTCGCGCGTGGTTTATTTTCTTCTGATTTATCTGGCGCTGAGCATGGTGGTGGTGTTTCAGCAGGAGATCCGCCGCGTCATGGCCTTGGTCGGAGGTCATCAACTGTTCAAACGCTCGTACGCGCTGCGCCAAGAGGCTGTTCCCGAGACGCTGTGTCGCTGCATCCTCGATTTGGCGAAGGCGCGCATCGGGGCGCTGATTGCCGTTGAGAGAGGCATCTCGCTTTGCAGTTACGAGGACTCCGGCGTCAAGCTGAACGCGTTGGTGAGCCACGACTTGTTGGTGTCGATTTTCACGCCGCCGCTGCCGTTGCACGACGGCGGAATTGTTATGCGCGACGGCCGCATTGCGGCGGCCCACTGCCTTTTCCCCGTTTCGAATCAGAGCGAGCTGAGCACGTCCGGAATGCGGCACCGCGCAGCCGTGGGCCTGAGCGAGGAAACCGATGCGGTGGTCATTGTGGTGTCCGAAGAGACCGGCATGATCTCTGCGGCCTACAACGGGCGGTTGCATCGCTACGATGCGCAGGACAACATTCAGAAAGTCATTCTGCGGTGGCTCAGAGTGGCCATGCCGCATGAGCGAAAGCGGAGCCAAACGCTGACGGACTGGTTCGCGAGTCAGGGATATAAGCTGCTGCGGCGCGTGCTGGCCAGCGATACGAGGAGGAAAGCCCATGGAGGCAAGTAGGACTCTGTCGCTTATGCGGCTCATATTTTTGAATAACGGCTGTTGGAAGCTGCTGTCGCTGGTGATTGCCGTCCTAGTCTACTTTACCATCCGGGCCGACATCAGCCATGTGCGCGTGGTCTCGGTTCCGGTGGAAACGGGCGGCGACGCGGCGGGGTCGGGCGGCGCGGCGATCTGGTCGATCGAGCCGCGGTCGGTGCAAGTGACTTTTCGTGGCTCGTACTCGGACGTGAGCCAGCTGGCTGTTTCCACGCTGAGGTGTGTGGTTCGCCCGAAGCAGAAGAAAAACACGCCGTTGGACACGGTTTCGGTTAAGGTCGGGTACTCCGATCTTCGCGGTGTTCAGGGGGTTCGCGTGGCGAAAATTGAGCCGAGCATTGTGGTGGTTAAGTTTGACGTGCCCATCTCGCTCCGCTTGGCTGTGGCTCCGCCCATGTTGGAAGGCAAGGCGCGCGGCATGGTTCAGCTCGTGTACGAGCAGACGAACGCGGTGGTCAAGGGATCGCGCCGTTTGCTTTCGCCGCTGGACGTGACGAAAACGCAGATTATGGCCGACACCATCGATGTGGACGGGCGGTCGCAGACGTTCTCGACGCGCGTCCGGCTGTTTCCGCCGGGCGATGCGGTCAATGCGGTGGTGGAGCCTCCCGAGATGGTGGTCAACGTGATGATTCTCAGCGAGAAGGCGACGGCAAAGATCGAGCATATCCCCGTCATCGTTTCGCAGCCGTTCGCGTCGCCGAACCGCTGGCGCCCCGATCCCGAATGGGTGGACGTCGAGCTGACGGGGCGCTCCGAGGTGGTGAAGGCTGTGAAGTTCGACGAGATCATGGTTTCTGTAAACGGCAACATTCCCCTGACGCCGAGCACGACAAACGAGGTTCCGGTGGTGGTTCACGTGAGGCAGGGTCTCTCTCTCGACGGCGTAAAAACCCTGCCCGAAACCGTCAAGCTGGTACCCTTGGCGCCTTTGTCTGGCGAAGGACAAAAAGGACTTTGACGCATCATGGCTATGGAAGAACTCAGTAAACAAAAGACGTCGGACCGCCTCGAATCGGAGCACAGGGCTTATCGTCGCTTGGCGGGTTCCCTGCTGTTTCCCGTCGCGTTGTTTCCGCTGCTCAGCATGATCACCTACAACTGGCGCGACATTTCGTGGCTGAACTCACCGCCGCTTTCTCCGCCTGCGAACCTGATCGGAATCGTGGGGGCCTGGTCGGTGTTTGTCGGGTACAGCCTGTTTGGGCTGACGCTTTGGCTGCTGCCCTTTTTCGTGCTGCTGTTCAGCGGCATGCTTATCTACGGCCATGCGGTGCGCATTGGGCGGCGCGTTCTCTGGGCGCTTCTCTTTGTGGTGGCGCTCTGTTGCCTTGTGCAGCTGGGCAGCCAAACCGTGTTCGACGGAATGCTGGAGACGCTGAACCTTAAACCCAACGCCGGAGGCGCCATCGGCTACTGTCTGATGACGTGTCTGCTGGCGCGCTGGTTCAGTCCGGTCGGCGGCGGCATTCTGATGCTGAGCATCATGCTGTTTGCCTTGGCGATGGCCATCGGCCTGCGCAATCTGTTTGCCGGGCTTGGTCGCCTGACGGGCTGGTGGGAAGCGCGACAGACTCGCGAGGCCGAAGAGGTTCAGGCCTTGGAGGCGGCGAACGACGACGGGCTGACCGCGCGCGAGCGGGAGCGCCGCAACCGGCAGGAGCTGAAAGAGACTGCGCGCCGCGCAAAAGAGGAGGCGCGTTTGGCCAAGGAAGAGGAGCGCCGCAAGGCCGAGGAGGCGCGGGAGACCGAGCGGCTGATGAAGAGTGAGGCGCGCGCTGAGCAGGTGCGGCTCCAGGAGTCGGAACGGCAGCGGGAGCCCGAAGAGTGGGAGCGCAGCGGGAGCCGCAGCCGTGAGCTCCGTCAGCGGCTGGACGTGGCTCGGCAGGCGGCGATCGCTGCGCGAGACCGCGAACGGGCGGCCGCCGCGGCTTCGAGCGCACAAGAGACGCCCGTGGCTGCGAAGAAACAGCCGGTCGCTCCCGTGTCCGAGCCGATCGCTGCGACTGAGAAAACGCAGGCGCTGTCGGATTATCCGCTGCCGCCCGTGTCGCTGCTGAACCCCGTGCCGCAGGGTGCGGCGGACCACGGCAACATCGAGGTCACGGCTGCCGTGCTGGTCGATACGCTGAGCCAATTCAATGTTCCCGTGGAGGTGGTGGGCACGACGCCCGGCCCGGTTGTCACGCAGTACGAGCTTCGCCCGGCACCGAACATCAAGGTTGAACGCATTGCGAGCCTTACGGCCAACCTGCAAATGGCGCTGGAAGCCACGAGTTTGCGCGTGCAGGCCCCGATTCCCGGAAAGAACGCGGTGGGCGTCGAGATCCCCAACCGGCGCGCCCGCCCCGTCACTTTCCGCGAGATCGTCGAAGGCGATGTTTGGCGGAACTGCACCTACGAGGTGCCGCTGGTGATCGGCAAGGACGTCGCGGGCAACGATCTGATTTTCGATTTGACCAAAGCGCCCCATCTTCTGGTTGCCGGCGCCACGGGGTCGGGAAAGAGCGTTTGCCTAAACGCGATCCTGAGCGGCTTCCTGATGAGCCGCACGCCCGAGCAGCTCCGCCTGATTCTGGTGGATCCCAAGCGCGTCGAGTTCACCTGCTACAACGAGCTGCCACACCTGCTGGTGCCCGTCATCAACGACCCCAAAAAGGTGGCCTTCGGTTTGCGGTGGGCGATCACGGAAATGGAAAAACGTTACCGGCTGTTGCAGAAAGCCGGCTGTCGCAACATTGTGGCCTACAACCACCGCCAGATGCCCAAGCAAGAGGACCTGTTCGGAGACGATGTGCCTGCGGTTGCGGCCGCGGCGTCCGGGACCGAAGAGATGCCGGAAAAGCTGCCGTACATTGTGATCGTTGTCGACGAGGTCGCCGACATCATGGCCGCGGTTGGCAAAGAAATCGAGCCGGCGATCGCGCGCCTGACCTCGCTGTCGCGGGCGGTGGGCATTCATCTGATTCTGGCGACGCAGCGCCCCTCGGTTGACGTGATCACGGGAACCATCAAGTCCAACATTCCGGGGCGCATCGCGTTCAAGGTTTCGCAGTCCAACGACAGCCGCACGATTCTTGACAGCCCCGGTGCCGAGGAGCTGATCGGCAAGGGCGACATGTTGTTCTTGAAAGAGGGGTCGCAGCTGATGCGCGCACAGGGCGCATGGGTGGGCGACGACGAAATTGCGCGGCTGGTGGCCTTCGTGAAAGAGCACTGCCGTCCCTGCTACGATCAGGCGCTGATCGGGCGTCTGGAGAAGATCAAGGAGAGCGACCCCGACGCGGCGATCAACGACGACGAAGACGAGCCGTCAGAGGGCGGCGAAGGACACGCGGAGGACGACGGCGGCGTTCCGGACGACGAACTGTTGCCGAATGCGCTGGAAGTGATTCGGATGACGCGGCGCGCGTCCACGACCATGCTTCAGCGGCGGTTGCGGATCGGGTATACGCGTGCCGCCCGGCTGATGGACATTCTGGAGGAGCGCGGGGTTGTGGGACCGCAGGTCGGTTCCGGCACGCGCGATATTTTGGTGGATTTGGACAATGAGATTCCGAGCCATTCCGGTATTCAAGCCGACGACAGTGAGCCGCTTTCTCCGGCGGTCGGCGAGGGTGGCGCGGAAGCGGTTGACGAACACGTTTAGCGGCAAAGGAGAATGAAGCTATGGCACTGGGAGAAATACTTAAAAACGCACGGGTTCAGAAGGGGCTTTCCGCCTCAGACGTGGCGGAAAGCACGCATCTGATGGTTCAGGTCGTTGAGGACTTGGAGCGCGAGGACTTCCGGCGTATTGCCGCTCCGATTTATGGGCGCGGTTTCGTGAAATTGTACGCAGAGCTGCTGGAGCTCGACCCCGTGCCCTTGATCCGCGACTTTATGGAGCTTTACGCGGGGGCACATGCGCCCGCCGTTCACGCAAAACGGGTCGAGTCCAAGGCGGACGCCGTTTCCGAGAACAGTCCCCGCGTTGTCGCCGGAGTGGGGGGCGGCATGCCGTGTGTCCAGCCTCCGCGTCAGCCCGTGCAGGTCAAGCCGTTGGTCCGTCCATTGAGCGCGCAGAAGTCCGCTGAGCCTCTGCGCGTCGATGAGGTCGAAGTCTCGGCTTCCGCCTCCGTTGCGAAAGCAGAGCCGCTGGCTGCGCCGTCTCCCAGCTTGGCTGCGGAGGCTTCCGTGGCGGAGGACGAGCCCGTTGTGGATTTGGTTGTAGAGTCGGAAGAGCCGTACGCCGAATCGGACGAGCCCGATCTCTTTCGTCCCAAGCCCCTGCGTCGTAAGCCGGAGGCCGAGAGCGTGGCCCTTGACGAGAGGGGCGAAGACGGGCGCGTGCGCCGTGGTGTTAAGATGCCCAAGCTGCCGATTTTCAAAATCGGAGGGCGCATGGAGAAAGAGCCGGCACCAGAAGCTCACGACGAAGCTTCGCACGCGCGGCGTCTTGTGCGCATCCAGAAATTTGTGGAAGGCTTCAATGCGCTGAAGAATGGCGTTGAGAGCCGGCTTCAGGCTACGGTGTGGCCGCGCAAACAGATTTTGGTCCTGAGCGGCGTGGGGCTGGCCGTGGTGGTGTGCATGGCGATCGGCATCGGGATGCTGTTCAAAATGACCGGCTCGAATGTCAAAGAAACGCCCGGAGTTTTGATTGGGGCCGTCGCGCCGCCGCCGGATATGTATGTGGACTGAGGTGCGGCCGCGGCTTAGATCCGCCGACGCTCGTGAGAGGGCGGAATCTTAAGAATACCGCGGTATTTTGCGATCGTGCGGCGGGCGACTTTGACGCCCGCCTCTGCCAGCATCTGCTCGAGGGCTTGATCCGAAAGCGGGTTGGTCAGATCTTCCGCATCGACGAGCCGTTTGATCTGGTCTTGCACCGACTTGTTCGACACCGATGCGCCGTCTCTGGTCTTGAGGCCCGGCGTGAAGAAGTACTTCATTTCGAACAGCCCCATGGGCGTACGCATGTACTTGTTGGCCACGGTCCGGCTGACCGTGGTTTCGTGAACGCCCACTTTTTTCGCGACTTCAGCCATGGTCATGGGATGGAGCGCTTCGACGCCCTGCGTCAGGAACGCCGTCTGCGCGTCGACAATCTCTTGGGCGATTTTGCGGATCGTCTCCTGGCGCTGATAAATGCTGCGGATCAGGAACGCGCTGGCCCGGATGCGTTCGCGGATGTAAGACTTGGTTTCTGCCGGGACGGTCTTGTCCTCGAGCAGTTCGCGGTAGTGCTTGCTGATGTGGATGTGAGGCAGCTGGTCGTTGTCCACCTTGGCGACAAAGCGCCCCTTCTCTTTGGTGACGAACACTTCCGGCTCGACGTATTCGGTGCTTTCGCTCTGAAACGAACGCCCGGGGCGTGGGTTCAGGCTGCGGATGAGCGACGCAACGTGGGCAAACTCCTCGCGCGTCAGATCCATGATCTTGCAGAGCGTTTTCTCGTCGTGGGCGCCGAGCCGTTCGAGATACTTATCGATCACCAGTCGCGCCTCGTCCTCCCACGGCGAATCTTCGATGAGGTTGAGCTGCTGCAGAAGACACTCGCGGAGCGTGCGGGACCCGACGCCGGGCGGGTCGAACGACTGAATGACCTTGAGCACGTCCAGCACTTCGCGCTCGCTGCGCTCGGTGATCATGACAATGTCCGGCAGGCTTCCCGTGAAATAGCCGTCGTCGTTGATGTTGCCGATCAGCGTGACGGCGAGCTCGCGGTTTGCCGGGGTGAGATCCGTGAGCGTAAGCTGTTCAATCAGGTGGTCTTGCAGCGAGACGTGCTGGCGGACGGAGTCGAACATGTACTGGCGCTTTTCGTCCGAATCTTCATTCGACGGCGCGTTCTCCATGCCCTGCATGAAATAGTCGCGCCACTCGTCGTCCTGCTGAAGAATGGCATCCACGTCGGGATTGAAATCGAGACCCTCGTCGGTGACATGCGTTTCGGCCACCACGGGTGCGGCGTCAGACATCATGACCTCGGACGGATCCTTCAGGTCTTCGATCGTGGGGTTGATCGACATTTCTTTGAGAATGGCCGCGCGTAGCTCAAGCACAGGCATCTGGAGCATCTCCAGAGACTGGCGCAATTGCGGCGCGAGCGTCATAACCTGACGCTGCTGCTGACTCAAACTAAGAAAAGGACCTGCCATGTGTATACTCGAGAGTCGGGGTGGATTCGCGGTTTGTTAGCATCATCCGTACCACTCTGTTTGTGGTGGATAATCATAAGGCAACGGAGGTGGCACGGCAAGTACGGTTTTGAACATTTTTTGCCGCGTATAACCGCGATATTTGTTGGACGAACAGGTGTTTTAATGGGTGCGCAAATAAATGGTTCTTACTCGAGCGTGGGTGTGGCGAGTCCGCCTGCGAGCTGGGTTTCGCCGCCTTCTTTTTCGTAAACGCCATAGAATTGGCAGACCGAGTCCAGCCACGTGATGAGCCGGTTGTTTTCGTCTTTGCTGAGATTTACGCCGTGGTGTCCCTTCTTGAGCAGGGCGTAGAGTTTAGAGGCGTGCGCACCGAAGGCCCCGGGGATCGTGCGGTAGAATTTGGGCGAGTTCCAGTTTCGTCCTGAGCCGTAGTCGGTGAAGCCATAGGCGGCAGCCAAACTCAGATAGGCGGTTGTGTACCGGGTGCTTTTGTTCATCCAGCCTTTTACGCTCAGTTCCGCCGTTTCACTGTCGAGGCGGGGCGGCCGCGTTGCGCCAGGCTGTGCGCCCTTGATCTTCTCCGCATGGCAGGCGACGCAGTGCTTGTCCAACACCGGCTGAACGAGCCGCGGAAAACTGAATGGACGAGAGCCTTCGGGGCCGGGCGTCAGCGGGGACGGCGCATGTTTCATAGCCAAGGGCGTGGTTGCGGGGGCGGGTTCCGGTGCGATCGTTTTGGGCTCGTGGCAGCCCTGACACGACATGTGTTCGCCCGGAACGAAGGCCGTCGCGGAGCGCATGGACTGTATGGCGCAACCGTCTGCGTCCAGCGCCTGAAAAAAGAGCTCAACGCCCGCAGGTGCGATGAAGTGCACGCTGCCGTCTTTCTCCACCGGCACGGTGCCCAGCACCGCCCGGACAATGTTGATCGAGTCAAAGCCTTCGGGAAGCTGAAGCCCCGTGTTGTGCGTCACTTCCGCCGAGGCGACGGAGAGCGGATAGAGCTGCCACACGCGCAACGCCGCGATGGCGGTGCCTTCCGGCCAGGGCTGCTGACTCTTGTAGATGTTCGCGATGGTCACCGTGGCCGTGCCGCGTTCGCCGGGAGGGAGGCGCTGGCGCTGCTCGGGAATCACCGGCGGACGCGGCGTTGCCCGCAGGGGCATCGGGCTCAGGCAGGCGATGCCGGGGTCGCGGTAGATGAGTTCCTTGTTGCCGAACGCGTCCACGAGATAGAGGCCGAAGACGTGCTTGACCGCAGCGGTTTTGACTTCGGCGGGTTCGTAGGCGCACAGAAAGTACGTTTCGCTCAACGGCCAAGGCGTTCCGTAGGTCTGCGAGCCACCCTGGCTTTCGGGGAATCCGACATCCGGCGTCAGGCGCTTGACGGGGGCCATGCCGTCA
>Ga0116170_10006011_pt1 | contig 10724 bp, 7 predicted proteins | sample AD_JPNHW1_MetaG_FD_89797 | JGI IMG/M metagenome (GOLD analysis project Ga0116170, IMG submission 89797) | Active sludge microbial communities of municipal wastewater-treating anaerobic digesters from Japan - AD_JPNHW1_MetaG | ecosystem: Engineered > Bioreactor > Anaerobic > Digestate | place... | reverse complement strand
GATAAACGGCGTCATAACATTTATGCTCACGCCCGGAAGCTATTACGAAAGCGGAAATTTCTGGGCGGCTTTTTTCAATCCGACCTATTTTCCGTCGCTCTTTTTCAGGACGGTAATATGCATAGTGTTCGCGGGTGTTTTTGCCATGTTTACGGCCGCCTTTCAATTTGACGAGCGGGTCCGCGAAAAAGCTATTCTTAATGCTTCGTTTTATCTCGCTCCATGCCTTTTTTTAATGCCGGTTTTCGCCGGCTGGTATTTCTGGATGCTGCCCGGCCTTTCAAAGGACATAGTTATGGGCGGCTCCGCGCTTCTTATGATAATGGCCAATATCTGCGCCGGTTCCGCGGCACTGCTTATTATCGCGGCGGTCGCGCATGCCTGGATTGACATCAAGAGGTTTTCGGCGATATTTACGATCATTCTGATAATATTCGCGGGAACTTTCATGGCTACCTTCGAGCTCGTGAGAGAAGGCGTCAGAAAGCCATACACGCTGTATGAAAGGCTGTATTCAAATTCGATATATGTCGACGGGCATGGGAAACCGGAGATGGACGCTTCGGGTTTTCTTAAAAATCTCAAGTGGTGTCCGGTCAAGGAAGTTACGCCCGCCAATAAAATAGAAGCCGGCCGTGAAATATTCCGATATCAGTGCCAGGCTTGTCATGCGATCGACGGTTATAACGCGGTGCGTCCGCTTGTCAAATACTGGAGCGAGGACCTTATTAAACAGAATCTCATGAAGATGAACGAACTGAAAAAGTTCATGCCTCCGTTTTTTGGCAGCGGTCTCGAACGGGACGCGCTGGCCGCTTATCTTTATCGGCTCAATCACGCCGCCGAAGTTATGCAGTCTAACGTTATAAAATAATTATGATTTAAATTAGGAGTGTTAAAAAATGCCGTTTGCGAACGAAGCCGGTCTGATACTTCCGGCGATGGATAAGGTGCCTCAGATGGCGCATCCGATATTACAAAAAGCCCTCATGATATTGACTTTTATCTTACACGTCATTCCGATGAACCTTCTTCTTGGCGGGCTCGTTTTCGTGATAATTTTAAAAACAATGGATGTTTTCGGTTATGGCCGCAAGGATATGGTTTCAAGGCTTTACCGCGATATAATAAAGCCGCTTCCGACAGCGCTTTCGCTTACCATAACGATAGGCGTCGCGCCTCTTCTTTTTATTCAGGCGCTGTACGGGCCGCTTTTTTACACTACCACGATACTTATGGCGCCGTTCTGGCTTTTCATTCTTCTGGTGATTATCGTCAATTATTACGGCCTCTATCTTCTTTCATGGACGCGGGAAAAGGTTTTGAAGCCGATGCGCCTGCCTCTTCTTCTTTTAATTTTTGCCGGGTTTATTTACGCGTCCTTTATGTTTTCTTCCAATAATTCCTTCATGCAGGCGCCGCAAAAATTTTATCAGACATATCAGAGCACGTGTTACGGAATATATATTTACGCCGGTGATATAAACCTGTGGAACCGCTATCTTCACGTTCTTTTCGGCTCTGTTTTCGTCACTTCGGTCTTAATGTATATCATGGCTTATTTTAAAGGTAAAAGCGACTTAGAATATTCCGATTATATAATATCCTTTACTAAACCGATATTTTTATCGTCATTCCTGGCGCAGGCGGTTCTCGGATTCCATATGCTCTACATACAAAAAGCTCCGGTATATGCCGCGCTTACGGGAGGGAATATTTTATATGCCACGATCTTCTGGTCGGGCGTTGTTCTGGCTTTTATCGTCGCGGGATTCGGTCATATGAAAGGGCAAGTTCTCCGTTCGGGCGTCGTTCAGACGGCGGCCGGATTATGCGCGTTCATTTCGCTTGCTGGCATGGCCATGGCGCGTGACTTTATACGCGACGCGGAGATCGGCGCTTCTTTTTCATATCTTAGCAATCCTTATGAATGGAATTATACGGTTGTCGGCGCGTTTCTACTTATATTCACGGCCGGTCTCGTTACGGTGTTTTATATGTTGACGCTCCAGGAAAAACGGATCGAGGCGAAGTGAAAAAACATCTTGAAACGGCAAAAACGGGCCGCCTGAAAGTTTACGCATTCTCCGCCGATGGCGGAAGATGCCGCGGCTATTTGCCGTGATTATTATGATTTCAGCGGAACTTAGACGTCTTATATAGCCCGCTTAAATAAACCGCCCGTCAATCTTCAATAAAAACTCTTGGAACGCTAAACTTCGCGTTCCTTCTTTTTTTATTACAATCTTTGAAATTATTGACATCTTTGAAATTATTGGCTTGACAAATATCGGGCGGGATGTTATAATAATTTTATACATTGTTCAATATTATACATTGTTCAAATGTGTGAAGGGTGAAGCCGATGAAAGTTGATTCAAGCAAAGAAAACCACTCAGAGCGTAAAAAAGAAGAAACGAGGTTAAAAATAATAACGACGGCCGTCGAGTTGTTTAAGAAAAAGGGCGTCGAACGAACCACGATGGAAGAAATAGCGGCGACCGCCGATATCGCGCGAGGCACGCTGTATAATTATTTTCCGGAAAAAGAGGCTATAATAGACGAACATATAAAACGCTCTTTTACGCGAAATTTTTCAAGAAGAATGGACGATTTTAAACGCCTTAAATGTACCCGATCGCGCATGAAATTTATTTTTGCCGAACTAATCGAAGGCATAGGCGCCCAAAAGGAAATTTTTGAAAAATATATGATCTATCGCGTTCAAAGCATGCTTTCGTTCAAAGAAGACCCTGGAAAACAAAGCGGCCTTCATGCGCTGGCGGAAATAACGGTCAGGCTCGGTCAAAAAAGCGGGGAATTAAGCGAAGACATAGCTTCCTGGCTTCTGGAAGATTTATTTGAATTCGCTTTCATTACGGCGGTAAAACGCTTTTACCATGACCCTGATAATTTCAACGCGGAAAAAACGATAGAAATGTGCGTCGACATTTTTATGAGCGCGGCAAAAAAAACGAGGTGAAAAAATGCAAAGTTTCAAAAGCAGGATTTTTAATTTTTTGATAAGAAACAGGCATTGGTTTGAATTCAAATTAAAAAGAGAATCATTCGAGTTCGACTCTTCTATCGCCGGGTTTCGTGATAAGTGTGAAAAAGGCGCCGCTAAATATGCGAAAATTCCGAATGGCGTAAAAATAACCAAAGAGAACGCAGCGGGAATAAATTCCGAATGGATGATTCCGGACGGAGCGAATCCCGAGAAAACTATTCTTTACGTTCACGGCGGCGGCTACGTTTCCGGATCATGTAATGATCACCGCGGCTTTGTTTCAAGATTCGCGGATTTTTGTAAAGTCACGACTTTCATCTATGAATACAGGCTGGCCCCCGAAAATCCTTTCCCGGCCGCTCTGGACGATTCAGTAAAAGTGTATGAGTGGCTTCTGGCTCGGGGAAAAAAGCCCGAGAACATTCTTATTGCCGGTGAATCGGCCGGCGGCGGACTATGCCTGGCGATTCTTCTGGCTCTTAAGGAAAGAAAAATCGCTTTTCCTAAAGCCGCGGTCGCAATTTCTCCCTGGACCGACCTGGCATGTTCAGGTGAATCTTATAAAACTAAAAATAAAATTTCCGGGTCGCTTTATAATTCCTGGAATGTATTCGGCAAATATTACGCTGGAAATAACGATGTCAAAAATCCGCTTATATCGCCACTATATGGCGATCTCAAAGGCCTGCCGCCAATTTTTATAAATTCTGGCGAAGCCGACGAGTTATTTGACGACGGCAAAAGTTTTTATCAGAAAGCGAAAGCCGCCGGAGTGGAAGCGTATTTCCGTGAAGGCGCCGGAATGCTGCATTGCTATCCCTTATTAGCGCCGATGTTTCCGGAAGCGACCGAAGCCATGGACGAAATATGCAAGTTCATAAGAGAGCATTTAAAAACAAGCGAAAATCAAACGCGATAAAAAAATGCCGTGATCGGAATAGCCAGTATATGGCAAGGATTGTGGCGAAAATAAAAAAGGGGCGTCTGAAATAGACAGCCCCTTTTTATATGTACAATATGGACGGGTTAACAGTTTTTTAATTTTCCATCGTCTCAGTTGCGGCGTCGATGAACTCTTTGTGAAGGTTTTTGACCGCCAGTTCCACGTCGCGCTCTTTTACTACGCATGTAAGCGTGATATTGGACGACGATATGAGATCGATGTTTATCTTCGAATCGGCGAGGGTCTTGAAAACCCGGCTTGCGACTTTTGGCGCGCGTGCGATACCGGTGCCGATGACTGATATGGTCGCTACGTTTATATCGGATATTACTTCGCTGCCGCCAATTTTTTTAAGGTGTTTTTCCAGTGTATCTATGGTGTGCTTATAATCTTTCTCCACGACGGTGAAGGTTATATCGTTTTTGCCGTGATGGCCCTGCGATTGAACTATGAACGAGCAGGTTACGTTTTCGGCGCCGAGTATTTCAAATACTTTCGCCGCTATTCCCGGCAGGTCCGGAACTTCCGTTATGGATATTTTGGCGATGTCCTTGTTGAACGATATCGCCCTTACGTCGATTTCTTCCATGTCTTCTCCTTTTACTATCGTTCCTTTGTTTTCGTTGAAACTCGAAGATACTATTATAGGCATATTGAATTTTTTTGCGAGTTCCACCGAGCGCGGGTGCAGGACCTTCGCGCCGAGCCAAGCCATTTCGAGCATTTCATCATAAGAGCAGCAGTCGAGCTTTTTCGCGTTCTTGACTATGCGGGGATCGGCCGAATAAACTCCGTCCACGTCCGTCAATATTTCACAATATAAAGCTTTGAGAGCTATCGCGAGAGCGACGGCCGTGGTGTCTGAACCCCCGCGTCCGAGCGTGGTGACTTCTTTTTCCGGGGAGCATCCCTGAAATCCGGCTACTATGACAATTTTATCTTTTTCGAGTTCCTCTTTTATCCTGGTTCCGGATATCGAGACGATACGCGCCTCGGTGTGAGAAGTATCGGTTAGAATGCCTGATTGAGAGCCGGTGAAGGAAATGGCGGGATGCCCCATATCGTTTATGGCCATCGCCAGAAGAGCCATGGAAATTCTTTCGCCGGAGCTTAAAAGCATGTCCATTTCGCGTTTTGAAGGGTTACCGGCAACCTCGCGGGCGAGGGTCACCAGATCGTCCGTCGAATCGCCCATGGCTGAAACGACCACCAAAACGTCGTTTCCCGCTTTTTTCAATTCGATTATCCGCCGGGCCACTTTTCTTATCCGTTCGGTCGTGCCGACCGAGGTGCCTCCGTATTTTTGAACTACTAGTGGTGCCATTTTTTAAAAATCACCCTTTCTGAGTTTTAATCCAGAGTATTCTATGCCGTGAACGTGGTATTTTACCTCGACGTTTTGCGCCGAGAATATATGCAGAGCGTTATTTATTTCGCGTGATACGTCATCGGACGCGATCGCGCATATTGTCGTCCCGCTTCCCGAAAGGAACGCGCCGTATATGTTGTCGCATGAATTAAGGCTTTTAATGACCTCGGCGCACGTAGGACAAAGGTTCAATCTATATTGTTCGTGAATGCGTTCGCTTAAAAGCGATTTCAAATTTGAAAAGATGGGAAGCGTCTGTCCGTCTTTGGCGTTCAGGCAGAATTCGGCTACCATGCACGATAGGTTCTGGAGATTTTTAACGACGTCGGCGAGCTTATAGCTATCCGGCAGGATCTTTCGGGCCATTCTGGTCTCGACTTCGATCTCCGGTATCATTATGTGAAGTTTCATGCCCGCGGGGAATGGGATGTTAAGGAACGCGCCTTCCCCGTTATCGATCCTGGCCGCGACGAATCCCCCGAATAGGCATGGCGTTATATTGTCGGGATGGCCTTCGGCGGCGATGGCTTCGTTATAAACCTTAGGCCTGATGAATTCGACGAGCGACGCCGTATCCATTTCGTTTAACTTTTCGACCGACGCCATTTCGAATATTTTCGCGAGCGTTATCGCAACTGCGTTAGCCGCTGATGAGGAACCCAGGCCTCGTTTCAGCGGTATGTCGTTATGCATGCTTATGCGAAATGGGGTCTTGAAATGCTTTTCCGCGGCCGCGAAAATAATATTGGCGGAGCCCAGCGGTATTCCCGTCTTGTAATCCCCGCTTACGATAAATTCGTTTTTTATTATATCCGGCGAGCTTTCAAACTTGACCTTAAGGTGCCTGTCAATGGCCATGCCGAGCGTATCGAACCCCGGTCCGAAATTTGACAGCGTCGCGGGAACGGATATCTCGAATTTCATTTATTGAATTCCCATCCTTTTTAATATTTCATCCATCGTGGAAACCGGTTTGAGTTCGCATTTGGTATATTTTATAGCTGAATCAGGGTCTTTCAGGCCGTTTCCGGTGAGTATGCACACTATCTTCGAACCGCTTTCCGGCTTGTTAGCCTTGCAATATTTAATGAGTCCGGCGAGCGAAGCGCAGGAGGAGGGCTCGGCGAATACGCCTTCTTTTTTTGAAAGCATATCATAAGCCGCGATTATTTCTTCGTCCGTCACCATGTCTATCTTTCCGCCGGATTCGTCGCGGGCTTTTTCCGCGGTCTTCCATGATGCCGGATTTCCTATGCGTATGGCGGTGGCTATCGTTTCAGGTGATTTGACGGCGTGGCCGAGTACTATCGGCGCGGCTCCCGCGGCCTGATATCCCATCATGGCGGGTTTCACGCTTGTTTTTTTCGCGTCGAAATACCTTTTATAGCCGGCCCAGTATGCGCTTATGTTACCGGCGTTTCCGACGGGCATGAACTGATAATCCGGCGCCGTTCCGAGCGCGTCGCATATCTCGTAAGCGCCTGTCGTCTGGCCTTCTATCCTGTAGGGATTGAGGCTGTTAACGAGCGTTATATTATATTTTTCCGATATCTTTTTGACGAATTCGAGCGCTTCGTCGAAATTTCCGTTGACTGGGAGCACGATAGCCCCGAATTGTATGGCCTGCGAAAGTTTTCCGAGAGCTATCTTTCCGTCGGGTATCAGTACGGTGCATTTAAGCCCCGCGCGCGCGGCATAAGCCGCGGCCGAAGCCGAAGTATTGCCGGTGGAGGCGCAGATCACGCCTTTGGCTCCCGCCTCAACCGCTTTAGATATGGCCATAGTCATTCCGCGGTCCTTGAAAGAGCCGGTCGGGTTCGCGCCTTCGTATTTAAAATAAACCTCTGCGTCGATGCCCAATATAGAAGGGACGCGCACGGCTTTTACGAGCGGCGTATTTCCTTCGTTAAGGCTTACTATGGCCGAATCTTTTATGTCGGGAAGATATGCCCGGTATTTTTGTATCAAGGAATTCATCAAATTTATCAGTCCTTTTAAAGATCTATTTTATACCAGATCGGCTCCGCGATAACGAAATCGAAATCCCTTATTTTTTGAAGCATTTCCGGTATGAATTGCGTTTTCGTGACGTGGGTGGTAAAGATTATATCGACCGGCATTTTTTCGTGGGAGACTTCCTGTTTCATGGATGAAATGGATATCTGATATTTTTCGAACAGCGCCGTTATTTTGGTAATGACTCCGGGGACGTCCGTGACCTTGAACCTGAAATAATTGCTTTGAGTTTTTTGGCTTTCTGGTATGAGATCGGTCTTGACGCCGTTTTTTCCATAAGCGTCGTTGAACGGCCCGTCGGGATTTCTTTTAATTCTTAAAACGTCTGAAATGAGCGACGCCGTGGTCGGCCCCTGTCCCGCGCCGCGTCCGAACAGCATGACTTCGCCGATCGGAGAGCCTTCTATGAAGATGGCGTTGAATTCGTTTTTAACCTGCGCCAGCGGATGGTCGCCGTGAAGAAAAACGGGCCTTACGCCTATATCTATTCCTTCCGGCGTGCTTTCTATGTACCCGATGAGCTTTATCTGGTATTTTATGGATCGCGCGTACTCCAGGTCTATCTTTCCTATCTTTTCAATTCCCTGGCAAAATATATTGTTGGCGCTGATTTCGGCGTTGAATAGAAGGTCCTTGAGTATCGATATTTTGTAAGCGCTGTCGCGGCCTGAAATGTCGAACGTCGGATCGGGTTCGGCGAACCCTTTTTCCTGGGCAAGTTTCAACGCGTCGGAAAATTCCATGTCGTTATCCGCCATCTGGGTGAGTATATAATTGGTGGTGCCGTTGACTATTCCGGCCACTTTATTTATTCTGTGGATCTTGATGTTTTCATTGAAAAGGTTTATTACGGGAATGCCGCCTCCGACGCAGGCCTCGAAGTAAAAGTTGACCTTTTTTTCTCTGGCGATATTCAGAAATTCCGGCCCTTTTTCCGATACCGCGAGTTTATTGGCGGTCACGGCGTTCTTTCCCGCCTCGAGCGCGCGCTTCAGGTAATCGAGGCTTCCGGGTCCGGCCGTGATATCGACTACGGTTTCTATGCTTTTATCGTTTAATATTTCCGAATATTCGGTTGTGATTATTTTTTCAGGGTATTTTACGCCTTCGGGCATCTCGCGTTTTTTATACCTGTCTTTCAAAAGTATTCTAGTTACTTCGATATCCGGATAGTTTCTGACGATTTCCGCGTAAAAAGCGGTTCCAATGTTTCCAAACCCTAATATTGCTATTTTCATATATATGTTTTCCTTCTATATGTTTTTATCGCTTGCATGCTTATTTGCCGTTGCCCGCGAAAGTTTCCTTTCTTTCATGGCGGAGCGTCTGAATTATTTTGTCGTCGGCTATTTCCTCGTCGGAAAGCATCATCAGATCGCTCATCGAGACAAGGTTCAGATAATTATCGTCCCATTCGAAATGTTCGGAGACGTGGTTGACTATAAGGTTGTACTTATCGCCCAACGTTTCTATCTTTTTTCCGATGGTGAGGTTTTCGTCGATCTCGGCGTGAAAAAGAACCAGCTTTTCAAGCTCCGAATTGAGGTTGAACCACGGAATGATGATCACCGGCGCGCCGTCCTTTCCATAGCCCATTTTAAGCCTTCCGCCCACGCACGCGATTTTTTTATTGCCGCGCAGTTTTCCGGGTTTATCGAACGACGATGTTTTCGTTTTAGCTATTCCGAAAGAATTTTCGCGTTCGCGCGAAGCGTAGTATTCGTTTTTTCCGCCTTCTATCTTTTTCTGGACGTTATACGGCGAACCTCCGGTTATTTCGGTAATGGCGTTGGATATGTTTTTCATCGTTTTCAGATCGTTGATGGTGAACCCGTAAGGATCGATATTCATTTTATCGAGAACGTCAGCGAATTCAAGCGTTTCTATCAGATTGCGCTTATCTTTCGCCGTCTCGAACTGTTTTACCAGTTCTTTTTTTTCGAGCGTTATCAGCTGCATCGGCGGTATTTTAAAAAGCAGGTTCATTATTTCACCCGGTTTTTCATCCGAATACCACTCTATCAAAAAATCGATCTGCGATCTTATGAAAACGTCCTTTTCATAAATTTCCGTCAGCTCCCGCGTTCCCGGTTTTTTCGTTTCGCCGTCTATGACGAAAAGAGATTCCGCGTCGCCGAATTTATCGAGAAGAAGAAGCTCGATATGGTATTTGTTATTGTTGGCCTTGGTGATGTTGAAGGCGGGGCAACGCTCGCTCACCGTGGCGTTTATGAATTCCTTCGTAATATTTGAGTATTCGCTCTTGCCTTCGGTTGAAATGAATTTATAGTTTTTGCTGTCGCCAAATTGCGCCCGGTAATTTTGCATTTTTTTGATCGTGATCATCTTTAAGGCCGATATCAGCTTGTCCGCCGAGTCTTTTGAAAATCCAAGTTTTTCAAGGTCGATCAGGAAATCTTCGACTTTTTCATCCGGCGATTTTGAGAATTCTTCGAATGCCCTGGAAAAATTAACCTGCGGGTCTGAAAATCGCTTCCCTGCGCCGAGGATGAAACTTGAAATGCCCCAGCCTTGCTGAAACTTAGCGATATTGTCAGGCTTTATTGGGTTTGCTCCGATTATTTTAGAGATGCCCTGGTAATGAATCGCCATTTTCGAAAGGTACGGCGAATTTTCAAAGCGATCGTCCGCGAGCTTCATCGCGAGACTTCTGTTCGAAAACTCTAGTATCAGGTCGTTTATAAGATTGTAGAAAATTTCCGATTCTTCGTTGCTGTTAGGGTCCCACGAAAAAAGTATCGAGAATACGTCGTCTATGAAGCAGCGCGTTTCGGCGGAAATTATCGAAAGCGAACGGCTTTTTTTATAAACCTTCGCTATCGAGCGGTCGCGTTCTTCGTCGGATATTATCTTGTCGACGCGCTGGGATTCGATTTCCTGGAGGTTTTTCGTGCGCTCTTCCGGGAACATCGAGCCGATCTCGAGTTTCTTGTATTTTTTCCAGATTATCTTGAGTTCCTTGAGTATCGCCGGCATGGCCTCGGCGGTCTTTTTAGGTCCGGAGGTTATTTCCAGGAGCCTGTTTCCCCAGGAAATTATTTCGTCCGCTATCCTGTTCGACTCAAGTATTGCGGCTAACGTCAGAAGGTTGTCGAGTATCATTTTCGTCATCGCGTCCGTGAAGAGGTTTTCGGCGCTTCCGCGGGGGGCTGAGATAACGTAGTCAGCGCCGTTTTCGGAGAGCCTTATCGAATCTTCCTCGCAGGTGATCACGGCGATCTTTCCGACGCGCGGCTTGTCCTCTTTTATGAGCTGGGCCATCCAGGAGCCGATGGACGTTTCGAGGTTTGGAATATGAAGGATCACGAGCGATCCCGGCGACGTTCTTAACGATCTTAAATATGTGGCTCTCTGACCGTGCTGTT
>Ga0116170_10006010_pt1 | contig 10725 bp, 9 predicted proteins | sample AD_JPNHW1_MetaG_FD_89797 | JGI IMG/M metagenome (GOLD analysis project Ga0116170, IMG submission 89797) | Active sludge microbial communities of municipal wastewater-treating anaerobic digesters from Japan - AD_JPNHW1_MetaG | ecosystem: Engineered > Bioreactor > Anaerobic > Digestate | place... | reverse complement strand
TGAATGTCTCCTTAACTGTTCTGGGGCTGACCCACCGGATAAGGTTAAATTCTCCGCCCGCTTTGTCATTGGTCCCGGACCCTCTTGATCCGCCGAAAGGCTGTTTGCCAACTACAGCTCCGGTGGGCTTGTCATTGATGTAGAAGTTTCCCGCGGCATAACGGAGTCTGTTGCAAATTTCCGCCACTGCTATTCTGTCCTTTCCAAAGACAGCACCCGTTAGTGCATACGGAGATGTGCTGTCGCAATAATCAAGGGCAGCATTAATTTCATTGTCTTCGTATACAAAAACTGTGAGAACCGGACCGAATATCTCTTCTTCCATCGATTTAAAATGTGGATTTGTTGTTTTGATAAGAGTGGGTTTAACGAAATACCCGACACTCTTGTCGTATTCTCCGCCAAAAATAATTTCCGCTTCAGGAGAATTCTTTGCATAATCGATATATGAAGCGATGTTGTCGAAAGAACTTTCGTCTATTACAGCATTTATATAATTTTCAGAATCATTTACATCTCCCATTTTAAAGGAATCCGACAACTCTGTTATCTCCTTCTTTATCCCATTCCACAGAGAAGAAGGAACATACATTCTGGATGCCGCCGAGCACTTTTGTCCCTGATATTCAAATGCTCCGCTGAATGCAGCGGCTGCAACCTCTTTTGAGTCTGCCGAAGGATGCACGAAAATAAAGTCCTTTCCGCCAGTCTCTCCTACAAGTCTCGGATATGATTTATATTGCGAAAGTCTTTCTCCGACCTCTTTCCACAGAGAGTTAAATGTTGCATTGGAACCGGTAAAATGGATGCCAGCCAGGTCCCTCGACTCCATTACGTGTTTTCCAATCAGTGCTCCGCTTCCGGGCAGGAAGTTTACAACGCCATCAGGTATGCCTGCTTCTGAGAAAATCTTCATCAGATAGTAATTCGAAAGGATAGCGGTAGTTGCGGGTTTCCATATTGTTGTATTGCCCATCATAACAGGGGCCAGATTCAGATTTGAAGCAATAGAAGTAAAATTGAACGGACTTACAGTAAATACAAACCCTTCAAGTGCCCTGTATTCCATTCTGTTTAATTGGTTGAAAGAAGAAACAGGCTGACTTTTATATATATCAGATGCAAATGCGACATTAAATCTCAGGAAATCTGCAGCTTCGCAAACTGCATCAATTTCTGCCTGATAAATATTTTTGCTTTGTCCCAGCATCGTTGATGCATTAATCACCGACCGGTATTTTGTAGTAATAAGTTCTGCAACCTTGAGCATTATCGATGCCCTTATTGTCCAGTTTAGATCGGACCATATTTTATGTGCAGATTTTGCTGCCTCAATTGCCATTTTCACCTCTTTCTCCCCGGCCTTGTGATAAATTGCAAGAGTCTTATTTTTATTATGTGGCATAACTACTTTGCCGGTATTTCCTGTGAATATCTCTTTGCCACCGATAATAAGCGGGATTTCTACAATAGTTTCAGACTGTTTCTTAAGTTCCGCATCCAGCTTTTCACGGTCAGCACTTCCTTTAAGGTATTCTCTTATAGTTTCATTCTCCGGCAGTGGAAAATTGTATATTGAATTATTCATAAATGTTATATTTATATTATTATTTATTCTCGATATGCAAAAATATGCAAAACGACTTAATTAATGGAATATTTTTTATTAATTATGCAACAAACAAAATGAACTTTCGTTTAGAAGATAGAGAATTGAAAAATGAACCTGCTTTTTAAAAACTTTATAAAAACTCCTTCAAGGGAGGAAGTCATTTACGAAGAGTGCCATAAAAGGCTTTTCTATACCAGTCTGAGGATTCTAAACAACAGTATGGAAGCTGAAGAAATTATGCACGACACTCTGCTTAAATATTTTGACAGAGAAGACTTTGATACTATACGGGAGCGCGATGCCTGGTTAAAAAGAGTTTGTATAAACTTATCAATAGACAGGCTCAGAAAAAGAAAGGTAGAGGAGGGGATATATAAATCAGAAGAGTTAAAAAACCCTGTAATCGAAAACGAGTATGTTGAAAACTATAGTTTTAAAGGAATTTCTGTTGAGGATGTAAAAAACGCTTTAAACTCACTTGCTTCGGGATATCGGCTTATACTTTCTCTTTTACTTTTTGAAGGTTATGATTATGAGGAAATTGCTCAAATAACAGGGTTGAAGGAAGCATCCGTAAGGTCTCAGTATATCCGAGGAAAAGCAAGGATAGTGGAAATTCTAGAGTCAAAGAGAAGAAATAATAATATTAATTAATAATTAACGGGAAATGGAAAATCTTAAAGATTTTATTGATGAGAACAGGAAGGGATTTGAGGAAGAGAATCTTATCCCGGGCCATAAAGAGCGATTTTTACACAAGATAGGGAAGACCAGTCATGTTGCCAACAGACCTGTTATACTAATGAACAGGGCAATTTGGGCTGCCGCAGCGGCAATATTAGTCCTTCTGGTAGCAGTTCCGTTGGTTGTAACAGATGAATCAGAATTGCAGTCTCCCAGTGTGTCTTATTCTCAATTAATTAAAAATAAGAGCACTGAGATAACAAAACAGGCACTTTTGCTTAATCCTTCCGACCAGAATACGGTTCTCACGACACTCGGACAATTGGAGTTTGAGTCTGTTCCTTTTGAAGATCAGTTGCCGGATTCAATTTCTCCAAAGGAAAAAGATGAGCTTATGAAAAGCTATTATGTTCCAAAACTTGAAGGTATTGAGCGTCTTGAAAAGTATGTTGCCGCTCTTACAAAAATTTAAAACGGAATTATGCATAATTTACTATAATTAAAAACTTAAAAATAATCAGCAATGAAAAAACTAATTTCTTTAGTCGCGGTAATGTCATTGGCATTGACCGTATTCGCCCAGCCTGTTACTAAAAACTTCGCGGTCGCAAATTATACCGGTATAAGTGCCGGAAGCGTTTTCGACATAGAGCTTACAAAAAGCAGTGTTGAATCTCTTAAAATTGAAGCCGAAAATGACGTAATGCCATATATTCAGGCAAAAGTAAACAGTGGAGTCCTTTATTTGAAACTTGATAATTCAATGCCTTCAAAGTTATCCAGAAACATGGATCCCATTAAAGTGAAAATCTCTATTAAGGAGCTTGACAAACTTTTCCTTTCCGGAGCTGCAAAACTAAAATCCAACGGAACTTTTTCACCGGCCTCTTTTAAGGCGGACATCAGCGGAGCTGTTTTAGCAGAAGGACTGTTTGTTAATACAGGCCTTTCCGAAATAACTGTCAGCGGAGCATCAAAATTTGACCTTACAGGAAAAGCCACAACTGCTAATTATGAATTTTCGGGAGCATCAACAGCAAATATTGCTCAGGATATTCAGGATCTAAGCATTAGTGCAAGCGGTGCTGTAAGAATGGAGTATACGGGCAAAACTGCAAAATCTGATATTTCTATTTCAGGCGCAGCGAATGCCAGATTTATCGGCTCTTCTGTTACAGCAATAGTTGAAGTGTCCGGCGCTTCGCAACTCGAAGCCGACAAATTCCTTGTTGCCGATATGGATTTGGAGGTAAGCGGAGTTGGCAATGTGAAGGTTAACGTGTCCAAAAGCATCTCTGCAGAAGTATCCGGAGGGTCATCTGTAAGATACATTGGAAATCCTGTTGTTAAGAATCTTGAAACCAATACTGGTTCTTCATTCAAAAAAATGAACTGATAAATTTTTGGAGTCTCTTTTTATTATCTTTATGAAAATTTTCATAAAGATAATATGAGCTACAAAAAACTACATCACGATGCCTTTGTGCTTGATTCTCATTGCGATACTCCGTTAAGACTTCTTGACGACGCAAATTTGGGAGAAAGAGGAGCAGAAGGGCATTTTGATTTTATAAGAATGAAAGAGGGCGGTCTCGATGCTGCCTTCTTTGCTATTTACACCTCGAACACTCTTGAGCCCGACACCGCTACAAGACGAGCTTTGCAAATGATTGCCAGGACTTACGATGCAGTTGAGGCAAACAGTGACAAGGTGGCTGTGGCACTTTGTGCCGAAGATGCTCTTGATAACAGGGAACAGGGACTGATGTCTGTTTTTCTTGGTATGGAGAATGGTGCACCCATCCAAAAGGATATGAGCCTTTTACGTTTGTTTTACGATATGGGGGTCCGGTATATGACTCTTACACATGCCGGAAATAATGAAATATGCGACTCCTGCGCAACAAAGGAAAAGCGTTGGAACGGGTTGAGTCCTTTTGGAATAGAAGTGGTCAAAGAGATGAATCGTCTTGGTATGCTGGTTGATGTGTCACATATTTCGGACGCTGCATTTTACGACGTATTAAAATACTCTGTTGCCCCGGTAGTTGCTACTCACTCATGCTGCAGGGCGCTTTCGGACCATCCGCGAAATCTCACAGACGAGATGATAATTGCACTTGCAAAAAATGGAGGCGTTATTCAGATTAATTTTTATCCGCCATTTTTAAATAAGAGTTATGCAGATATATTCTGGCCATTATGTGAGGAATTTGAGGCTGTTGAGGCAAAGTATAAAACAGACAAGGCAAAGTATCAGGAAGAATACAAGGCTGCCCTTGGGAAGCTGAATGCAATTAAAAAGCCTTCCTACAAAGAGATTGTAGACCATATCGATCATGTTGTTAAACTGGTTGGGGCATCGCATGTAGGCATAGGTTCGGATTTTGACGGAATTGAAGTGACCCCTGAAGGAATGGAGGGAGTGAACAAACTTCCGTTAATCACACAGGAACTTAAACTGAGAGGTTATTCCGACGATGACGTTAAACTTATTCTTGGAGAGAATTTTTTAAGACTTTTGGATTAATTAAACAATATTAATTATGGCAAAAATTGCTTTAGTAACAGGTGCAACTTCGGGGATTGGAGAAGCTGTTGCGTTTGCGCTTGGAAAGGAGGGTTATAATCTTATTATTACAGGAAGAAGGGTCGCTTTGCTTTCTAAGCTCGCGAAAAATCTCGAGACTACTTGTAAAGTAAAGGTTCTGCCGCTTAGTTTTGATGTAAGAGAGTTGTCGCAGGTAGAACACTATTTAGGCAATCTGCCTTCTCCCTGGGGAGAGATAGATGTTCTGGTGAATAACGCAGGTCTTGCGGTTGGGTTAAACCCTATAAACAATGGAATCATTGATGACTGGGAGAGAATGATTGATACAAATGTCAAGGGATTACTCTATGTTTCAAAGATAGTTTCCAATATAATGATACGCCGGGGGGTCGGGCAAATAATAAACATAGGGTCTATTGCGGGGAAAGATGTGTATCCGAACGGAAACGTCTATTGTGCTTCCAAGCACGCTGTTGATGCTCTTTCCAGGGGGATGATGATGGATTTGCATAAATACAACATACGGGTGTCCCAGGTATGTCCCGGAGCAGTTGAAACAGAATTCTCCAACGTGCGTTTTAAAGGAGATGCAGAAAAAGCAGCATCTGTATACAAAGGATTTACGCCATTAGCAGCAAAAGATATTGCTGACGTGATTTTATTTATTGTAAAAGCACCCGCACATGTGAATATCAGCGATGTAGTTGTAATGCCAACTGCACAGGCGGGTGTATCAATAATTGATAGGAAATAGGAGGGACCGGCTATTTTAACATGCCTGCCTCTTTTAGGATTGCATCAATCTTTTGAGCATTAGATTCTCTGTCTCTGTCGTTTCTGTTGGAAAAGATGAGATAGAGAATTTTTTGATCGGGATATCTACCTGCATATATCTGAAATCCGCCATTATCCCCTGTATGATATATTTTTACCGGATATTCCGGTTTTTCTTCGATGAACCACCCATAACCATATGAATTGTAAGGGATATCTGCAATTTTGATTTTGGGTGTCTGAGCCATTTTAAGCGTTGCCTCAGAAATAAGTCTGTTGTCCCTCAGCGCCTTTTCCCATTCTGCAAATTCACGGACAGATGTATAAAGACCGCCATCTGCTTTAGTTGCAAAAAAAGACTCTTCACCAGTCAAATTCGTCAAATTTCCCGTTTTTGGTATTTTGAAGGTACCCGTGTGCCATTCTCGGAATTTCTTTTCCCGCTTCAAAATAAGTAGCCTCCTTCATGCCGGCGGGATTGAATATTTTCTCCCTAATGAATGTGTCGAACTTAATTCCGGATGCCTTTTCAATAATTGTATAAAACAGTTGAAAGGTAGGATTCATGTATTCGTAAGAAGTTCCGGGTTCAAAATTAAGAGTGTCGAGATCCTTCAGATAGGAATAAGATTCAACGTCAGTTGATGTCATTACAAAATTCCTGTCGTTGCGGTCTCTTGAATCCGGAATTCCGGATGTATGGGACAGCAGATTTCTTAAAGTAATCTTATTGAAAAAAGGTGCTTTAAATTCCGGGAACCATTTCTTTACATTGTCGTCAAGAGAGAGCTTTCCTTCTTCGGCAAGCATCATAGCTGCTACTCCTGAAAACTGCTTAGATACGGAAGCTATATTGAAAAAAGTATTTTCATCAATAGGAGTTCCGGTTTCCATATCTGCTATTCCATAACCCTTTTCAAAAATTATGGAGTCACCCTTAAGAATTAAAACTTCTGCCCCGGGTTCGTTTGCAGGGTATTGAGATAAGAATAATGAATCAATTCTGCTCATTGCAACATCTTCTGTTGACTGTTTGTTTTCTGTACAAGATTGCATAACTGTTAGAGAGATCAGGATAAGTGTATATAATCTATTCATAATTAAATATTTATACAAATTAGTAACATGATTGTTATAAGCGTTAACTTAATTGTTATATATGCTAATTATCAAATATATATAAACATTAAGGTTTTGAGCTAAATTCCAAGGTTGAGCCTGAGAAAATTGAGTGTTTCAGATGAAAATCTGTCAATATTTCGTAATCGGTCACCATTGAAAACAGCTTTTTTTGCCACTGTAAAATCTGGACCGGCTACTGCAATCCATACAGTGCCTGATGGTTTTTCCACGCTTCCGCCGTCGGGGCCGGCAATACCTGAGGTAGCAACAGCATAGCTCGTATTGAACATTTTTCTTGCTCCCTGTGCCATTGCCCTAACGCACTCTTCACTTACAGCTCCGGATCCTGAAAGAATAGCAGGATCAACGCCAAGCGATTTTATTTTCACTTCGTTGCTGTATGCAATTATGCCACCGGCAAAAATAGAAGATGAGCCCGGAACAGATGTAATCATTGATGCAATTTTACCTCCTGTACATGATTCCGCGGTTGACAGTGTTGCAGATTTTGATTTCAGGAAACGGAATATAACACTTTCCAGAGTATCGTTGTCCTCGCCATAAACTGCATTGCCAAGCATATCTTTAAGTACGGCAAAATGCTCATTTATTGCTTTTTTAGAGTCATTTATGTTTCCTCCATATTTTGAAAGGCGAAGTTTAACTCCTGTGAGAGGGTCTGGGAGATATGCAAGTTTAATTTCAGATGGAAGATTATCTTCCCATCCGGCAATCATATTTGCAAGCGAAGATTCCGGTATTCCAAAAGTTATGAGTGTTTTATGATATATGTCTTCAATATCTTTTGTCTTGATTATCTCGCCGGTTACCTTTTTCATGAGGTTTGCCATCTCATATGGAACACCGGGAAGAGAAAACAACAGTTTTCCTTCTTTTCGCAATAATATGCCAGGAGCGGTTCCCATGTTGTTTGTGAGCACTTCGCACTTTTCCGGAACAAGAGCCTGGTCTCTGTTAAGATCGGACAGTTCTATTCCTCTTTTATGGCATATTGAGCGTATAACAGATAGCTGGTCCTCGTTATATAATAAGCGGGAGCTTCCACTGAGAGTTGCAAGAGCATTTTTGGTGATATCGTCCTTTGTTGGGCCAAGACCTCCTGTTACAATAACAATATCGCTTCTTGAGAGCGAAAGACTGAGATAGTTGACAATCTGCTCCTCTTCGTCCGGAACAGAGAGCATAAAATTGACTTTAATCCCTATTGAATTAAGCTCTTTTGATATATAAGCCGAGTTTGTGTCTACAATCTGTCCTATGAGAATTTCGTCTCCAATTGTGCAAACAGATGCCGTTAACATGCCTTCTTTGATTTTGCCAGGTATTTATTAATCTTTCTTACGATACCGGGTCCGTTATAAATAAATCCGGTGTATACCTGAATTAAACTTGCGCCCGAATCGAGCATTTCCTTTGCCTGTGCGGGGGTCATTATTCCGCCTACACCTATTATAGGCAACTGTCCGTTTGTCTTTCGGGAGATATATTTAATCACTTCGAGACTCTTCCTGTATAAAGGTTCTCCGCTTAAACCGCCATCGCCTATTGCTTCTATCTTATCGGAAGATGTTTTAAGGTCTTCTCTTTTAGTAGTTGTGTTTGTGGCAACAATGCCGTCAAGCCCGGATACGAGAATAAGCTCAATAATCTCATCCAGTTGTTCATAGGTAAGATCAGGCGAAACCTTCAGAAGTATTGGCCTGTAGTCGTCAAAGTATTTCCTTAGGGTAGTAAGTTTATCTACAATTTCCGATAGCGAGTTGATATCCTGAAGCTTAGTGAGTCCTTTTACATTAGGACACGATACGTTTATTACAAAGTAGTCTACAAAGTCATACAACTGAGCGAAAGATTTTTCGTAATCTACAGGTGCCTGATCATTAGGGCTTGTGGTGCTTTTGCTGATATTACCTCCAATTATCACTCTGGGGCGATTTTCCTTAAGAGATGTAACCGCATACTTAACCCCTTTATTATTGATACCCATCCTGTTAATGATTGCGTTGTCTTCAAGCAGTCTGAAACATCTTGGTTTGGGATTACCGGGTTGTTCTGTAGGGGTAATGGACCCAATTTCGATAAACCCGAACCCGAAATTTGACAATTCATTATACCTGTCTCCATTTTTGTCGAACCCGGCAGCAAGGCCAACAGGATTTGGAAATTTAATCCCCATTACATCTTTTTCAAGAACAGGCGATTTATAAGAGAAAAAAAGCCTAAGAATAAAAGAGGACAGGGGGATGTAACTTAAAACCAGCAGAAGCTTCATTACTATTGTATGAGCTGTCTCAGGCGTGAAAAAAGAAAAAATCAATGGTTTAAAAAGACGATACATCAATTGAAAATATTTGCGCAAAGATATAAATTATAAACCCTATTAAACAATTTTACCCGGGTTTATCTCTTCAAAGGTATTGTCCGAATAGACAAGCAGAACCTTCTTTAGCAATCGATTTTTCTGTACATAATTACTTATCGGAACTTTTATCGGATTCTCAGAGGGTTGAGAAGCGGTAAAATCGAGGTCATTTTGCTCAATATCAAGACTATCGTCTGCTTTTGGCGCTTCAATTATTTCGTTTTTTATTTTGGATTCCCTAAAAGAACCTTCTTCACGGGCATCTTTTACCTCTTTGTACATTTTCCCCTTTCCGGTAATGAGCCAGTCGGCACTGAGGGTAGGGAATTTTATGAGCAACCTGAGAATAAAATCGAATCCGGGCTTATTTCGTCCGGAGAGTATGTGAGAAAGACCTGAGCGCTGTACCCCTATAATATCCGAAAGCCGGGCAGGAGTGAGTTGCTCAAGCTGCAAAAATTGCTGTAAACGGTCTTGCATAGTTGTAAACTTTTAGTTCTACAAATGTAATATAAATTATGTTTACAAATGTCTATTGTAATAAATGTACATCTGTAAATAGATATTGAATACTATTGATTAAAAGTGTTGATATATAAAGAGATTATTAAATTCATCCCTCTATTGTCCATATTTATATATAAACTGCAACTATAGCTCGTAAGTATCTGGTAAATAATTAGATAAACTTAAATGATTTCAAATAAATGATCATTTTTAACATAATTAACGGAGATCGTCCGGAAATCGTACTTATAAGGCAATAAAATAATTCAAGTAAAATTACTTAAATAGCAGAGAATGAGCAATATAAAGAAGCAAAAAATGCCCGATAGGCGCTATCTATAAGTAAATTTGTGACGGCCTAAAAATGCTAATCAGACAATGTACAAATGTAATATCTGTAATTTATTTTTGTGGACTACATTTGTAAACAAAAGTTGGAATTTTAATTATTTTTACCTGAAGGTATATTTGTATAGTTTTGCAAAAAATAATCGATTGTGGAGCCTAAAATAAGAATTGAAGATTTTACATATAATTTGCCCGAAGAAAAGATAGCAAAGTACCCCCTTCCAAACAGAGATGACTCTCAGATTTTAATATTTAAGAACGAATCGATATCCAGGTCAATATTTTCGAATCTAACGGACTTATTGCCGGAAAACTCATTCATGGTTTTCAATAACACTAAAGTCGTTCCTGCCAGACTTTTTTTTAAAAAGGAAAGCGGTGCTGTTATTGAGATATTCTGCCTGGAACCATATAATCCGGTTGAATATAACCTGTCATTTGCCAGTACCGCTAAATGCAGCTGGATATGTGTTGTAGGGAATAACAAACGGTGGAAATCAGGGTCTTTAAAATACGATTCTTCGGGACACAAAGAGCTGGAAGGATATGATTTAACAGCAACTAAGATTGGTCCTTACGAAGAAATGTTTATCATTGAGTTTAGCTGGAAAAAGGATATTACCTTTTCTCATCTTATAGAAACATGCGGGAAGGTGCCCATTCCACCCTATTTAAGAAGAGACAGCGAGGAATCGGACACAGAAAGGTATCAAACCCTTTATGCAAAAATGAGAGGATCTGTAG
>Ga0116170_10006007_pt1 | contig 10729 bp, 7 predicted proteins | sample AD_JPNHW1_MetaG_FD_89797 | JGI IMG/M metagenome (GOLD analysis project Ga0116170, IMG submission 89797) | Active sludge microbial communities of municipal wastewater-treating anaerobic digesters from Japan - AD_JPNHW1_MetaG | ecosystem: Engineered > Bioreactor > Anaerobic > Digestate | place... | reverse complement strand
CGGGGCTTTACATCGCCGAACTCCCCGGCATCGCCAAGCCGGAGCCGCGCGACTTCGGCAAGCTCACCCCGCTGCCCGCCAAGCCGTTCGACCACCGTGAGAAAGGGTTCATCTCCTCGGGGCCGCAGCTCTCGAACCCGACTCGGGCCGTCGCCTTGAACGGCGACATCGCCTACACCGCGAACGTCTGGGAGGGCGTGAAAATCTACAGGCTTTCAGAGGGAAAAATCGAGCCGATCGGACGCGCGGACATCCCGTACGCGGCCGACGTCAAGCGCGCGGGCGACCGGCTGTATATCGCCGAAGGGCAGAACGGCATCGGCGTCTACAAGATTGTTTCCGACACCGAGCTCAAGGAAATCTCAAGATTCAAGAAGTTGGACGCCCCTGTCCCTTTCGCGCAGTTCGTCTGGGCGTTCGACGGACACGACGTGGTCGCGGCAAGCAGCGGCTCGACCCGCGTGCTGTTTGTCGACTTTTCGGATTTGGCGAAACCGAGGATCGTCCTCAACCAACCGGGGCACTGCCTTGTTTACAACAACTACGGCGGGCAGAGCCTCGTTAAAAACAAATACTTCGGCTTCTCGCGCACCTTCGGCGGCATCCAGATCTTCGAAATCGGCGCGGGCTCGGCCAAGCTCGTTTGGGAAGACACGTTCCCGATGTGCTCGCAGACGGGGACGCTGGCGGCTTTCGGCGGGGAGTTCCTGGTCATGCGCTGCGGCGGCTACGCGTTCCTCGACCCAGAAAAGCCCGTCGGCGTGCGCGAACTCAAACGTTATCCGTTCCCGACGAGTGCGGGGCTTCCCGCCGACGTCCCCGACGATTCGGCCATCAGCTGCGCGATCTTCCCGAAGTCCGAATTCGAGGGTCAGGTGAACGTCGACGCCTCGTCGCGCAGAGTGGCGATCGCCAACCGCATGTTCAAAAACATTAGCGTTTACGATTTTTCGGACCGGAAGAACCCGAAGCTTCTGAAGTCGGCGGCGCTCCACGCAAACCCGAATGTTCCCGCCTTCTGGAAGGGGCTCGTCGTGCTGCCCGGCGGCTATTCGGGTTTGTTGCTTGAGCACACGCAAGCGCAATAAGCCGTATCAGGTGCAGAGGGACGGGGCGCCCCGATTTGCGGACTGATCGCTTGAACCAGGCTGGTGTACCGACTTCAGTCGGAAGACGTGGGCCAGGCCGCCTGAAGGCGGTACACCAACATGGGGCGATACGGAACTGACGTGTGCCGAATCGGATGCGCACCCTCTGGCATCACCGCTCACTTTTGGCCTTCGCCGCGGCCCCGTCTGTGCTATACTATCGTTTGATTCCCCTTCCCTGAGCGGCGGTGGGAAACCCGGCACCCTTCAACTTCTTACTTCTAACCCTTTACTTCTTCCTTCATCCCATGAGCGCAACCATTCTTGACGGAAAACAGCTCGCCGCGGACATGCGCGCGGACATCGCTAGACAAGTCGCCCAACTCAAGGCCGAAAAGGGCGTCACGCCCGGCCTCGGCGTGATCCTCATCGGTGTCGACCCCGCCTCCACCTCGTACGTCACGGCCAAAGAGAAGGCCTGCGAGGAGGCGGGCATGTACTCGCAGGACGTGCGCGTGCCGGCGGAAACCACCCAGGCGGAGGCGCTTGACCTCGTGCGCCGCATGAACGCGGACCCGCGCATCCACGGCATCCTCGTGCAGTTGCCCTTGCCCAAGCACATCAACGAGGGGGCGGTGATCAACGCCATCGCGCCCGAGAAGGACGTGGACGGGTTCACGCCCGTGAACGTCGGACGCATGATGATCGGCGAGACCTGTTTCCTGCCCTGCACGCCGCACGGCATCATCCAGATGCTCATCAAGGCCGGCGTGCAGACCTCCGGCAAGCACGCGGTCGTGGTCGGCCGCAGCAACATCGTCGGCAAGCCCGTCGCGCACCTGCTGATGCGCAAGGCCGAGGGCGGCAACGCCACGGTCACGGTCTGCCACACCGGCACGCGCGACCTGGCGGCGTTCACGCGTCAGGCCGACATCCTCGTCGTGGCGGCCGGCCGTCCGAACACGGTGACGGGCGACATGATCAAGCCGGGCGCGGTCGTGATCGACGTCGGCGTGAACCGCATCCCGGACGCGACCAAGAAGAACGGCTTCCGGCTCGCAGGCGACGTGGATTTCGCCTCCGCGCAGGAGGTCGCCTCGCTCATCACCCCCGTTCCCGGCGGAGTGGGCCCCATGACCATCACCATGCTGCTTTACAACACCCTTGAAGCCGCGCGGCGCGCCTCAGCGGGCAGATGACGTTTCACCCCCATCCGGACCCCCATGAAACTACTCGGTGAACCCATTTTTTCGCGAGACGCGACGGGGCGGCTGAAATCCCGCGTTGGCACCCTTTTCCTGAGAACCCCCGGCCTCGTCACGCTGACGGGCATCCACGCGACCCAGCGTCTCGCCTGGATCAAAGAGCTCAATCGCGAACGCCTCGAGGCGGGGCTGCCGAAGCTCACCGACGCGGAGGTCGACGAAGAGATGGGGCGTTCCGTGGACCTGCTTTTCGACGACCAGTTCGTGCTGATCCGCCCGGACCCCTATGCGATGGACCTCGCCTTCGAGGCGGACGAGGTGCTCCAGACGATGGTCTCCAAGCGCAAGATCCGTTTCCTCAACACGCATCTGGAAAAGGTTCGCGACGCCTTGCGGGCGCGCGGCGAGAACTGGCGCATGAGCCGCCTGCCCGTCTCTCCCGAAGAGATGAACCGCCTCATCGCGGGCTCCCGCACCAGCATCGCCGGTCTGCCGATCTATTTCTACAACCGTTCGACCGGCACCCGTTTCCTCACGCTCGAAACCTTTGCCTGGCTCGAGCAGCGGCCCGACGACGTCTTTCGCAAACAGCTCGAAGAGATCGTTCACTACGGCGCCATGCGCAACCGGTTCGGCTATCCCGAGATCGACATCTTCCCCCCGGGATGCTCCTTCACGCGCCAGGCTTTCGAAGCGCTGAACGTCGAAGGCCTGCCGATCGACGCGCTGCGCGCCGCCTACCGGAAGCTGCTCGGCACCTTCCGCCAGCTCGTCCCCCCTGCTCTGCAGGACGAGACCCCCGAGAACATCGAATGGCGCAACCTGATGTGCTCCGCGCTCACGCTGCAGCCGAACGCCGTGGCGTCGGAGGATTTCCTCCAGGGCATCTCGCCCGAGTTCTACATGCAGATCGAATGGTTGCCCGGCTGCCGCATCGAGAAGGGCGAGCTGATTTTCGACCCGGTCTGCGAAGAGCTGGACGCCGCGCCGAACGATTCCGAGCTGCGCTCGCTCTGCGACCCGCGCGCGAAGGCCGTGATCTTCAATTACCTGCGGGAATTCGGCACCATCGAATACATCAACATCGGGCGCATCGGGCATTCGCTCTCGATCCGCGCCAAGCCCTTGAGCCATCGCGCGAACGTGTACCTCATCCAGATCAAAGAGGTCAGCAGTCCCGCGCCCGAGCTGCGCATCTTGCGCTTCCAGAAGTGGTGCGTCAGCGACCATCTCGACGAGGGCAAAGACCTCCTCCGCTCGATCATGGAGGCGACGGACTACACCGACTACATCCTCGACCGCCGCCTCGGCTGCCGCCAGCTGGGCATGAATCTGCCGTTGCGGGTCGCGACCGGACGCATCCCCGAAACGTATTACGGCCTCACCCGCTCCTTCCACGGCACGCGCAGCTGGGCCGTTTATTTCGAGCGCGCGTACATCAACGGCTGCGCCACCGACAAGATCCTGCCGCGGCGCTACGCCGACCCCGAATTCAACCGCCGCCTGGCGCGGCTGTTGGGGGAAGCCGCGGCCGTCAACAGCATCGTGGGGCGCGCCAACCTTGACAAGCAGGTCATGTTCGACGACGGGGACGAGGTGATCGTGTCCGATGCCGAGGGGCAGCCCGACCACCTGATCGTGTCCGACCATACGGGCGCCTTCACCCAGTACGAGTTTCCGCTCAGCAACGACGCGGAGGCTTACGCGGCCCCCGTCAACCGGCGCGCGACGCACATGGCCAACGCGGCCGAGTTCGCCGAGATCTATCTGGACTCCTTCCAGAAGCGGTTCGAAGCTGTCCAGCAGGAATACCGGCTGCGCAAACGCGCCTTCGACAACCTGTTCAAGCACCGCCCTCTGGACAGGGCCGGAAGCATCGCGTATCGTTGGCAGTGCATTCTGGCGCGGCTCGCGGAGACCGACGCCGCCCAACTCACAAAAGCCATCCGCAGCCACATCGAGGTGTTCAAGCCATGAAGTCCCACATGCTTTTCAAAGGCGACCAGCTCTGGATCCGCCGCACGGCCCATGGCGTCGGATGCCTCTTCGACACCGATCCCTCACGGTTCACGCTCTCCGAGCCCGTGAACGATTCCGTCGCGGTCGCCGCCTCAGAGGAGCCGCCCGCTCCCGACGCGGAGCTCATCAACCTGCGCGCGCTCTTCGACCTTGTGCCGCCGGCGACCCTGGCGCAAGCCGGCCTCGCGCGCCAGCTCCTGCACTGGCGCCTGGCCCACCGCTTTTGCGGCGCCTGCGGCACGCCGCTGGCGCGCCACCCGACGGAGCGCGCCATGGTGTGCCCGGCATGCGGCCACACCGCTTACCCGCGCATCAACCCCGTGGTGATCGTGCTGGTCCACCGCGGCAGCCAGATTCTGCTGGAGCACAAAGCGGGAGGCGTGATGCCGTTCTGGAGCCTGGTGGCCGGTTTCGTCGAAGCCCACGAGACCCTCGAGAACGCCGTGGCGCGCGAGATTTCCGAAGAGGTCGGCCTTCGCGTCAAAAACATCCGCTACGCCACCAGCCAGCCCTGGCCGTTCCCGAACAACCTGATGTTCGGCTTCACCGCCGAATACGACAGCGGGGAGATCAAGCCGGACGGCGTTGAGATCGCCGAGGCCGGATGGTTCGACCGCGATCATCTGCCGCCGATTCCGTCGCGCATCAGCATCGCCCGCCGCCTGATCGACGACTTCTTCGCCCGGCACTAAAGCGGCTTAATTGAACGTGTGGCCGCAGAGGTAGGGACGGTTCCCCGAACCGTCCGGGGCGGTTCCGGGGAAACCGCCCCTCTACCTGTTGCGGCGACACGGAAAGTTAAAACGCTCTGAAAAGACCGAAAAGCGATCCGAAGGCCTCTCGCCCGCGCAGCTGCGCCCGCGCGTCAGACACGGATCGGGGAAACACAGCGGGCATCAGAATCGCAGCGGGGGGACTCGGGGTCCGATGATGAAAAAACAGATTGGGGAATGTCTCTTGGCGGCGGCCGCCTTATGGGGGGCAGCCTTCTCTCGCGCGGCCGACTGGCCGCAGTGGGGTGGGCGCGACGCCCGCAATTTCGTGGCGGACGAGCCCGGGCTTCCGGCCTCGTTCCGGCCGGACCGCACCGAGGTCACCAACGGCGCGGCGACGTCCGTGGCGGGGGAAAACCTGCAATGGTCGGCTCCGCTCGGCACGCAGGTTTACGTGACGCCCGCCGTCTCGCAAGGGAAGGTGTTCATCGGCGCCAACGACGCGAAGGTCGATGCGCCGCGCTTCTCCCGCACCAAGGGCAGCGTCTTCGACTGCCTCGACGAAGCCACGGGCAAACGGTTGTGGCGGCTTGTCATTCCCCGCCTCAAGACGCAAAACAAGCTGTTCAACTACGACGATCTCGATCTGGGGCTCTGCTCGTCGCCGACCGTCGAGGGCAACCGCGTCTACATCATGGGAAGCCGCGGCGACGTGCTCTGCCTTGACATCAACGGGCAGGCCGACGGCAACGACGGGCCGTTCACCGACGAGGGGCGCTACATGGTCGACGCGCGGACCTTCCCCGACAAGCCGGGGCGTTTCGACGCCACCAACACGCCGCCCCTGCCGACCCCCGTCGCGCTGCAGGCCGGTGACGCCGACATCGTCTGGCGTTTCGATTTCCTTCAGGAGTTGGACGTCTGGCCGCAGGACGCCGTGGACTGCTCCATCCTCGTCTACGGCGACGTGCTCTTCGTCTGCACCTGCAACGGCGTCGACAAGTCGCACAAGACCATCCCCTCGCCCGACGCGCCCGACCTGATCGCGCTCGACAAGCGCACCGGCAAGTTGCTGGCCACCATCGACCGCCCGCTCGGGACCACGATCTTCCACGGGGACTGGTCCTCGCCGGCCCTCGCCCGGATCAACGGCCGCGACCTGATCCTCTGGGGCGGCGGCGATGGCGTGTGCTACGCCTTCGACGCGCGGTTCGAGACGGGCCGGGACGGCAAGCCCGGCACGCTGAAGCGGGTCTGGTGGTTCGACTGCGACCCGCCGTGCATCCGCTTCAAAGACGGGAAGCGGCTGCCCTACAACAAGAACGGGGAAGGGCCCAGCGAGATCATCGCCACGCCGGTGATCGCCGACGACCGCATCTACGTGGCGGTCGGCCAGGACAGCCGCCACGGCCCGGGCAAGGGATGTCTCTCCTGCATCGACGCGACGCGCTCAGGCGACGTCACGGAGTGCGGCAGAGTGTGGCAGTGCTTGGACGTGGGCCGCAGCTTCTCAAGTGCGGCCGTCACGAAAGACGGCCTGGTTTTCATCGCCGATTACACGGGCATCCTGCGTTGCCTCGACGCCGGAAACGGCAAGGAGTATTGGTCGCACGACCTCAAAGGCCGGGTCTTCTGCTCGCCGCTCTGCGCCGACGGCAGAGTCTACATCGGCACAGAGGCGGGGCGCCTGACGGTGGCGGCGGCCACGCGCGAAAAGCGGATCATCGACGAGGTCCGTTTCGACGGCCCCCTCTACGCCACGCCCGTGGCCGCGAACGGCGCCCTCTACATCGCCTCGCAGCGGAAGCTCTACGCGTTCCGGAAGAAGTGATGCCACGGCCGGAACCCATCGGGGCTTCCGAACATTTTAGACTTTTCGCCTCACCGCAGCGCGTATGTCGGCCGAGCGGTTTAACCGAAACCGCCGCGGACGGTCCGGGGAACCGTCCCTACCCCTGCGGCCGCGCTTTTAAATCGGTCGCTCTAGCCCAAGATGTAGCGCACCGCGTCGGCCGCCGTGTAGTCGATCTTCTCCGGCGTGCAGAAACGCCCGACGTTGGCCAGGTCGTCGCCCAGCGTGACGATGCCCGGCTCGCGCGTTCCGTCCGGCAGCACCTGCCCCAGGCCGATGTTGCCGAAGAGGCCGCTGCAGATGCACTTGCGGCCCACCGTGTCTTCCGCCTTGCCGCCTTTGGCCACATAGGCTTCAACCGCTTCCGAAGGGCAACGGTAGCCGAACGTGCCGTCCTGCTTGAGGTAGACCTCCCGCAGATAGCCCAGCTCGCACGTCCTGCGGCGCGCCTCATAGACCGACGTCTCCGAAAGCGTCCCCTCCAGTTGCGCGACCTTGAAGGGGAAGCCCGTAGGCGAAGCCAGCCGGTCCGTATAGACGCGGCTTTTTCCGGCCAAGGCCTTTCGGATCAGCGCATGCCGCATCTCCGGCAGCAAGCCCGACTCGACGCAAAGCGCAAACGGCGTGCCGACCTGCACGCCCGCGGCCCCGTCGGCCAAGGCCGCCCGCAACGCCTCGGGCGAGCCGTACGCCCCGCCCAGCCAGAACGGAAGACCGATCTTCCGCATCGCCTCCAGATTCACCACATCGCGCGGCCCGTAGATCGGCTGCCCGTCCTCGGTCAACTTGAGCTGCCCGCGCGGCGGCGCGTTGTGCCCGCCCGCCAGCGGCCCCTCAATCACAAACCCCTCGACGGTGCTGCCCGACCGGCGCAACATCATCGTGGCCAGCGAGTCGGCCGAGATGATCGGCAAGAAGTCCGGGCGCGTCAGAACCGGCACCTCGCAGCCCGCCTCGATGAACAGCGCGGGGTCGAAGACGCGCTTGCAGTCGGTCTCCGGGGTCGCGCCATGCACATGGATCGTGTACGTGGCCGCTTCGTGCTTCGAGAGCGCGTCCAGCATGCGGGGAAATTCGACGGGGATCCCCGCGCCCACGATCACCACGGCGGCGCCCGCCAAGATGGCGCCATAAGCCGAAGGCAGGTGCGACAGCTGGATCTTCTCGAGGTAATTGATGCCCACGGGATTCGAGTGGCCCTCGCGCGCAAGGAACACCTCGACGAAGTTGGCGATGATGCACAGCTCGTCGCGCAGCTTGGTGTTGTTGAACGCCTGCTTCTCGGCGGGCTTGTAGGGCGCGTTAGGCGACCTGCCGCCCGGGATGAAAAACGCGTCTAAGATGCGCTGCGCCATCTGCGGAAAAGGGAAGTGCGCCAGCGCGCGACGGGTCTCGCCGCCGAGATCGCCATCCTGAAGCCGACGGGCCAGGACCTGATCGAGTCCGGTCCCCGACACGACGCCGAGTTGACCGAGCCTGGAAACCGCCTGCGCCAGACGCCAGTTGGAAACGCCGACACCCATGCCGCCTTGAATGATTTTCGGAAACGCTATATGCATTTTTTGCTCGCCTAAACAACAGACCAGAAATGGTTGCGCCCGTAAGAGCGGCTCACAAATGAAACAAACGCTATTACTTTAGCAGGGGGCGGGGAATTGTCTACCCCTTTCTGGCGATTGCCGGATTACAAATTAGTCAGAAAGCAGCGGCGGCGGCCGGGCTCAGCGCCCCGCGGCGGCGGACAGCGCCTTGAGATATCCGTTGGCGAAAAGCCGCCCGAGCGTGCCATATCCCGGCACGAACCCCGGCTCGTCCCCCTCGCCCGCCATTGCCGGCACGTGGTCGCAGCGGAAAGGAACATCGAGGCCCAGCTCGCGGTAGGTTCTGAACAGCGCGAGCTGATCGGTGTCGCCTTCGTCGTGGAACAGCTCCACGAAGTCCTCGGCCGTGCCGCGCACGTCGCGCACGTGGACGAAGGCGATACGCTGGCCGAAATGGCGCGCCGCAACGTCGAGGTCCGCGCCCATCAGCTTGAAATTCGCCTGGCAGAAGGTTACGCCGTTCTCGCGGCAGGGGGCCAGCGCATAGGCGCGGTCGTACGCCTCGACTGATCCGAAGATCCGCGCCATGCCGCCCAGCGACGGCAGCGGAGGGTCGTCGGGATGCAAGCCCATGCGGATGCCGAGCCGCCGCGCCTCGGGCAACACGGCCTTCAGAAAAGCCGCGTAGTTCTCCCACACCTCATCCGCCGTCAGGAGCGGCCCCGGCATGATCTTCTGGTTCTCCGCCAGCCGGAAACACGTCGCCTTCGCGCCGCCGCGCCCCTCTCTCACCCCGGTGCGGTGCCAACCTGTGCCGACCATGAAGTTGTAGCAGAGCAGGCCGATGCCCAGCTCCGCCATGTTCCCGAGCAGCTGGCGGTAATGCTCCAGCGTCTCGTCGCGCCCAGGCAACCCGAGCTTCACCCGCGACATGTCGAACGGGTCGCCCTCCAGCGCCACCACGCGCAGGCCAGCCTTCGCGAGGTCGCCGACCACGCCCGCCAGGGCGTCGCGGTTCCACGGCTCGGGCCGACCGGTCAATTCGGGCGCGACCTTCACCACCACATCCGTGATGCCCATCTGCAGGCACAGCTGCCACAGCCGGTGCGGCCGCGGCGGAACGAACTCGATCAGTTTCATGTCACCCCCCTCACCCAAGATTGCCGTTCGCCCTCAAACCGTCCGCGATCCCTTCTCAGGCCGGCTTCCGAACCTCTTGATTTGAATCCTTTGCAGCGGCCCGGTTGCAGCGGGATGCGACGTACTCGTAAGCGGCTTCGGCGACATCGGATCCGACCTCCGAGCGGCGGATCGGATACCCCAGCGGCCCCGCCAAAAAGATGAAGAGATACTCGGGCGTGAGCTCCGCCCGATCGACCCCGCTCCAGCCGTAAAGGGCCGAGCCGAGGGGTGAGATCGAGTGCATTCCCTCCTCGGAAATTGTCAGCTCACAAGTCCCAAACGACTTAGGATACGACGACTCCGCCATCTGCCTCCCGACGCACTTGCGGACCAGGGCGTCCATTCTCTTGGGGTAGATGACGAACCACGCCGCGGCGACCCCCGCGCACAGCAGGGTGGAAGAGAGCTTGAAACCTCTGGAAAAGCCTGTGAACAAAAGGAGAACAAGCATCACGCAAGGCAAGGCCCAACGCTGCCGCGCCCTCATCTTCTGATGGGAAGGCGAGCCGCGGAGAAATTGCTCGTTCAGGGCGAGCGCATCTTCTTCACGGATCTTGAAGTTGAGTGTCATGGTTCTCCTTTCGCGTGTTACGCCAGATCTCTCTGCAAGGGCGCAGGCGCCCCTCTTGCCGACGCCCCCCCTTTCCGCACGGCGACGGTTGAAGGAGACCGCCGTCATTCCAGATAGGGTTTCAGCTGAATGTAATTGAGAAGGAGCTCCTCGCCCGGCTTAGCCGCTCCGTCGCTGAAGGCGACCGCCAGCCGGGGCGACGTGGCGCGGAAGACGACGCGGTGGAGGTTGATCTGGCCGACGTTGTCGTTGTGCTCGTAGCGCCCGCCCTTGCGGCGGTCGACGTGGACGAAGCTCTTGTCCGCGATCCGCTCCGCGCCGTCCAGCTCCACGTCGATGCCGTAGCGGCGGGAGTTGGCCTTGCGGCCGACGACGTCACTCCGGTCGGCGGTGACGAACTGCAGGCAGTAGGCCTTGCCGACCGTGAGCCCCTGCGCGGTCTGGCTGACGCGGTTGGTCGCGCCCGCCTGCCGGGCCATCACGCAGACCGTGTCGCCCGCCTTGCCCCCGCCCCAGCGGCCCTGGCTGTTCTTGCCGTAGCCGGGAAGCGTCTCGGCG
>Ga0116170_10006005_pt1 | contig 10731 bp, 7 predicted proteins | sample AD_JPNHW1_MetaG_FD_89797 | JGI IMG/M metagenome (GOLD analysis project Ga0116170, IMG submission 89797) | Active sludge microbial communities of municipal wastewater-treating anaerobic digesters from Japan - AD_JPNHW1_MetaG | ecosystem: Engineered > Bioreactor > Anaerobic > Digestate | place... | reverse complement strand
ACATATCAGAAGGAGCTATATGGATGATAGAGGATATCAATGAACGTAAAAAAGCTGAAGAAAATATCAGACAACTCAATGCAGATCTGGAAAAGAAAGTATATGAAAGAACTATCCAGTTAGAACAGGCCAACAGAGATCTAGAAGCATTTGCATATAGCGTTTCGCACGATTTAAGAGCACCAATCAGACACATCAACGGATTCGTAAAACTGATGTATTCAAAGATTCCTGATCCTGTGGAATCAATAGTAGAATATTATTCAAAAATTGAAGCCTCCTCACGGCGTATGTCTTCAATGATTGACAGCCTTCTCTCGTTTTCAAGGCTTGGAAGAAAAGAGTTGTCATTAACGACAACCAATATGCAGACAATTGTTAATGAAATAATTGAAGATATGGAGCCGGATATTGAAAAAAGATCTATCAAATGGAATATATCTCAACTGCCTTCATTAAAATGCGATAAGACATTAATGAAACTGGCTTTTGAGAACCTGATTTCAAATGCAGTTAAATATACAAAAGATCAAGAAAATGCAATAATCACAATAGGGTGGAATCAGATAAATGATAAACTGATTGAATTCTTCATTAAAGACAATGGTGTAGGCTTTGATATGGCCTATTCAAATAAACTCTTTAATGTTTTTCAGCGGTTGCATACCTCTGAGGAATTTAAGGGAATCGGTATAGGGCTGGCAAATGTGAGACAGATTATTGAAAAACACAAAGGAACTGTAAGAGCAGAAGGAAAACTTAACGAGGGAGCTGTCTTCTATATAACACTCCCTGTATAAAACATAAAATATAAATTATTTGCGGATGAAACTACCAAAAATACTTTATGCAGAAGATAATCTTAATGATATAGAGCTTGCTCTTGCTGCTTTTAAAGAGAATAATATAGCTGAACGCGTTGACATAGTTCACGATGGGCATGAAGCTCTTGATTATCTTTTTTACAGAGGGAAATACTCTAATCGTGAAAAATCAATTCCGGATTTTATGCTGTTGGATATCAAAATGCCAGGAATAGACGGTATTGAAGTTCTCAAGATCATTCGTAAATCAGAAGAACATAAGAATCTTCCTGTTGTTATGCTTTCATCTTCCAGTATGGAGGACGACATTGAAAACAGCTATTCATACGGAGCTAACGGATATGTAATTAAACCTATTGACTTTAATGATTTTATCAATGCTATAAAAGGAATAGGTTATTTCTGGGGAGAGATTAATATGACACCATGTAAAATATGAAAAAGACCGATTTGCATATTTTAATGCTCGAAGATGAACCTTTCGACGTAGAACTTAACAAAGCTCAACTTCTGTTTCTGGAGGAATATAATTGCGTTGTAAAAGTAGTTGGCGATAAAGATTCATATTTACAGGAACTAGACAACAAGCCACCCGATATAATACTCAGCGATTACAACCTGCCCCAATACACCGGACTGGATGCCCTTAATGATCTGAAATCAAGAAATCTGCTTATTCCATTCATCTTTGTAACGGGTACCATGAGCGAAGAGACAGCGGTAGGAACAATAAAATCCGGTGCATGGGACTATGTTGTAAAGGACAGACTCTTCAGACTGCCTCTTGCCATGCGGGCTGTACTTCAATTAAAAGAAGAAAAACTAATTGCCGCAAAAGCAGAAGAAAAGAACAAGCTGTTATTGACTGCAATTGAACAAACCTCATCTCAGATTATTGTTTGTAACATTAAAGGACAAATTGAATATGTAAACAAAAAGTTTACTGAAATATCAGGCATTACATCAGAAGAAGCTTTAAGAAGAGATATAATGACAATATTCCCTGATGAAGATTTTCTCAATATAGATCCTGATATTGTAAATAACTTAATGAAGGGCAAAGTTTTCAGGACTGAAACTAAAAGGCAGAATAAAGATAGTACAATGTTTTGGGAACTTACTTCGATTACACCAATTAAGAATAACCAGGGAGAGGTTACGAACTTCGTTGCTTTAAAAGAAGATATATCTCAATTGAAAAAAATGGAACTTGATCTGATCGAAGCACGCGATAAAGCTCAACTATCTGATAAACTAAAAGATGCCTTTCTTCAAAATCTCTCTCACGAAATACGAACACCATTAAATGCTATTGTAGGATTCGCTAATATCCTGCATTCCGACTCTGATATTACTTTGGAAAAAATCAAGGAGTACACATCAATAATCCGCGACAGCAGCAACCAACTGCTCTCTATTGTCACTGATATACTAACTATGGCCAGCATTCAGACAGGCCAGGAAACAATTACATTCAAGCCATTGAACATCAACAAATTAGTCGATAACTTATATGAAATATTTTTGCCGTCAGCTAATGAAAAAAAGATAAATCTAACTCTATCATATAACAAAACTGACAACCCATTATTCATCCTTACCGATGAACCCAAACTGACTCAAATACTTACCAACCTTCTGAATAATGCATTAAAATTTACAAAAAAGGGTTCTGTTGAGCTTAAATACATTATTAATGGTGATAGTATCGAATTTTCAGTAGCAGATACAGGAATAGGAATCTCAAAGGAATCTCAGGATCTAATTTTTGAACGCTTCAGACAGGCCAATGAGAAAACTCATATTGATTATGGCGGTACCGGCTTAGGATTATCAATTTCTAAATCATTCGCTCAGATGATGGATGGGAAATTGGAGGTGAAGTCAGAATTGGGAAGAGGTTCTGTCTTCACACTCTCATTGCCTTTATCAATAATCTCCGACAAGGTGCTTCATAAACCAGTTAAACAGACAGCACTTACACGCGATAATTATATTATTCTTGTAGCGGAAGATGAAATTAACAATTATATGCTTCTTAAGGCATATTTAAATCTTCCCAACATAACCATCATATATGCAGATAATGGTTTGGAAGCCATTAAGATATGTGAAGAAAATCCGCTTATAAATATGGTGCTCATGGATATTAAAATGCCTGTCATGGATGGAATTGTGGCAATGAAAAAAATACGTGAATTCCGGAACAAACTGCCTATCATAGCTCAGACTGCCTACGGATTGGAAAATGAAAAACAACAATTATTAAAATTGGGGTTCGATGATTATCTGTCAAAACCAATTAAGAAGGAAGATCTATTCAGAACAATAGAAAAACATATCACTGAATAGACATCAATCCTTCTCCAAGTGAATAAAAATGGTGGTTTATCGCATAATACTATTCCTGCTGGCTTTTTGATCTGATATATTCATCAATAGCACGTGCTGCCTTACGTGCTGCCCCCATAGCCAGTATTACCGTTGCAGATCCTGTTATCACATCTCCTGCTGCAAACACACCCTTACGGCTTGTTGCTCCATTGTTCTCATCGGCTTTCACACATCCTCTCTTATCTGTTTCCAGGTTTGGAGTTGTTCCGGCAATAAGAGGATTCGGAGAAGTCCCAAGTGACATTATCACTGTGTGTGCTTCAACCAGAAATTCAGAGCCCTGTATGGCCACAGGGCGACGTCTTCCGCTTTCGTCAGGAGCTCCCAGTTCCATCTTTACACACTTTAATGCTTTTGCCCATCCATTCTCATCACCTATTACTTCTACAGGGTTTGTCAGGAACTGGAAGATTACACCTTCTTCCATGGCATGATGTACCTCTTCAGCTCTGGCCGGAAGCTCTTCAGCCGACCGCCGATATATTACAGATACTTCAGCTCCAAGCCTTACCGCAGCTCTTGCAGCATCCATGGCAACGTTACCACCGCCAACCACAGAAACCTTCTGCCCGGTTTTGACCGGTGTAGCATATGTATTGTCATAGGCTTTCATAAGGTTTATACGGGTGAGGAATTCATTGGCAGAAATAACACCATTTAGGTTCTCTCCCGGAATTTTCATAAATATCGGAAGTCCTGCCCCGGTACCAATAAAAACAGCGTCAAAGCCTTCATCTTCAAGAAGTGAGTCTATATTCCCGGCTTTGCCGATAACGGCATCGGTGATAAATTTCACTCCCATGTTTTTAAGGTTTTCAACTTCATGTCTGACCACAGTCTCTTTAGGAAGTCTGAATTCCGGAATGCCATAAACCAGAACACCACCAGCCTTATGTAACGCTTCAAATACCGTAATATCATATCCCATTGCAGCCAGGTCGCCGGCACAAGTGAGTCCTGCAGGTCCGCTGCCAATAACGGCAACTCTGTGTCCATTGGGTTTGGCATCTACATGGATACTGAATTTGTTTTCCCTGCTCCAATCGCCTATAAACCTTTCAAGCTTTCCTATTGCGACAGGATCACCTTTTACACCCAGTATGCATTTTCCTTCACATTGCGTCTCCTGGGGACAAACCCTGCCACATACTGAAGGAAGCATGGTTGAGCTGAAGAGTACTTTAGCAGAACCCTCCTTATCTCCATTTTTCAGTCTTGAAATAAAACCCGGGATATCGATATTAACAGGACATCCTTTTACACATTGCGGTTTTTTGCAGTTAAGACATCTTGAGGCTTCAAGTAATGCTTCTTCTTCATTGTATCCAAGTGATACCTCATCGAAATTATGTTTTCTGACGGCAGGATCCTGTTCTCTTACAGGCACCCTTGTCTTTTTTGCCGACTCTTCAACAGCTTTGTCAATATTGCATTTATGGGAGCTCTCAGTCTCTTCCTTTCTGTATCTTCCCTGACGGCGCATAGCCTCATTAAAATCAACAAGGTGACCATCAAACTCCGGACCATCCACACATGTGAATTTTGTCTTTCCATCCACAGTGACCCTGCATGCGCCACACATTCCTGTTCCGTCTATCATCATTGTGTTTAGGCTGACCGTGGTTTTCAGACCGAATGTACGGTTAAGATCAGCAACAACCTTCATCATTATCATCGGGCCTATGGCAAAACACTCACTGTAATATCCCGGATTTTCCTCCAGCAGCCTTTTAAGAATAGTTGTTACAAATCCTTTTTCCCCGACGCTTCCGTCATCTGTGGCTACAAATACCCTGTTTGACACAGCTTTAAGTTCATCAAGCAGTATAAGTAATTCTGCTGATTTGGAACCAATAATCAGGTCTGGTTTCTTCCCGTTTTCAGAGAGCCATTTTATCTGAGGTAAAACAGGAGCTGCTCCCACACCACCAGCAACAAAAATAAAGTTTTTATCGATAATATCCGGTTTTTCAGCTTTGACAAACCATGAGGGTTGCCCCAACGGTCCGACAAAACCTGCAAATGAATCACCTTCATTTAAAGCAGTCATCTGTCTTGTTGATGCTCCAACAACCTGTACAACGATTACGACCCATCCTTCTTCCCTGCTGAAATCGCATATGGTCAATGGAATACGCTCCCCCTTTTTATCATTAATGACAATAACAAACTGCCCCGGTAATGCATACTTTGCTACCCGTGGAGCATGAATTTTCATTTTGAAAATATCAGGAGCAATTGTTTTTTTCTCAAGAATTTTAAACATTTTTCTTTATAAAAGATCTTAATAAAAGATAATAGCTTTACAAGTTTGAGTAATTACCAAACAAGAGTGCAAATTTATTAAAATTGTTACTACTACAAACTAAAATACAAAGGAATAAATCATTTCCGCAAAGAGCCTGTTTTCCTGTTGAGCATATCATCGTTGCAAATCATAACGGATCTGATAATATTAAAAAATATATTTATCTTTGCCCTCCATAAAACAAAAAGCAGCGCTCAGAATGATAAAGATAACTTTTCCCGATGGATCTGCAAGAGAATATAATGAAGGAATCAATAGTCTCGAAATCGCAGAACAAATCAGTCCACGACTGGCAAAAGAAGTATATTCAGCAACAGTAAACAATGAAACTTGGGATCTTACAAGGCCCATAAACTCTGATGCAACTCTTAAACTAAATAAATGGGATGATGCTGAAGGGAAACATGCATTCTGGCATTCTTCCGCCCATCTTATGGCAGAAGCTCTAGAGGCATTATATCCGGGAATGAAATTCGGAATTGGCCCTGCTATTGAGAATGGTTTTTACTATGATGTTGATCCGGGTGAAAACAGGGTGATCACAGAAGCTGATCTTCAGTCAATTGAAAACAAGATGAAAGAACTTGCATCTAAAAATCTCACCTTCACAAGAAGAGATGTAAGTAAAAAAGAGGCTCTTGATTTCTTTACAAAAAAAGGAGATGAATACAAGACCGAGCTTATTAGTGAGCTGACCGATGGGACAATAACATTATACACACAGGGTAATTTCACTGATCTCTGCAAGGGGCCTCATCTTCCTTCGACAGAGCCAATGAAAGCCATAAAACTCTTAAGTGTTGCCGGTGCATACTGGCGTGGTGATGAAAAACATAAAATGCTTACAAGAATTTATGGCATTACATTTCCGAAGCAGAAACTCCTTGATGAATATCTTGTCTTTCTTGAAGAAGCGAAGAAAAGGGATCATCGTAAAATAGGAAAGGAACTTGAGTTATTTACCTTTTCACCAAGTGTTGGAATGGGGCTTCCGTTATGGATGCCGAAAGGGTCCGACCTGCGTCAGAATCTAATCACTTTTCTGACAGGACTGCTCAGAAAAAGAGGATATAAACTTGTCACCACTCCTCACATAGGAAATGTTAATCTATACAAGACATCCGGCCACTTTGAAAAATATGGGGCCGACTCTTTTCAGCCTATATCAACACCTCAGGAAGGTGAACAGTTTATGCTTAAACCCATGAACTGCCCTCACCATTGTGAGATTTACAATGCAACCCCTCACTCCTATAAGGAGATGCCTTTGAGGATGGCTGAGTTCGGTACTGTATACAGATATGAACAGAGCGGAGAATTACATGGCCTCACAAGAGTAAGAAGCTTTACTCAGGATGATGCTCATATTTTTTGCAGGGAAGATCAGTTAAGGGAAGAGTTTAAGAGCATTATCGATCTGATATTATATGTCTACAAACTTGTTAAGTTCGAAAACTTTTCTGCTCAGATTTCATTACGAGACCCAAACAACAAGCAAAAATATATAGGATCAGACGAAAACTGGGAAAGAGCAGAACAGGATATCATCCAGGCTGCCGCTGAAAAAAACCTTGAGACAACAGTTGTTTTGGGAGAAGCTGCATTCTATGGCCCAAAACTCGATTTCATGGTAAAAGATGCCATTGGAAGAAAATGGCAACTAGGTACAATCCAGGTCGATTACAACCTCCCCGACCGTTTCGATCTTACCTATAATGGCAGCGATAACCAGAAGCACAGACCTGTAATGTTACACAGGACAATATTCGGGTCGCTCGAAAGGTTCATTGCTGTTCTTATAGAGAACACTGTCGGAAAGTTTCCACTCTGGCTTGCACCTGAGAAAGCGGTCGTTTTACCCATAAGTGAAAAATTCAATGATTATGCAGTAAAAGTTTTGGAATTTCTAAATAATTCCGATATTTGCACACTAATTGACGACCGAAGTGAAAAAATAGGTAAGAAGATCAGGGATAACGAATTAAAGAGGATTCCTTACCTTCTTGTTGTTGGTGAAAAAGAGGCCGAAAATGGAACTATCGCTATCCGTAAACAAGGAGGAGACGATAAAGGCAGTATGAAAATTGAAGAATTTGTTGATTATATAAATTCTGAAATAAAGAAGGAAATTGCATTTTAATGCACTATAGGTAATTTTAGTATTAACAAAATTAAGGAGGAAAAAGCTATAGCTTTACCAATTAGGCGAAGCCCGGCAAGGGTTACCCAGCCGGCTCACAAAATAAATCACCGGATCACTGCAAAAATGGTCAGAGTAGTCGGTGAAGAAATAGATGCAGACGTAATGAGTATTCAGGATGCTCTGAAATTAGCGGACAGTCTTGAACTTGATTTGGTTGAAATCTCGCCCAATGCGGATCCCCCGGTTTGTAAGATTGTTGATTATCAGAAATTTCTTTATCAGCAAAAGAAAAAACAGAAAGAAATAAAGGCCAAGGGAGCAAAGGTTGTGGTAAAAGAGATTCGGTTTGGCCCAAACACTGATGAACATGATTATAATTTTAAGCTCAAACATGCGCAGAAATTCCTTGAAGAGGGAGCAAAAGTAAGAGCTTATGTGTTCTTTAAAGGAAGATCAATATTATTCAAGGAACAGGGTGAAGTATTGCTTTTACGTTTTGCAAATGATCTGGAAGATTACGGCAAACCTGATCAGCTCCCACGCCTTGAAGGAAAGAGGATGATAGTCTCATTCTCACCAAAAAAGAAAAAGTAGTTTTTTTAATATATTCGATAGAGAAAATGCCAAAAATGAAAACTAATCCCGGTGCAAAGAAGAGATTTTCTTTGACCGGAACAGGAAAGATCAAACGCAAACATGCATTTAAGAGTCACATCCTGACAAAAAAAGAGACCAAGCGTAAAAGAAACCTTGGATATCCGGGTCAGGTTCACAAGACAGATCTTAAAAATGTCAAGTTGATGCTGGCAATGAAATAATTGTTTAGCGTTTTGATAAATTAACGATAGTATTAACCGATTGTTCAGCCAATAAGAGTCTTAAGAAAGACCGCTGACTTTCAAAAAAAATGAATTATGCCAAGATCAGTAAATTCGGTAGCTTCAAGGGCCAGAAGAAAGAAAGTCCTGAAGCAGACAAGAGGAAACTTCGGATCAAGAAAAAATGTATTCACAGTAGCTAAAAACACCCTCGACAAAGGTCTGGGTTATGCTTACCGTGACAGAAAGAAGAAAAAAGGCCTGTTCAGGGCTTTATGGATTCAAAGAATAAATGCAGGTGTTCGTCAGTACGACATGAGTTATTCTGAATTTATAGGGAAACTTGATAAAAAAGGTATCACCCTTAACAGAAAAACACTTGCCGACCTCGCAATGAATCATCCGGAAGCTTTCAAAGCCATTGTTGAAAAAGTGAAATAAGTAACTAAGTGATATAAAAAAGGACATGTGAGAGCATGTCCTTTTTTTTATTCTCTATATTATCTGACTCCTGTATATGATCTTTAAAAATCCGCCTCACCCTAAATCCCTCTCCCGGGGGAGAGGGACTTGAAAGCCGTTAATCCCATCTTCTACCTTACCTTCATGAACATCCTGCCCCATCTGACCTTCTTAAGACCTTCAGCTTCTTTGTTAAGTGACAACCAGATGAACTTTGGTTTTCCTACTATGTGATCCTCCGGCACAAACCCCCAATACCTGGAGTCGGCCGAATTATGGCGGTTGTCACCCATCATCCAGTAGTAATTCATCTTGAATGTATATTTGTCGGTAGCAACATTATTTATATAAATAGTGCTGCCTTCAACCCTCAGGTCATTATCCTCATAAACGTCAATTATTCTTTCGTACAGGCATAAATTGGAAGTATCGATCCTGACTGTTGCTCCTTTTTCAGGTATCCATAATGGTCCGAAATTATCTTCGTTCCATCCAAATGTCGGACTGTATGGGAAAATATGAGCAGCAAATTCACCTGCTCTTGCATATATCGGAGTGACTTCACTTACATTCGCAAATTTTGATATTGTTTCGGCATTGCCTTTTGTGAGAGGCAGATAATATGCTGACCCTGATACCATATTCTGGTCCGATTTTGAAATATTAAGCTTTTCAAATGCTTTTGGGTTTATGCTGGTCCCGTTGGTCCCTATTACATAAGTGGTCTGCTGTGTCTTATTTTCAGGGACCATCTTTCCGTTAATATAAACTACGCCTGACCTGATCATTAATGAATCGCCGTGAATACCAATGCATCTTTTTACATAGTTGTCTCTTCTGTCAACCGGTCTGTAAATTACATGGTATCTGTCCCAAATCTCTTTTCTGGCTTTCTGATAATAATATTTATCCGATCCGGGAGCAGCTGTTCCATAGTTGTCTCTCATTTTCAGCTCCCGTGCCGTGCTTCTTACAATCTCATAATAACTTGTTGCCTGTTCTTCGAGGACCACTGTATCACCAGCAGGAAAATTAAAAACGATAGGGTCATTATTCCTGACATGACCACAGCCAACAAGGCGGTGATATGGCCACACAATCAGATCTGACCACGACTTTCCATTTGTTATTGGCATTGTATGCTGGGTGAAAGGGAAAGCAATCGGGGTATTAGGCATTCTTGGTCCATATGCCAGTTTACTTACAAAAAGATGATCCCCTACCAGCAACGATTTCTCCATTGAAGGAGTTGGAATGCGATAATTCTGAAAAAGAAAAATATTGATAAGAGTAACTGCAATGACAGCGAAGATCAACGCGTCGAGCCATTCAACAAATGCACTGTTGTGCCCGTTTCTTTTTTTCCAGAATGCCCAGTTTACTTTCTTACTTATATATATGTCATAGATAATAGCTACTCCGGGAAGAAGCCAATAGTTACCAATCCATACAACAACTATCAGATAGATAAGCGCTGCGATTGCAAAATTTATATGTTTTCTTTGAATTTTAAAGTCCATAACAGGGTTATTTATGATTGGTTAAAAGTAGAAATTATATCAGAATCCAAGAACATCACTCATTGTGAACACTCCTTTACGTTTTTGAATATATTCGGCAGCAATTACGGCGCCAAGAGCAAAGCCCTTTCGGTTTTTTGCCACGTGACTGAGTGTTATAGTATCAATGTCAGAATCCCAGATAACAATATGTGTTCCCGGAACATTACCTTCACGAATTGCGGTAACAGGTATTTTGCCATCTTCAGGTTTATCAGCCATT
>Ga0116170_10006001_pt1 | contig 10735 bp, 6 predicted proteins | sample AD_JPNHW1_MetaG_FD_89797 | JGI IMG/M metagenome (GOLD analysis project Ga0116170, IMG submission 89797) | Active sludge microbial communities of municipal wastewater-treating anaerobic digesters from Japan - AD_JPNHW1_MetaG | ecosystem: Engineered > Bioreactor > Anaerobic > Digestate | place... | reverse complement strand
TCGCGGCCCGGTTCAGGATCGTATTGCCGTCCACCACATCGTTATTGGCCGTCAGCACAAGTTGCAGCGTGGCTGTACCGCCTGCCGCGAGATCGCCGATATTCCAGAGGCCCGTCACGGAATGCCAATCTTCTTTCGTTGTAAGGCCGCCAACAATCAATGAGATGTCTGCCCTTTCCCCTGGCGCCAAATCGCCTATACGAAGAACACCGGTCCCACCAAGCGAATCCGCGTAGTCGGCAGGATCAAAGCTATAGAAACAACCGTCCCACATGAGCTCATAGTGATAACCAGACCACCAATCGAGGAAATCGCTGATTGCCACATCCTTTGCGACACCATTGCCATTATTCTCAACACTGATTTGGAAAGTTACCTGGTTTGACCGTACAACAGGTGTGTTTCCCAACGAGTAGTTTGCGTTGCTTACGGTCTTATGGACTACTAAAGCAGGCATTTTCACCTCTGTTGTTGCCTGGGCAGAGAGTCCGGTCTGTGGGTTCCCGTTCTCCTCCGTGATCGCAACGCTGTTTGTGATGAGATCACCGCCGCACACGCCGTCTCCATTGTTATTGGCCGTCACAACGACCGTCAGCGTCGCCGTTCCCCCCACCGCGAGGTCGCCGAGATCCCAGATCCCGGTCAGTTTGTCATACGTTCCCGTAGCCGTGCTCGCGCTTTTGAACATGGCATTGGTCGGCAGGCTCTCCGTTACTTTCACGCCGGTCGCGTCGCCCAACCCGCTGTTGGTGACCGTGACGGTATAGGTGATATCCTCGCCCGCGCGAACCTCCGTTTGCGCAGTGCTCTTCGTTATGGATAAGTTCGGATTCTTGACAGGCGTCTCCACTTCGGAGGTGGGTTGGTTCCACGGCAGTGTGCCGTTCTCCTCCGTGATTGCCACGCTGTTCACGACGTTATCGCCAGTCGCAGCGGTATCGCTCACCGTCAGGACGATCGTCAGCGAGGCCGTTGCGCCGGCCGCAAGGTTGCCGAGATTCCAAACCCCGGTCAGCTCATCATATGCGCCCGCAGCCGTGCTTGCGCTTTTAAACGTGGCGTTGGTTGGCAGATGCTCTGTTACCTTCACGCCGATCGCATTGCCCAGCCCACTGTTTGTGACATCGATAGAATAGGTGATATCTTCACCCGCGCGCACCTCTGTCTGTGCCGTTATCTTGGATACTAAGAGCGTCGGCGTCAGCGGCGCTCCATAGACATACTCCGTATCGGTTGCTGTCACGTCGTTGCCGCTTCGATCCTTACCCGTCGCGTTCGCCGTGTTCATGATGGAGCCGCCGATATAGTCGGTTAACGTTGCCGTGTACGTATAGGTCACCATAGGCGCGCTTTCGCCTGGCGCCAGCGTCCCGATCGTCACAGGCGAGCTCATGAACGAGTCGCTTAGCGTGATGCCCGTGAGCGTCTCGTTTCCTGCGTTGGTCACGATAATACCGAAGGATATCTCATCGCCCGACTCATACCCGCCGGGCTGACGGGCATAGGACGCAAATTTTTCGACGGTTAATCTTGGCTCGAAGGACGCTGTCGACAACACCAAAGTATCCGTCCCTGTCACGTCATTATCATTGCCGTCCTTACCCGTCGCCGTCGCAGTGTTCTCCACATAGCCGGTAACAAGATCCGCTTCCGTAATGGTGTACGTGTACGTCACCGCCGCCGCGCTTGCGCCGGGCGCAAGCGTCCCGATCGTTACCGGCGCGCTCATGAGCGGGTCGCTCAGTGTGATGTCGGTTACCGTCTCGTTTCCGCTGTTGGTTACGACCACACTGTAGGTGACTGTTTCCCCCAGATTGCCGCCAACCGTCGTTGCAGTCGTCTTTTCCACCGTCAGTTCCGGCGCGAAAGGCTCCGTCGTCACCGTCTCCGTGTCCGAATCGATCACGTCATTGCCGTTATCATCCTTGCCTGCCGCTCTCGCCGTGTTTACCACATGGCCTACGGCAAGATCGGTTTCGGTAACCGTATGGGTGTATGTCACCGCCGCCGAGCTTTCGCCCGGCGCCAGTGTCCCGATGGTAACAGGCGCGCCCATCAGCGGGTCGCGCAGCGTGATCCCGGTGACTGTGCCGTTGCCGGTGTTGGTCACCACTACGCTGTAGGAGATTACATCCCCAAAATCATAATTGGGAACATGCGGAGCGATGCTTGTGACTGCCTTCTGTACTGTGAGTTCCGGCATCAGCCAAACGGCGTACAGATCCATACTCTCGGTGAAGGTATAAGGTTCGTTCAATGTATATATAACGGGGCCGTCGGGTGACGTTCTCCAGCCAAGCAGCGTATTGCCCGGGTATGAGAAAATATTACCGGCAAATGCCGCGGTCGTCCCCGCAAGGTATCGGCGGATGACGTCCGGGCTGCCATCGGGGTAATTGGAATGGTAGGTAATGATCACGATGCTGTTCCGGGGTTGCCATTGTGCGACAAGCACCGTATCCGAGTAGATTTTGAACGTGTCCGTCTCATAGTAAATGGTCGAGTCACCGCCCTGTATCTTCCAGCCGATAAAGGCTTGGTCGGTATACGTCAAGCCTTCGCCGGACAGGACAACAACGTTCACGCCCAGCCCGTATTCGTGGCTGTCCACCACCGATCCTGTGCCGCCGTTCGGGTCATAGGTCACGGTGAAGCCGGCAGTTTTCCAGCCTGCGTAGACGGAGGTATTCTCTGATATCTTGGTTTGTCCAAGAACGAAGGGCAGTGTATAGTTGGGCATCGTCGTTGGAAACGGTTTATAATACCAGCCCATGAATACCCCGCGCGTCTGGCTGTCCGCGGGATCGGTAACGCCGCTCACCGTGGTGTTCACGGGAACTGTCTTATTCGCATACGTACTTGTTGCCGACTCGCTCAGGTAGAACCTGGCTTGCACCGGTGCCAAAACCCATTTTGCCCAGAGTTTCAGGTTACCCGAGGGCATTCTGGTCAGGGTAAACGGCGTAAGCAATTGCGCGTCCATATACCAGCCGCCGAACATATAGCCGGTTTTCACCGGGTTGGCAGTGGGCATGAACTGGGCCAGCAATGCCTCAAAGGGGACGTTGCCGGTGGTTCTGCCCGCGGTAGTGTCATTGGGCAAGCGATAGATTTCGCTGTTGACCTTGGTATAGCTCGTGCCGCTCGTGGTCGAAGTCGTCACAGTCGTGGCTCCGTTGACGTCCAGCTCAATATAGCCTCGCTCGCGTATATAGAGTAGAAATTCTGCTGGGTCGGTTGTGACACCTGTCCAGTTCGTGTTGCGTGCGCGATTGACTTGAGCAGGGTTCGTAGTTCCGGTGGTGATAGTTAAATTCCCTTCATTCGTCACTATACCGGCGGCCACCATCCCGCCGATGGCTTTGTTCTGGAAGTAAACATTGCCCCAGACAGGCTGTGTGTATTCTTCGTTCAGTGCATAGGTGATGCCGCCACTCGTGTAGGTAATCTTCCCCGCTGTACTCTCTCCGGGAAGCGCCTCAAACATATACATCAGATAGTATTTGCTGAGTCCGGTTGCCCAGCTGCCGATCATCGCGTTGCCGGTCTTGGCCTGATCACACAGTCTACTGGTCACGGTCAGCTGATTGGATGTCGACATTGTCGCGATGTTTAAACTGGGGTCCCATTTCCAACCCTGGAGTACATAGCTGTTCACAGGAGGAATAGTGCACACGTCCGGATTGCCTCTGGCGGGCCAGCGGTCCAAAATGTATTCATCCAGTTTTGCACGGAGGGAGTACTGCGTCCCGCCGTTTAAGAAGGTGGTTCCATTGACCGTCATAGTCGAATTCGTGTAATTTAGGTTGAACTTCACCGTGTAATACTTGCGCGTATAATAGATATTTACGATCGTTGAACCGTCTCCGTTGACGGTGACGTCGCTCGTCGAGCGCTACTTGTATTCGTGGTACAGATAATTCCCCGCGTCGTCTGCGGGCAGCGTGTACAATAGCTGTGTGCCAGCATACAGATTCCTGCCGGACAGTGTAATCGCGCTTTCCGAAACCGGTGCGTTTGCGTCTGTGCTCAGGATCTTAACCTGCTCGCTGTACGTGTAGTTATACGTTGTATAGGCGGCTTCTGCGCCCTGCCCCGCGTTCTCCTTCCATATCACAATTGTGATGCCCGTCTTCGCCGGAGTCCACACCGCATACAGATGCACGTCTGCGGTCACCGGAGTATTGAAATTGTAGGTGGTACCATCCGCCGTTTTCCAGTGATCGAAGGTATAACCCGCTCGCGTCGGGTTGGTGGGACGAACCGGCACTTTACCTGAAATTACTTCCGTCGGAAGCATCGGCGCACCGCCCGTATCGTAGTGGACGTAATACACCGTGTCGTACGCGGCGAGAATCGTCAAATCGGACGTCACAGGCGCGGAAAAACTGTATGCCGTTCCGCCCAACTGCCATTCGGTAAAATGATAGTTCGGCTGCGCCATCGGCGGCGTGCCCGGATCCGTGACAAGGCCGCCAGGAGCGACTTCGACGCTCTCCCAAATGCTGTTGTCTACTTTAAATTTGACGGTATAGGTATATTTGAACTCGGCCACAAGCTGGAAACTGCTGGTCACGATTTTATTAAAATCGTAGAGCACGCCGTCCTTGTACCAACCGAGGAAGCTGGTCGCCCCGGTCGGAAGCGGGGGATCGGCCGGGCGCACCACTTTTTCACCCAGAACGAAGTGCTGCTCCGGATACAATTCCGTTGCGTTCTCGTCAACGAAAGTTACGTCAAATTCCGCTTCTTCCCAGATCGCCTGAACCGTCAGGTTCGCCTCCGAGCTGATGGTGGGGCTCGGCGACCATCCCGTCAGGGAGTAGTGGGTGCCGGCAACGTCCTTCACGTATCCAATTGGATAAGCTGTACTGGAAGCCGTCGCGCCGAAATCGGTCGGCACCGTGTCTAGAAGCGTCGCGCCATCCTTGAAATACACGTTGAATTGCTTAGGCGTATAAACCGCGGTCACCGTCATGTCCGCCGTAACGACCGTACCGGAAGTGAACTCGGACCCTTCGCTCCACCATATGCCGGTATAACCGGTACGGGCGGGAACCGCCGGCAAATCCTCGCCAACGGTTTCGTTGTCCGCAACGCTCAACGATTCGAGCAAGTTGTTTGCGTCATCGTAGAAGCTTACGGTATTTAATGAGTAGGTTTGCGCTGATACATTGCCCACAGAAATAGGGAACCCTTGGATCAATATGAAAAGGCTCAGAAAGACTCCAACAATTCTTCTTATTTTCACGAAACTTCCTCCTTGGGTTCCATATCATGACTGCATCAGCGCATCGTACCTGAACTTATTGCCCCTTTCGGAAAAGGCTTGAATCGAATGCTGCGGAAAGCTAGAGGGGTTTGACATCCAGTCTCCACTCGGAATGCTCGTTTTGATTGTTCAATGTAAAGGAATACTGAAGTCCATTTTCACCCTCAAGGTCTTGCCATGATCCGCCTTGGTCCCGCTGTTGCCACTGCAGCGTATAGGCAACCCCTTCCTCGCAGTCCAAAATACCCGTCAGCGTGATCACATCGCCATAATGCAGCGCGCCATGGGTATCCGCATGGATTGTGACGGATACGCCGGCCTGTATAGCATCCGGTTCAATCATCAGTTCAAGTGAAGAAGGCTCTACCGTTGCTACAGGGTCCTGACCTGAGGCGCTGTTTTCCTCCGTGCCAGGTTCGGGCATCAATTCCGGTTCTGCTGGCTCATTCGTTGTGGAAAGCTCCGGGTTTGGGGTGGCGCCTTCCTCAACGTCATATTCGATTGTTAAATCCAGTGATGGCGGGGTTTCTGTCGCTTCCGGTTCCTGGTCTGCGATGGTATCCTCGTCCAAATCAGGTTCCACTGTTAATGCTGGCTCCTGACTTTCCGGGGTTCCCTGATCTTGTGCGGAGTCTTCTGCAGCAGGTTCCTCTTGCGCAGCGGGTTCTTCGATTGAGTCGGGTTCTTGTGCAACAACCGGTTCAAAGATGGCGATGTAACCTTGCATACCGTTAAAATCGACATGGATCCATTTGTTGTTCTGATCAAGAACAACAACTCGATCCTCGGTTTCGAACACATAAAGGATGGAAGAATTTATGCTTTCCTGTTCATAAAGGTTCAGCCCGATTGTACTTGTCGAGAGGGAGTCAACAGCAACAAATACCTCTTTGGCAGGCTGTGCTGCTGCGGGTTGTTCGGTAGCGGGCCGCACCGTGGCGGGCTGCGCTGTTACGGGTTGTGTTGTTGCGGGTTGCGCTGTTGATTGCTGTGTTGCAACAGGTTGCGCTGTGTCGGGCTGTTCTGTTGCAGGCTGCGCCTCGTCAGGTTGTTCTTCCACAGGCTCTGCTTCAACAGGCGGTTCTGCTACCGTCTCTACTTCAGCAGGCTGTTTTGCTACCGTCTCTGCTTCAACAGGCTGTATTTCCGTAGTCGAGGGCATAACCCCCTGGGTATCTTCACTTACCGCCCAAGCAATCATATTGAAAACGAGCATTATCACCGTGAATGTGGCAGCTATCAACCGAATGCTTTTCTTCATGATAATTCCTCCTCAATGATCGAATAGGATATATTCGCCCAGCACATCTGGGAAATTGCTGTTACCAACGACTACCTGTCATATCTCATTTAGCTTATGATTCCCTTTACTTTGGCGATGTTTTGGATATTGTGTCCCTATCTGTAAAGACAGGGTTGATCTATCGGTGAGGATTGCACTATACTGAGTCAGCTTCAGCTGCCAAAGGTCACTAAAAATGCCGCAATGCTGCGGATGGGTTGGTACATGCTGCATATCTTTACGCAGATAAGCAACGGTATCATTCAATTTGTGTAATGATCGGCTATCTGCAAACAAGGTCGCCAGACAGTATATCTTTTCAGTCCATATCGCATTTACCAGAGCTCGGATACATAATCCGCGCCAATTTTCCCGCATCTTCTCTCTGAAAACGCCTGATAGGGAGCCGACTAATGAACATTTGCTTCATAGGAATCCCCCTCGAAATGAGTGCAGTATTGTGTCGAGTGCGGTTCTGCGTTGAAATCGATTAACCTATGTCATCTTGCAGCATGCGTTCTTTTCGGTAGGTCGTATTCTCTTACTTCTTAATACCTTGACTTGGCTTAAATGCTATAATTTACTATATCAGCACAAACTGAACAAATTCTGAACATTACAAATTTGTAAAATTTATTAAAACTGCGCCATTTTTCGCATTGGCATTGGCAAGCAGTTGAAAGTTGGTAAACAGTCGCTTACATTTTCGCCGACGGAGAAAGAAATTTCTTCCGATCGCAAAGCAGAGCTTCCCTTCTTCACGCGTTGTTCAGAGATAACCTCAGTTGGATTTCCATCAAACAACGTCCGTATTCAAGAGCTTACAATGATTATCGCTCCATTGCTCGCTCAAAAAGATTGTGCATGCTCGAATTTAACGTAATTCCAAGTTCGGTGTTATATACAGACTTAATCTTGTTATATTGCCTTACAAAGGCTGCTTTATCATTTCTTTGCAGTAATAAGGTTAATAGCATTTCATTGAAGCTATCATCTATGGGATCGATTGTCAGCGCCCTTTGCAGAATGCTTTCAGCGCTCGAGTAATCATTTTTACCAATGTAGTATTCATACATCGCGGCGACCAATTGATGATACATGAAAGCGTATTCATCGCTCTTACTTTGAGCCCATGTATACTCGTTCGCCTCCATATATCTTCCTTTGTATAAACAAAAAGCTAATTCATAACCCTGCATGGAGGGGGATGAGGATATGAGCTCCGACCTTACATCCGTAAGAAACTCTGTAGTATCGATGTACACATCAGGCAGTGTGAGCTGATAACCACCATTGATAAAAATCAATCGGTAGTTGATCTTTGCTGATGACAGAGCTTGTTTTATGTTATAAACCGTTGTATGCAGATATCCGATGCTCTTTTCTTCCTCAAACTCAGGCCATAACACTTGAATAATTCTAGATCGAGAAATAATCCTGTCCCTGTTCTCTACCAAGAGGGCAAAAAGCTCCTCAGTTTTTGATGTCCGCCACCTCAGGGCATACTTTTGCCCAACTCCGTATACCAGAAATCTTTGAAAACAATAGATACGGCCCTTGTCTATACCCGTATTCGGGCGCATTCCTTCCATTAAATCAATACGGACCATCTGATTGAGTAGATCACTATTCATGAGAACCCTCCTCGATACTATCGAGATATAGTGTCGAATGCTGTCCCGTAACAATCGAATGAACTTCGCTGTTTGCAGCTTTAGCCTCTTTCCTAAATTGCTCAATTTCCGATTTCTTGCCATTTGATGTAGTCTTTCTTTATCCTTATTATACCATCCTTATTATACCTATCGCCATTGAACAAATTCTGAACATTCCCTGTCACTGAACAAAAGGATACCTCTATTGAGTCTTTTCCCTGGCAGACCGGTTACGCGCACTTTGATTGCTGCCAAGGGGGTTGCAGATCATATATGAACAGCAGCGGCATTGACTTATGGAAGATGGTTCCCATGGTATCTCCCTTTGAAGGCGGTAAGCTGTTGTCATCGTGATTAAAAACTGATCGCAGTATATTCAATGGATTGACTACAAACACAATCCCAAAGTCGCTGAGAATCAATCAAACAGTACAGGAACATATTGGCCTCTTTTACTTTGACAATAAACGAAAGGAAGAGCAAATTGCTCCTCCTTCCGTTAATATGACTATATGTGATTACTTCTTGCCAAACAGCTTTTTTACAGCCGAGACAATCGCCATTAAAATGCCGCCGCCAACACCGCCGCCCAGAATACTGGTCAGGATGCTGGCAATATCAAGGTTGCCAGTCGTTGCGCCAATGCCCAGTGCGCCTAACAGTTGGCCACCGCCGATACCCCCCACGATGCCCGCAAGGATATCTCCAATTTTGCCAAGGGAAAGCTTTGGCATCAATTTACCCGCACCAACGCCGCCCAATCCACCGCTGACCAGTTGAATGATGATGTTCACGATGTTACCCATAGACACACTCCTTTCAAAATAAGCCCATAAACTAACCATGCAATAGAACGCGATCTGGAATAGACACAAACTGGAAATTTTAAATTGATTATAGCCGTATCCACTGAACATATATTGAACATATTATCTACCAGCCTTCAGTGGGATAGTGTCAAAGCGAGGGGCTGTTGAAAGCATCGAAGAAAAGCGCATGATGGGACGTAAAAAGCGGCCGGATTGGAAGTTGGTCTGGCGTCGTTACAGAATGTTCAGTGATTGTTCAATTCATACTGATAAACTATTTATACCGGTCCGCAACGATGTATGGAGGTAAGTATTATGAGATCATGCTTTGCAGAAACAAGATAAATATCTTGACCTACTATGAACATAGTAGGATTTAATTTCTGCAATCCATTTAATGCGTTGCATGAACTAATACTGCCCGGTTATGAGGGAGGAATAATGATGAAGAAGAAGGATATAAAGCTGGTTTTTTTTGCATTATTATCGACTATAATGCTTGTTTTCAATTTGTGGGCCTATGCAGTATGTGAAGACGTCCAAAGTATGATACCCTCAACAACGGACATACCATCGATTGTGGAACTGCCTGTTGAAGTGATCCCTGCCGAAACACAGTCTGTTGGGGAACAACCCGCAGAAGAAGAACCATCTTCCGAAAAAAAACAGTCTACAAAAGAGCCGTATGTTACAGAACCACCCGTAACAAAGGAGCCTGCCACAGAGCAAGTTGTCGAAAAAGTGTCGGTCACTGTTGACGCCCTTTCAACAAGTTCCGTTAGGTCGAACCTTTATGCACAGGAAAACATAAATTCATCTATTCTTTATGTGTTTGCGGCTACGGATACAGTGGTTGTTCTTGATCAGGGCGATGGCTGGCTTTATGTTGATTTTAATGGTTTACAAGGATATATCGCATTGTTTGAGCCGGTTATTGAAAATGAATCTGCTGCGATTGAGGCCCCAGCGGCAGAAGAGGCATTTGATACAGATGAAGCCACCCAATGGCAGGAAACGCCGCCGGCTCAGGAAGCTGAATCATCGGTTGAACCCGATGTGGAGGAGTCTGCTTCCACAGACCAAGAGCTTTCAGCAACAGAGGCGCCGGCTGAGCCCAGAGCAGGTATAAAACCTGTTATAGATGAGGATGGCTCAATGGAACAGGAACCTGCGGGAAAGGATAATCCGATGACGCTTGATTTAACGGTAGAGCCTGATGCCGAACCGCATAATATCTCTATTATAATCTATTCCGATACCCAAAGCGTGCTACATTATGGCGATGTGATTACGCTAACGGGTACTTTGGATGGCGAGGAAGGCCTAGATTATACGCTGCAGTGGCAACAACGGGACCAAGGCGGAACATGGTACGATCTCGAGGGCGAGAACCATCTTCAGTATTCCTTTGCGCTGACTAAGGAGAACGAGTACTCTGAATGGAAACTCGATATCAGAATGAAATAGACAATCTACAGGCTCTGTCCACCCGAGCGATACTTTCGGGTACGATGTTTTCATAAAATCAAATGAAGCCAAAGGGGGATTCCTTTATGAGAATGAAGAAAATTACGGGAGTGCTGCTGAGCTTTTTTCTGTACGACTAACGGTCATGACTAACAATCAGGCGAATTCCAGCACAGTATCCAAGGGTCGTTTTCCCCGGTTCCGGTAACCTCGGTGAGGTCGTTCGGTGTTGTAGTGAATCAGCCACTGA
>Ga0116170_10005997_pt1 | contig 10738 bp, 3 predicted proteins | sample AD_JPNHW1_MetaG_FD_89797 | JGI IMG/M metagenome (GOLD analysis project Ga0116170, IMG submission 89797) | Active sludge microbial communities of municipal wastewater-treating anaerobic digesters from Japan - AD_JPNHW1_MetaG | ecosystem: Engineered > Bioreactor > Anaerobic > Digestate | place... | reverse complement strand
CTGCTGCCGGGAGAAGTGCGAGACGGCCTGGGGACGCCCGTCCTCGAAGACCTTGAAGGCGCTCTTGCTCAGGCCCTCGACCGGACGGCCCTCCTTGTCGAGGACGGTCACAGGCAGCTCGACCGTCTGCACCTGCAGGTCGGCCAGGAACTGCGGCGCATTGACGAAGCGCACGTCCTCAGCCTGCTCGCTGTCGTCAAGGACCGCAAGCGCCCGCAGGTAGCCGATCGAGCCGTCGTCGGAGACCGGCAGCCAGGCGTCGAACGGCGCCGAGTAGAGCGTCGCCGCGAGCGCCTCGTTCCAGTACAGCTCGACCTTCGCCAGCTTGCGCTCCGTGGGCACGTTCACCGTCGCCTGAGCCCGCACCTTGCCGTCCTTGCGGTCGGATAGACCCACGGGTTGCAGGCGGACGAAGAAGCGCTCGCGCCCGACGTTGACGTCGAGCTGCCGCCGATCCAGCTCCGCGCCCTTGCTGTCGTAGGCCACCGCCACGATCGAGGCGAGCCGAGGCACCGGGCCGAGGTCCAGCTCGATCTCGAAGGGCGGACGGTTTTTCGAGAGGATCAGCCGGTTGTCCAGCAGGAACTCGACCTTCCCGACCTGAGGACCCGCCAGGGCGGTGAACCGCTGCACACCCGTCAGGCCCTCACCATCGGGTCCCTGAAGAAGAAGGGTGGGGAGAGGCGACGACGCGATCTTGACCAGGGCGGCGTCGGTCGCCTTCTCCTCGGCGCTCGGCGCCGCTACCAGCCCAGGATCGACGACGAAGTCGATCTCCTTGATTCCGACGTGCTTGGCATTGGCGTCGGCGATCTTGAGGCGCAGCTTGTAGGTCCCCGGGCGCAGCTCGCGCTCGAATGCCAGGGGCAGCTCGGTGGACTCTCCCGGGAACGAGAAGGTGTAGCGGAAGCGGTCGTCCATCTGGCCTTCCCGCATGATCTCGCCAGTGACGTCGAGCTGCACGACGTCGAGATCCCCGACCTTGCTGGAGCTCAGCTCGGCCCGTTGGATCATGCCCGAGAAGATGACCTTCAGCTTGCCGGCCACGCGCTCCCCGAGCTGCGAGGCCAGACTGAAGACCAGCGGCTTCGCATCCTTCGGTGAGATCGTCGAGAACTCCAGGAAGCGTTGGCTGGAGCTCTCCTTCCCGGTCGCCGCCTCCTCGGTCTGCACTCGCTCCATGGCCTTTCGCGTCTCCAGGTCCTTCATGAAGAACTCGGCGACACCGATCGCCTTGAGGATGTCCGGGTCGCAGGAGTACTCGGGGCGCGCCAGCTCGTAGCGCTGGGCGCTCCCGGAGAAGTACTGCTGAAGCGCCATGTTCCCTTCGGTCGTGTAGAGCGCCGTGCGGGAGTCCATATTCGGGTCCCAGAGGCGATATCGCCCGACACCATAGGGTCGGAAGAAGATGACGGTGACCTTCTCGCCCAGCCCCGGCAGGTAGCCCCAGATCCAGATCTCCAGCGGGTGGAAGACCCGATCACATTCGAGAGGCTTGCGGGCATCGGGCGGCCCGTGCAGGAGCCAAAGCCGCGCACGGTCCTCGGTGGTGTTGCCGAACGCCGAGGCCGCCTCCTCCAGCCGTTCCTCCCACGTGCGCTGGAAGTTGTGGCCCATGCCGCTCTGACTGTTCCAGAGCTCCCAGAGACGCTCGACGAAGACCTGGCGCTGCTCGTCGGTCTCGAGGGACAGGAACGCCTTCTTCTGCTCGCGGGTGATGAGCGGGTAGACCTGCTCGTCGAGCCACTTCTGCCAGCGCTCGGGCAGGTCCTTCGAGTCGGCTGCCTGCACCCCCGAGCCCAGAACTCCGAGCACCAGTGCTACCAGCCCCGCCGCCACCAGCCAGCCCCACGTCCGCCTCATCACGCCCTCCTACGCCTCCGAAGGCGGCATGGTTGCAAGCGCCTGATAGGCGCTCCAAACCCTGCCTCTGCCCTGTGCCAACACCTTGAGGTCCGAGCCCATGCCCGAGGGGGCGAGCACCCGCTTGAACGCCGCCAGCTCCGCCCACTCCCGGGGCGTGAGCGGGTCGCCCCGCGCCACGGCCGGGGGGAGGTGCTCCGCGGCACCGGCCATGGCGAGGAACAGCCCCAGTGGGCGCATTGGCGCATTCTCCCAGCCGCACTCGAGGGCGCAGGCCGCGAGGTCGTCGAAGTTGACGTGGGCCGTGATATCGCAGTCCCCGGGCTCCCGCAGCACGTCCCACACGACCCGGTGCCCCTGGTAGCCCACGAGGGTTCCGTCGCGACGCAGGCGGGGATCATAGAGGCGGCCGGCCGGATGGCCGTAGTCGACGATGAGAGCGAGCCCCTGGAGCCCGCACCATTCCAGGTGGCGGGTGTGGAGCGGCGCCGTCAGCAAACGGACCTCGGCCCGCTGGGCCTCGCAGAGGCTGATGCCGTGACTTTCGAGGTAGGCGGTGATGGCGGGATCGCTCGGCGGCCCCTCCACCCAGCGCAAGGCGCCGGCGTGGGCCTCGACGAGAAGCTCGTGCAGCTCCAGGCGATCGCCATCCCGGGACATGACTACCCGGTGCACGGGCAACGCGTCGTAGAGCTCGGAGGCAAAGAGGACGGCAGGGTCTCCCGGACGGGACACCTCGGCCAGCTCGGCGACCGTCTCGACCCCCGGGCAGCGCTCGGCCAGGCGCTGGCGTGCCCACTCGCCACGCTCCACGGCCACGACCCTCGACAGGGTCGAGCCCCGCGTCTCGCCCAGCGTCGCGAGCAGCTCCGCCAGTAGCAGGCCTTCCCCGGCCCCAAGCTCCGCCAGGCACAGCGCTTCGCCCGTCGTCTCCGCGAGGCGCCGCAGGAGACCCGCAAGCGTGCGCGCCAGCACCGGCGAGGCGCTCGGTGCGGTAAGGAAGTCTCCGCCACCTCCAGCCGGACCAGCACCCCGGCGAGTGCGCGTGTAGTACCCGAGTTCGGGATCGTAGAGCGCCAGCTCCATGTACTCGGAGCACGTCATCCGTCCCCGACGCGCCACCTCGGCGATGATCCCGTTCACGTCCCAAGCCTACCACCGCGCCGGCCTCTCCCGCCGACGCGGTCAACAGCCGACCGGGCCGAGCGGGCGAGGCGCTATCATCGGAACGATGCCGGAGCCTGCCGAGCCCGCACGGCTGCCCAGATCCCGGGCACGCCGTCTCCTTCTGGCCTGCGTCGCGGCCCTCCTGGCGATTCTCGTGCTCGTGGCCGGTGGAGCGGTGTGGCTACTCCGGACCGAGGCGGGACACCGCCGCATCCTCGACCGGGTCGTCCTCGCCGCAGGCGAGGCGGGCGTCGAGCTGCGCGTCGACGACCTCACGCTCGAGCTCCGCCGGGGACGGATCGAACTGCGCCGGCTCGCGATCGGCATGCCCGGCATGCCTCCCCTCTTGCGAGCCGACGCCCTGATCCTCGAGGCCGACCTGGCAAGCCTGACCAGTCGGCATCTCCTCATCCGGGAGCTCCGTCTGGTCCGGCCGGTGCTCAATCCAAAGGCCCCGCCGCCAAGGCTGCGACCAGCCGGCGGCCAGGCTGGACCCGGGCGGACGATCACGGTCCAGCGGTTCGTGATCTCCGATGGCGTCGTGCGGTCCCTTCCGCTGCCTCCGGACCTCGCGTCATTCGCATCCGCGGTGGCCGCGGGCGGGATCGAGATCGAGGGGAGCTTCGTCGAGGACACCATCGACGCGAACCTCCGTGTGGCCGACGTGGCGGTGGAGCGACCGGGTGTTCCCGCCGTCCACCTGGCCGGCCGGGCAGCCGTCCAGGCCTCGATCACCGGCGAATTCTCGCTGCGCGACCTCGCCATCAGCGCGGACGGCCTGACCGTGACCGGCGCCGCCTCGGGCCACACCCAGCCGGCGCTCGAGCTCCACGGCAACGTGACGGCCGACCTCGACGCCAGACAGCTCCTGCCCGACCTGGCCGGTGGTGGCCGGATCCACCTCTCCGCCGAGGGCTCGCTTCCAGGGCCGGCGGGCGAGGCCACCCTGACCGCCGGGGATCTGCACCTCGACGACCTGCAGCGCTTCTTCCCCAGGGTCGATCTCGATCGGTTCGACCTGGGCGGTTGTGGGGCCGACCTGCAGGTCCACATCAAGGTCGAGGCGGGCAAGCTGATGCAGCCCGCCGCCGACGGCGCCGCGACACTCCGGCGCGGCGACGAGGTCCTGGCCACGGCCAGCGTCGAGGTGGCCCCAGACCCCGAGGCCGGCCCCGTGGGCATCAGGGTGGCTTTCCGCGCCGAGGTGCTGCCCGCCCTCCCGGGCCGGCGCACGGCCAGCGGCACGGTGGTGGCGGCGGCCTCGCGGGACCTCGTGGGCGGGCGCCTGCGCGACGCCGAGGCGCACCTGGGGGTGCCGGACCTGGTTGCGCTGCACGGCGAGCTGGCCAGGAGGTTCCCGAACCTGGTTCCGGCGCTGCCGGAGGGCCTGTCCCTGGCCGGTGCGTTGGAGGCGACTGTGACCGCGGAGGGACCGCTCCTGTCGCCCCACACCACGATTGGGGCCGCCTGGCTGCCGGCGGCGGGCGGTCGTGTCGAGCTGAGCGCCGACGGCCAGCCGGCGGCCCTCGCCGGCAGGGCGACCCTCACCCTGACCGCCGTTCCCGCCGCCCTTATCCGGCTCGGAGCCACCGGCGTGCTGGCGGGCACGGCGAGAGCGGAAGGCTCCCCGCGAGCGTTCGAGGCGCAGGCATCCCTGCAGGGCCGTGACCTCGCGCTGAGCACCGGTTCGCCCCGCGTCGACACGCTGCGGCTGGAAGCCTCCACCGACGGACGGGAGCTGGTCATCGGCGCGCTGGAAGCAAAGGTGGGTCCACGCCGGCTCTCGGCGCACGGTCGGTCCAGCCTCCAGCTCCCGATCGCCGACGCGACCCTGGACGCCGAGCTGGAGGAGCCTGCCACCGGCGTTCGCGCCGCCACGGTCCATCTGGCGCTGCGACGCGGCGAGCTGGCCGTCGAGCTACCCCACGGCGAGACCGCCGCCGGGCCCGTGGCCGCCAGGCTGGAGGTCCCCCTCGGTGCCCTCGCCCGCGTGCCCCGCCTCGCCGACCTCATGCGTGGCGCGCCGCTCGTCATGGTCGATGGACCGGTCCACCTCCAGCTCTGGGCGCCCGGGGTGGACACCTGCGACATCCAACAGGCCATGGGGCTTCCCGAGCGGCCGGAGCGTGCGACCTTCGGTCTCGCGACCGAGGTCTGGATCGATCCTGCCGACCTCACCGGGCTGACCGGGTCGCTCGAGATCGGGGGGCTCCGCCTTTCAACCGGTTCCGGTGACGCGGCGACCCTCGACGCCGTGCGGCTCGACGCTTTCGCGCACCGCATCGAGCTGCAACCGGCGGCGCTCCTGGAGGCCGGCACGCGTTTCGAGACGAGTGGCGAGATCTCGCTGCAACCCGGGTGGCAGCCGGGATCGGACGCGCTTGCCTCTCTCGTCCCCGACCTCCGGCTGCGGGCCGACGGCCAGATACCGAGCGAGCTGCTCGGACCTTACCTGTTCGGCGGCGTGGCCAGAGGCAACCTGCTTCTCCAGGCCCGGGCGAGCGGCCCGCCCACCGCGTTGCGCGCTGCGGCGCGGCTGGAAGGCCCCGACGTGTCGCTCTTCTGGCCCACCCCCTATTCGACCCGGATCGAGGCGCCGTCCGCCGACTTCCTGTTCGCGAACGGCGAACTGGCCGTCGAGAATGGCCTCCTCCACCTCAACGGCGGCGAGGTGCAGCTCTCCGGGAAGCGCTATGCCGACGGCTTTCTGGAGATGCACAGCTCGTTCGCCAGGCTCTCCTATCGACTGGACTACGGCGTGATGGCCCGGTTGTCCGGCAACCTCGACTTCGCACTCGATCCAGCGGCACGAGGCCTGCTGGCTGGTGAGGTCGTGCTGGACCGGGGCCTGCTGACTCGGGACCTCGACCTCGAACGGGAGGTGTTGCCGCGCTTTCTCGCCCCGGTGCAGACCACCGGCACTGGCGCCCACGTGCTCGACACCATCGACATGGATGTCACCCTGGCGACCGTCGACGGCCTCCGCGTCACCAACAACCTCGCGGACCTGCGCGCCACCTGGAAGCCTCTGTCGATCACCGGCACGGTCTGGAACCCGGCCATCAAGGGAGACATCGAGGTCGAGCCGGGTGGGAAGGTCTTCGCCTACGGGCAGACCATCCTCCTCGACCGCGCCGTCGCCACCTTCACCGGGGATCCTGTGAACGACCCCCGACTCGATCTCTCCACGTCGCGCGAGCTCACCAACGCCAACGGCGTCCTCGGGGGAAGCAGCTCGCTCGACGAGCTGCAGGCCGCGAGCACCGGTTCGGGAGGTCTTCAGGGGCTGGCGGGGTACTTCGGAGAGCGGCTCACGAAGGGGGTCGGTGAAAAGCTCGGTCTGAGCCAGGTCTCCATCCGGCAGGTCCTGGTTTTTGGCGAGACCGACCCGAGTGCCCGCTTGACCCTCACCCGGGAGTTCTCCCGCCACGTCCTCATGTCGGCCTCGGTGGACCTCCGCAGCTCCCAGCGGCAGACCTACCTCCTCGACCTGCATGGCTTCCGGAAGCTGCCTCGGTTCGTCGTGCAGGGGTTCTCGAACGACGACAACCACCAGGGAGCGACGATCCAGCAGGTGTTGGAGCTGGGCGGGTCCCGCGGGAAGCCGGTCACCGGCCCCGAGGTCGACCGCATCGTCGTCGAGGGAGGCGGGAAGGCTGTCACCAGGATAGCTCGCCGCGCGGTCCGCGTGGCGCGCGGCGCCCCCCTTCCCGAGGACTCCCTCTTCGACATCGAGGTGGAGGTGATGCAGGCGCTTCGTGACGGCGGCTACCCCGACGCCGGGGCCACGGTCTCGACGCGGCCGGCACCGAAGCACCCCGAGCATGTCGAGCTGGTCGTGACCCTGGCCCCGGGACCGCGGGTGCTGGTGAAGTTCGAGGGCGATCGTCCCCCTTCGGTGACGCGCAGGTCGATCGCCGGGCTCTACCGGGTCGACGCCTACGAGGCCGTGTCCCGTGAGGAGATGCGGGTGGCCGCGGTACGCGCTCTGCGCTCGGAAGGCTTCCTCGACCCGCGCGTCCAGGTGACCGTGCTCCCAGGCGAGCCCCGCACCGTGGCCGTCACCTCGATCGGCGGTGCGCGGGTCGGCATCGACGAGGTGGCATTCTCAGGGCTGCCGCCCGAGGAGACCGTGCTGCTCGCGCGGCGGTTCGCCGGCCCCACGGAGCGCACCGAGCTGGCGGCAGGGCTGCCCGACGCCACGAGACGGGTCGAGGAGTCGTTGCGCGCCCTTGGCTACCCCAACGGCCGCCTGGTCGCACAGCAACTGAGCCGGGACGGCAAGCGCATGGAGGTGGAGCTCGCGCCCGGCACCCAGGACCGGCTCGCCAGCGTCGACGTCGAGGGCGTGGATGCCTCAGTCCTCGAGTCGGTGACCGCGAGGCTGCCGGTGCGAGCCGGCTCCCCGGCCCGCCAGGACCTCGTGGCCGAGGGCGCATTCCAGATCGAGGTGGCGCTCCAGGAGCTTGGGTACACCGACGTTCGGGTGCGGACCGTCCGGTCGACCACGGCGCCCGGGGTCGAGGCAGTTCGTTACGTCGCGCGAGCCGGTCGGCCCGAACGCCTTGCGGCGATCCAAATCACCGGCCAGCGGGCTTCGCGAGAGGGCTGGCTCCAGCGAGCCATCGGCCTCCAGCCCGGCGAGGCCCTCGACCACCAGCGGCTGGTCGAGGCGCGCAATCGGCTGCTGCGCACCAACCTCTTCGCCTCGGTCACGACCTCGACTGCCATCCGCCCCGACGGCGGCGCCGACGTCACCTTCACCCTGCAGGAGAAGCCCCGCTTCAGCATCGCCTACGGGGCACGCTGGGAGAGCGCCGTGGGCTGGAGCGGCGTCGTGGACTTCGTCGATCGGAACCTGCTCGGCCGCGCGCTGGTCGCGGGCGTGCGGGCGCGCTGGGAGCCGAACGATCGCTCCGGGCGGCTGTACCTGGCAGCGCCGCAGCTTCTCGGCGGCGGCTCGAACGTCGAGACCTTCGCGGAGAGCCGCCGAACCCTCAAGGATGGTCTCATCACCGACACGACCACGGCAACCCTGCAGCTCTCTCGGCCCCTCGGCCGCGCGCTCCGGGCCCAGCTCTACGGCCGCTACAGCGACGTGCACGTCTCGGAGGAGGTCCCGGACCCGTTCTTCCCGTTCGACCTGCGCATCAGGCACCCCTACCTCGGCGCCCAGCTCCTCCGCGACACCCGCGAGGACCCGGTGCTCGGCATTCGAGGCATGTTCGCCAGCCTCGACGTCTCGGGCAGCGGCCCCTTCCTGGGCTCCGACTTCAAGTATCTGAGGGGATACGCCCAGGTCAACACCTACCTGCCGGTCGGACGGGTGGCCGGGGTCTCCCTCAACTGGGCGCAGTCGGTTCGGGCGGGTCTGGCCCGGGCGTTCGACGGGCAGGAGCTGCTCTTCGACGTGCGGTTCAGGTCCGGCGGCGAGTACTCCGTCCGCGGCTACCCGTTCGAGAGCCTCGGTCCCCAGGAGTATCTCGGCAACACCGTCACCGCGGTGGGCGGCGCAGCGGAGCTGGTCGTCAACGAGGAGCTCCGCTTCCCCATGATCTGGGATCTCTCCGGCGTCGTGTTCGTGGACGCTGGTCAGGTCTGGGCGAGGAGCTCGGATTTCGGCCGCGATCTGGCGACCGCGGTCGGTCTCGGCCTCCGCGCCGAGACGCCGGTCGGCGTGCTCCGCCTCGACCTCGCGCGCCCCCTCGACCGCCGCCCCGGAGACCCGTCCTTCAAGCTCTATCTCGGCCTCGGCAACGCCTTCTAGCCTGCTATCGCCTGGCGGCGTTCACCACGGCCTGGGCGCGCTCGGCCTCGGGAGCGTTGGGGGCGAGGGTGAGGAATCGCTGCATGTCCAGCACGAGCAGGTCCTTTTTCCCGAGCTTGTCCTCGGCGAGCGCCCGATAGAAGTAGGCGTACGCGATCCCGGAGTCCCGGTCGAGGCTCTTCGTGAGGAGCGCCACCGCGTCGACCCACTTCCCCTGGAACGCACGGGTGAGGCCGAGCTGGTAGGTGGCCATGAGGTCGTCGGGGCGGATCTCCAGACACTTGCCGAACGCGGCGGCGGCAGGGTCGAACAGGCGCCTCCGCTGCTGGGCGAGACCCAACCAGTACCGCGAGTCGTAGTCGGTACCGGCCGCGTCGGCTGCCACCTTCGGGGTCATGAGGTCGATGGCCCTCTGGAACGCCGCGTCGGCGTCTCCTTGCTTCTTCTGGCGCATCAGAACCTCGCCGATCCAGATCTGCACCTCGGCGCTCGCCGGCGCCAGTGCCGATGCCGTACGGAGCTGCGTCAACGCCTCGTCGTACTTCTTCTCCTGCTCGAGCAGGCGCCCCCACGACAGCCCCACGCGCGCATCGGTGTCCTTGACGCCTTGCAATGGGTCGAGGGTGGAACGGACCTCGGCCGTCGAGTATCTGAGAAGCTTGGCGCCCGCTGCCGCCACGGCCGTGCCGACAGGGTCCGGGGTTGGAGTCGGAGTCGGCACCGGTGGCGTCTGTGCCGCAGCCACTCCGACCGAGAGGACCACCACCAGACCGCACACCACACTCCGCCAGCTCGCTTGTGCCATGATCATCCTCCGTGATCCGGGAGCCTGCTGACCACGTGCCCCCGGCTCTGCTCGATGATAGCGCTTGCAACCTGCGGGCCATTCCGGGCCGCGGCACCGGGAAGCGTGCGGCGATATACTTCCCGGCCTGGAGGACGCACTGATGCGAGGATCCGTCATGACCCTCTTGCTGATGCTGCTGACAGCACCGCTGCTGGCGGCCGCCCCTGCTGCCAGGGACTCGATGCGGGAACGCTTCCGCACCTTCATGCATGATCAGGAAGCGCTCATCGCGCCGCTGCAGAAGGATGCCGCCCTGGCCTACTGGGAGGCCGCCACCACCGGCAAGGACGAGGCCTACCAGAAGCAAGCCGAGCTGCAGACCAGGCTCGAGACCGTCTTCACCGATTCCAAGGCGTTCGCGTTCCTCAAGGAGGCGAGGGCTTCCGGCGCCATCACCGACCCTCTTGAGAAGCGCCAGCTCGACAGCCTGTACCTCGCCTACCTGGGCCGGCAGCTCGACCCGCAGGTGCTGGCCAGGATCATCGCCAAGCAGTCCGAGGTGGAGAAGAAGTTCAACACCTTCCGCGCCAGGCTCGACGGCAAGGAGATCACCGACAACGAGATCGAGGAGGTCCTCAAGTCCTCCACGGATCGTGCGAGAAGGAAGAGCTGTTACCTGGCTTCCAAGCAGGTCGGGGTCGTCGTCGCCGCCGACGTCGTCGTGCTCGCGAAGCTGCGCAACGAAGCCGCCCGCAAGCTCGGGTTCCGCGATTTCTACGCCATGCAGCTCGCCCTCAACGAGCAGGACGAGGCCTGGCTGCTCAACCTGTGGGACGAGCTCGATCGCCTGACCGTGGAGCCATTTGGGGCCTCCAAGTCCCGCATCGACGCGGTCCTGGCGGCTCGCCTGGGCATCAAGCCGAACGAGATGATGCCGTATGACTACTCCAACCGGTTCTTCCAGGAGGCTCCCAACCTGACCACGCAGGACTTTGACAAGCCACTGGCCGGCAGGGACATCGCCAAGGATGTGGCACGCTTCTATCGCGGCATCGGACTCGACGCCGAACCCATTCTCGCCCGCTCCGACCTCTTCGAGCGGCCGGGCAAGTATCCCCATGCCTTCTGCACCGATATCGACCGGCAGGGTGACG
>Ga0116170_10005995_pt1 | contig 10740 bp, 15 predicted proteins | sample AD_JPNHW1_MetaG_FD_89797 | JGI IMG/M metagenome (GOLD analysis project Ga0116170, IMG submission 89797) | Active sludge microbial communities of municipal wastewater-treating anaerobic digesters from Japan - AD_JPNHW1_MetaG | ecosystem: Engineered > Bioreactor > Anaerobic > Digestate | place... | reverse complement strand
CATACTCAAACATTTTCAGGAAATACTAGTTCTTATAATAATACCGGATATGGAAGAGGAGTTGCAGGAGAGGATGCTATATGTAATCTTGTCATTCATTCGCATGCAATTTCCGGAACATTAGGATCAGCAACCCATATACCTGCTAGTAAATATATTATTGCTGCTAGATTATTAAATACTTTATATGCAGATGTTAGTGTCGGACCACAAATCATCGGACTAAATGCGTGGTAACATAAATGCCTGAAACATTATTAGAACTTTCCAACGACATTGGCATGAAGATCGAGAATGCCATAAGGTTAAAGATCCTAAGTAATGTTCCTCCGCCTCTCAAAGAAGCCACTATCAAACGAAAAGGTTCATCTCATACTTTAATTGACAGCGGCCAAATGTTAGCAAGTGTTAGTCATACCATTGATGATAGTATTCCAGAATTACTTCAAATTTGGGCCGGCATTTTCGAAGAAGACGTAGCAGAATACGCTGTTTCGCATGAATATGGTCGAGAAGAAGCCGGAATTCCATGCAGGTCGTTTATACGATCAACTTATGATGAAATATTTGATAATGAATTAATGCCAGAAATAGTAGATAGACTGGCAGATATATCCAAAGATAAATTAAGTAAATGAAAGTAGGAGGAATCTTTCATAAAGAAAGGTTCAAAACAAACAGAAGAAGCTAAACTCAAAATATCCCTTAAAATGAAAGAAATCCGGAAATTTCATAATCCAATGACCGGACGAAAAGGAGAACTTCATCCAAACTTTGGTAAACCAATGTCTGATGAACAAAAGAAAAAACTTTCTATTGCTCATAAAGGGAAACCAAGTACTTTCAAAGGATATCATCATACCGAAGAAGCCAAACAACAAATATCATATTCTAAAAAAGGTACAGTTGCTTGGAATAAAGGATTGGCAACAGGACCTCATACCAAAGAACATAATTTGCATATAGCGCAAGGAGTTTGCGATCATCCGGTTGGTAGAGGAGAATGGTATCAACGATTAAATGGCGAAATGATATGGTTACGTTCGTCCTATGAAGTAAGAATAGCTCATATATTGGATACATTAAATGTGGAATGGGAATACGAACCTTATTATTTTGAAATGGGTAATAAATTTTACATACCAGATTTTCTAATAAATGATACGATATTTTGGGAAGTTAAGGGTTATTTAAATGATTCTAGCATAGAAAAAATAACAACTTTTGAATCATATTATCCGGATAAAAATTTAAAACTGATTTTTAATGATCATATAAAAATGTTAGAGAAAGATTTAGAAAATAATATACCTATTAAAATAAATTCAATAGGTTCTAAAATAAGTGAAGTTATTTAATTATATAAAATTATTAATATATTAAGAGGTTTACAGAAATGGTTGCCACAGTAAATGTGAACGAGTATAATGGTAGCGGTCCAACCGCTACAGTAATTACGCAAGGCCGATACTGCACAATGGATTCATACAATCCAGGACTCAGTAATCCTTGCGTCGTACCGACAGCAGACTTCAATTATTCCTTCTGGAAGAGCCATAATATTGCCTTTTCTGGAGACTTTACCCAGATCAGTAATATTCGTTGGTATACGTCCGGATCAGTTCGAACAAACTGGGCCTTAGGTACAAATGGCGGATTATTTGTCGGTGTAAAGTCTACCGGCGATAATGGCTGTCCAGTTGCATCTTATGATCAAGCCGCAGGAACTACCGGCACGACCGGTTACGATATCGACAACGTAACGAATGGTCATACTTATTATAAGTCCGGAACCAGTAATCATGCGGTGCCGGTGGATGCAGATACTTATGTAAGTGGTTCGACACTTCTAATAGACAGCACGGCTTATACGTCCGCGGATGTCAGTAATTTGGTCGTAACCCAAGTTAAGATAGCTACTGACGCAACGCAAGGAGATAAGGCGGCAGAAACTCTCACGTTCAGATATGATGAGATATAAATTAACTAAACGTTTGTTTTAAATTATAACATACTGCATAATAGTAAAATTGTAATTAGTATATTTAACTTAAAGTTGATTTTATTAAGATTTAGTAAGAAATATATTCAACCAAAAGCTTTATATACTAGTTAATTTTACTATTAGTTCGTATGACAGAAAAGAATACAAAATGTCAAGACAAAGAATGGCTATATGAACAATACGTAACCAATAATAAATCAACATATCAAATTGCACAAGAAATCGGGTGTGGAGCATCCACAATTCAGCATTGGCTTAAAAAGCATAATATTCATTTAAAGTGCGGTGCTGAACGTATCTTATCACCTGACGTATTTAATAAATTAAATAATTATAATTGGTTATACGATCAATATATTAATCAATTTAAATCAGCTTCAACAATAGGAAAAGAATTAGGATGCCAACAAGAAACGGTATCAAATTTCCTGCATAAGTTTGGAATACCAATAAGGTCTCAATCAGAAACAATTTCCGGAGATCGACATCCATTATTTGGTAAACATCATTCCAAAGAAACCCGTCAAAAACTATCCGAAACTAATTCTGGTCATATTACAACAATTGAAACACGCCAAAAACTTTCGGAAAGAATGTCAGGCTCCGGAAATCCAAGATTTGGCGTTAAACTTTCCGAAGATCAAATTGCTCGACAGAGTAAATCACTAAAAGAATTTTACGAAGAAAATCCTGATGTGAAAGAAAAGTTAAGTATTTGTAAATTAGGTAATAAAAATTATAATTGGAAAGGTGGTATTTCTTTTGAGCCATATTGTCCAAAGTTTAACCACGACTTAAAAGAACGTGTCCGAGCATACTTTAACTTTCAATGCGTTACATGTGGTAAATCAGAATCAGAAAACGGAAAAGCGTTATCCGTACATCACGTAGAATATAATAAGCAAGCTTGTTGTGATGGTAAGCCAGTTCAATTTGCAGCATTATGTCATAGATGTCATAGCAAGACCAACTTTGATAGAGAAAATTGGGAAGCTATGATCCACCGAATAATATTAGAAATATATAACGGAAGATCTTATTATACTAAAGAAGAATATAATACAATCAAGGAGAATAAAAGAAAATATGACACAAAACAAAATAGTAACATTGTCGCCGTCTGATATTAAAATCCAGATAGTGCCAGAATTTCTAACTAACAATAATAAAGATATCGTGGCAGTTCCAGAAGCCGAAGTAGGCTACTTACTACCAGTTCGAAAGTTTTTAGTAGACCAAATCGAAGACGAATTTTGCGGCCTCCTAGAAATAGTAACCCTATATATTAATGACAAAATACGTCGAGACTTATTAGAAGAACTTTATAAAGATCAAATTCACTTTGACGTATATGTCAGGGCTTTTAATACCGTAGATTGTCCGAAGATACTTCGAATCTATAAAGATTGTGTATTCTGTCGTCAAGAATTTATTATACCTGAACTAGACCTAAGTTCAACAGTCCGTTACTATTTTACCAATTCAAACGAACCTTGGCAAATTTCAGAAGAAAAGATATCCAGGATGATACCTGAAAACCAGTACTTCTATGATTATGCAGTTAGTAAGGCCATCAAAGATTTGAAATATCCAATGGCAGACATATGCAAAGCACTTAATTGGCTACAAGAATTTCGGGAAGGTTCAGTAGATAATGTCCGCGATCATTGAATATCAGTGGATCAAGATCTATAAAGATGAGGACGGATGCGAACACTTTATACCGCAATTTACGTCTGATGGCACACAACAATTTTGGACACATACCGAAAACATTAAGATACATAAATTGGTTATAGCACCTTTTAGCGAAGAAGTTGCCGCAGCCATGCAATCCAAAGGAATTCCAGGTTGTGCGGTACCATTACCGACTTGGAATTTTAATGTCCTACCGTCCGATAACGTTAAAGCCTATTGGGACAACGAAATCCAATTAACTAATCACTTTTATTGTAAGACGTGTGGAGCCCAATGGAAGCACATTGATAGCTCGAAATGGGCAGAATGTCCTAAGTGCGGCCAGAAAGATGAATGGACTTGCAAAAGATGCGGTCGAAGCAACATAGACAATAATCTCGTCAAACGTAATAATCGCGGTGAAACCAACTGTCCATACTGCGAAATTCCGTATGGCTTAAATAGGACCGTTTATCTTGAAAGGATTCAAGACATTATAGAAAATACAGATTATGTTATAGAATTCGTAGGCAAATTCAAGATAATTATTAGAAAAGATAAAATAGACGTCGAATCTTTATAAAAATTTTTTAATACAGGACGTGAATAATGCTAATCGGAGAAACCCCCATAGGAGAACTTCCAGGAATTGGAGACTCATTTTCGGTACTATCAAAGACCTACGACATGGATATGTGGGTGATCTTTACTGGATCAGAACCACTTGAAGGCGGTGCAATCCGATATACCCTTAATAGAAATCATGATGTTCTTTTAAAGAAATTAGTTCCAAAAACGTATGAAGGCCTTATAGGAATTGGTCGATCAGACTTATCCAAAACGTTCCAAATCAATACTGGCATTCTAAAGACGTTAACTGTTGCAGATTTTGACTTAGTGTTACGACCGTCCTACGAATCCACGATACCGTCAACGACCGTTATTAGTGCTCTAGTATGGTCATATGCTGAAATTTTAGATGCAGTTTGGCGTCAAATGGATACGATGGCAAATGCCCTTAAATTAGAATATGCACAAGACGACGACTTAGATAATGCATGGGGTCAGATATACGACCTGCCACGTTTGGTTTCAGAAGACGATACTCAATATCGTGACCGTCTAAAGACTCGAACAAAAATTCTAAATAGTTCAGGCACTAAAGCCAATTGTGAATCGATCATTGATAATGTTATTGGTGAAGAAGATGCATCCGACGTAGATACCCAATATCCGTCGTGCGTTAGAATATCTTTTAATACTGATGATTACACACGAATAGCAATTGCCAAAAAGACTACACTAGATATTTTAATTCCCCAAATGTTAGCTGCTGGAGTTTCATACGATTTAATGTTACCCCTTGTCGATTATACTACTGACATTATAATGAATGGTCCGATATGGCTACCATTTAATATGTATTACGGATTGCGACGCAGAAATAATGATGCAACATACGAATTCGATCTAATTAATATTTTTAAATACACCATTGGCTATGATATGGATATTTTAACAGAAAAATATTTCAATAAAGATTATTTAGTAAGTGCCAACTTACGAAATGCTTTTGCAAAGAGTTATACTATGTTAATCGGACTATTTGGCCACATATTAAAGACACTACCATCCGATATTATTATGTCAAAATTAAATATATTAAGTCAATATATGGTTGATGGATACTTTAGCAAAAATGACTTAACCGAAACTTGGACAATGGACCAAATATCAAAAATAACCAAACGACGATTTTATAGAACTGAATCCAATTTAGTGTTTCAAAAGTTAGCTTCTGTTGAATTTGACATCCTGAGCATGTTATTTGCTAAGTCGTTAGATATAGACATTTTAAATAAAAGAACGTTTCCAAAACGTGCAGCAATGCGAATGACCTTAGTGGGAGCCTGAATATGCAACCAGTTGTTTTATCAGTAGTTGAAGGTAAAAACTTTCTATTAGGGACTTTTGACACTACTAATTTCCAGGATTGGTGGAAGTCTGAACCATTTCCCGGAGCAATAGATGAAATACAGCAACCGGTTCACGTTTATGGCCAGTATCATGTATGTATTTGTAAAATGTCTAATGGTACGTATTCGATTTACCGTACCAAAAATATGGGAAAGTCCTGGGTCCAAGTTTATAATACTGCTAACATTATTTATACCCTAACGTTAATTGATTTTGGTTGGGTAATAGGTAGCACTTCAGCTGGTTGGATCGAATCTTGGCAAGATTCCGGCTATACGTGGAGTGAAATATCAAGTTTCGCACCAGGTTGCAAGACCGTAATTAACATTGATGATGATGTTTTATTTGCCCATGACGGTAATTATATCTGGCGATCGTATGACTTGGCAGAAACCTGGTCAAAAGTTTTAGACTGTCATAATATATCCTGGGTAGGTTTTCACGGAGGTTCTGAACGTACAACATTTACCGGATATTCGAGTCCAGCTCTTTGTGGTTACGGTTCTAGAGTCGTAGCAAGTTGCGGACCTTATTTATTAGTATCAGATAATTTAGGCAGTACTTGGACCATGCCGTGGGGCTGGGCAGGTGATCCTACATTTGCTGCATTTGGTATTGTGTGGACATTACCAAGAAACAATATACGTATTTTACAATTATCTATCGTAGACTATACTGGTTTACAACCCGATGATTTTACCGTAGTTGCTAGAGTACTTATACAAAATACTGGTAAAGTGCGTTATATTGTTAATAATGATGGTGGTTATTTAAATACTTGGAATACTTTATTTGACTTAAACTATCACGGTGAAGAAATTGGTAAAATAAATACTTATAGTGTTTTAAAAGTAGGTACATCAACTACTGATTTTCTTGCTACTATAAGTGACTTTAATTCTGACGGAACTCCAATATTTAAAACATCTATTAACGGATTTAATTGGATAAATGTTAACACGTCTACAGTTACAGTCTACGAAGGAGATCCCTTGGATGAAATTTATTCTCCAGTAGGGCAGCAAGTATTTGATGAAGAATATATTGCTAAGTATGTTTGGTCTGGTGTTCCGTGCCACAATTCTGGTAAATGGATAATAGACTTAAATAAAACGGTTCGAGGTCTTTCTTGGGATCAAGACTTATTAATATCATTTAGAAAAACTAATCCATTAGCTATGTTATATAGTACTTTAGTCACTAAATACAAGACATATGATAACGATGTTTTAAATAAAAAAACTATTTTAAAATCATTGCTAGATGATGTTCTTTTGAAAAAGACCGTTACTAAAACCCATTTAGTCAGTCAAATGCTTCAAAAATCCTTTACGGAATCAATGGATAGTTATGTTGCAATCGCTGAAAGGGTTCCTGTTTCGATAACACCTGATATCCTTAATAAGAAGACATTAACAAAATTATCTTACTATGATGTCTGTTTATTTGATACACCTGAAAAAACGTACAGTGCTGACATTCGATTAATTGATGACCACTTGGAAGAAATTACTGTATCAATAGAACGTTATACTCCGCAGTTACTTGATATCGAGTACTTGGATTTACCGTATAAGCCTTATGATAGCCGAGCACAAAGGGTGGTGCCGTAATGCTTTCGATAACACAAAGGGCAAGATTACTTGAGGCAATTCCAACCGATCTTGCAGATCTTGTTGTTAAAAAACTTCGGAAAGATCGATTAGAAAATGATGACTTTACATTTCCATCGATGAGACTTAATATTATTTCTGAGGGCGTTAGAATGCGACCAACCACTCATGGTCCGATTTACAAAGACTATTTAGGTGATAATGGCGACGCTCGTGAATGGATAGGCCAGCATCAACAAGCATCTGTTAGTGTAACGCTTTTAGCTGAAAGCCTACTAGCTGGAACAGACCAAGACACCCCAGAAATTCTTGACCAAATGCTTTATGATTTACAAACTGAAATTGAGTTATTGAGGCTCGGATTATATTGGCCAACAGACTTCATGAAGGTAGTGCCTGGTTCCGGACACGTCAATTATTTACCACCATTTCAAGCCAAGGCATCCGACCAACATTGGATTTATCCTGCGGTCTACGATTTCAAAATAGAATATTGCTTCTCAGTACTAGATGAGACACCAAACATCCATGCTATCCAATACGATTTTGGCTTCCCAGCAGACGAACCAATTAGTTGGATGGATACGTTGACAGATGTACATCCTCCGTGGTACGAAATGTCCATATGTGTTAGAGGATGGTATTCTAACTTGGTTTGTGACTTGATTTTGCAAGGTGCTAGTCCAACGAAAGGAATTAGTTGCGATATTATATTAATAAATGAATAAAAAAGTATTATTAAATATTTTTATTATTTCTATTTTCTATTCTTTTTAGTTTTTCGTAGAGTTCTTGTCGAGTGATTGTGGTCTTCTTTTCAATACTAGTATTTTGTTCTCTATTTTGACCAGACCAAAAATTTTGGAACATTTTATCAGTTAGTTCAGACATTTAAATCACCTTCTGCCAAATTGTTGTTCTGTTTCTAGGACCAGTCATTCCGCTGCGTTTGACGAGTCCACGATTTTCCAATCGGATTAATTCACTACAACGGGCTCCGATTTCCTTAGTAGTGAACTTTTCCGATTTTATATTTCCAAGGATTTGTTCTTCTCGAATACTTAATCGTCCTTTTGTCATTTAACCTCAAAAAATTAAAGTAATCGTAGGTAGTATTCGAATTCTGTGTTCGAAACCCGTAATGTGATTACTGGAACTCCGTTGTATCTAAAGTCCTTGTATTTATAGAATTCTTTAAATGTATTATCGGAAGTCTTTACATTTACAACCTCGACTAAGCTCGTATCAGGCTTTGTTTTATATAATACGAATAGCATTTGGTCATCTTTCGGATCTTCTTGGAATTCTTCTCTGATTAGTTGCAAGGCAACCAATCCTAATTTCTCAAACGATTCTTTCATAGTACTTAGTAGTTATATGAGAATATAAAAGTTTTGGTTACTCACTTCCGAAAGTGTCTTTATGCCACTGTGTCATGTGATATATAAAATACGTTGCATAAAATACGATCAACGTTCCAAATAATCCGTACAATATATCCCATAATATAAATGTAGACATTTCTTTCATTACGAACATTCCGGAGGCGCAGGCAACACACGATAGACCAAATATAAGATCTTCAATTGGGTCCTTTGGTAGATACTTTAATATAGACATTAATATTCACTCTCATCCATATATCTATCAATCTGGAAGTTTCTTAATAACATAGCTTCTTTTCTAATTTTCTGAATTTCTTTTTCTGTATGTCCTAATGATTTTAACTCGTTATTTGATAAATCGTCTAAATGAATATTAGACATTTAAATCACCTAAAGTACTTTTATTTGATTTATTATAAGTACTTTTTGCTCTTATAACATTAGTCGTAAAATATTAAATCGTTTCTATTATTTGATTATAATTTAGTAGGTACTATTCATGAAATCAAAATTAATTGAAGAACCTCCTGAAGAACGTCGGATGAGTGTCTATTCCGCTTATCGAGATGGGAAGATCTCTAAAGACGTCTATCAGAAATATTTTAAGGATGGTTATAATGTCAAAACCACCCTGATAACAGTCTAAACACCTTTTTATGGAGTTATTAATTTATGGTTGAATATGGAAATCCAAATCAGTTCGTAAGACTGATTATTAAGTTAGAGACAGTTGGTCCAGTTCCTGTTATTGTAGGAAAAGGCACTGTACTCGTAGTTGGTAGGGCTGTAAGAGGTCCCGTTGACGAATGCGTTGTAATGACGTCATCTACAGAGGCTAGCCATTATTTCTATTCTGGTGGCTTAAAAGACGCTATTGAAATTATATTTGCGCAAGGCGCTCCTGTTGTCTATGCTGTCAGGGTATTAGGTACTAGTCATGCGACTGCAACAAAAACATTAACAGACGGCTTATCTTCTCCAAACGATGTCGTAACTATTGGCGCGTATTCTCCCGGAATTTGGGGCAATGCAATTACCGCCAAGGTGCTTCAAGGCAGTTATAAAGCCACAGAATTTTCCCAGTACGGCATTCCAGGTGATGGAACAGTAGGTCCGTATTACACGGATAATATTGCTTTATATCAGAGCTCTGCAAATTGGGTGAAAGTTGCCGGAGTCGCTAAGACAATTACTTATACTGCTCCACCTTCCGCAGATCAAGTATATGTTGATACTGTCAACGGAAGTTTGACTTTTGGAACTGCGGTAGCCGCAACTTCCTTGATTACATATAGCTTAAAATATTATACTGTCAAGATTGTCCTTTCTGACAATGAATCGACTTACACCTATGATAATATTTCATCCTTGGTTAAACTGGTTGCTCGTCTCAATTCTTCAGGTTTCGTGGAAGCTGAAGCGGTATCTGGCGAAACTCACTTACCAAAAATTGATGCTGCCACCACGCACATTTTAACAGGTGGACTAGACGGATCAACAATTACAACCGATGACTGGGAAGATGCGTTATGGGTCGGTGGAAACGCCGCCGCAGAACTAATAGGTGCTCCTCAATGCGCTTGTATCACAGAATATGAAGTTGACATTGGTACTCATGATTTAATACCGGTATTAGACGGCTGGGCATCTGAAATGGCTAATAAGTTCCATCCATGCCAGTGTTTCGTGGCTGCTGCTCCAAACTTATCCGTGGATCAATTATTGGATTTAGCATCTGGGTATTCGAATCGTCTTCTGACAATAGTTGGCAACGCTTGGGACAATTCTTCAACAGTTCAAAATATTGCATGTGCTAGAGCTGGTAAGGAAGCCGCAGTAGCAATTGGCGAAAGTGCTGCCCTACCCCGCAATGCAATGAACGGCTTAAATGGTTTATTGAATACTTTCGACCAAGACGAAGTTGACACTTTAACTCAAGATACTGACGCAAGAGTTGATGCGATTATAAAGAGCCGAGGCATCAGACCATACGTTGGAATTACTACTGACCAAACTTGGCAGTTCTTAAGAACGGTTGATAATCGTACCATTAATTGGGTCATTGTTTGCTCTAACGAAATTG
>Ga0116170_10005994_pt1 | contig 10742 bp, 8 predicted proteins | sample AD_JPNHW1_MetaG_FD_89797 | JGI IMG/M metagenome (GOLD analysis project Ga0116170, IMG submission 89797) | Active sludge microbial communities of municipal wastewater-treating anaerobic digesters from Japan - AD_JPNHW1_MetaG | ecosystem: Engineered > Bioreactor > Anaerobic > Digestate | place... | reverse complement strand
GCATGAGGATCTTCTGACCGGCAAACGGATCCGGCTCCGGGCGCTGGAGCCTGGAGATATCGATCGCCTCTACGATTGGGAAAACGACCCCTCCGTCTGGAAGGTCAGCAATACGTTCGCCCCCTTCTCTCGTTTCCAACTTGAGCAGTATGTCCTTCAGTCGCAGAACGACATCTTTTCGAACCGGCAACTCCGGCTGATGATCGTGACCAGGAATGCAGAAGGGGCGGAAGAAGGGGTGGGGGCCGTTGACCTGTTCGACTTCGATCCGGTCCATGGCCGGGCCGGGGTGGGCATCCTGATCGGCGAACCTTTCCGGATGCAGGGATATGCTTCAGAAGCCCTGTCGCTGCTGGTAAGGTATGCCTTCAGCACCCTGTGGATACACCAGCTATATTGCAATATTTCAGCAGGCAATACCGCAAGTCTGGCCCTGTTCGAGAAGCATGGTTTCGTGCGATGTGGTATAAAGCGCGACTGGAACCGAAACGGTAGCGGTTGGGAAGATGAGTATATGTTGCAACGGATCGGGGAACCATGATCAAAAAAGCTGTAATTTTCTCAGGCATTATTCTGATCCTCCTGGCCCTCGCCGGTGGGTGGTTCATTCACCGGGTCAGGAAACCGGTCATCGACCTGCACGGACGAAAGTATGTATATATCCATATTCCTACGGGTTCAGGTTTCGGTACGGTGCTGGATACCCTTCGGGGAAGAGGATTACTCACCGACCCGGATGCGTTCACCTGGCTGGCGCACCGCAAACATTACGACGAGAAGGTGCGACCGGGGCGTTACCGGCTGACCGACCGGATGCGGAACAATGCACTGGTCAACCTGTTGCGGTCGGGAATGCAGGAACCCGTGGAGGTCATCATCCGGAATCCCGCTACCGGTGAAGAACTGGCCGGCAGGGTCGGCAGGAAGATCGAAGCCGATTCCACCCGGCTCAGCGCCCTGTTCAATGACCGGAGCTACCTTCGGTCCTTCGGGCTTACGCCGGCAACCGTTCTTGCCCTGTTCATTCCCAACACGTACCAGTTTTACTGGAACACCTCAGCCGGCGAGTTCATGGATCGGATGAAAAAGGAATACGACCGTTTCTGGACAGCGGAAAGGAGAAACCGGGCCGCCACTCTGAACCTTTCCATCGCCGAGGTCGTCACGCTAGCCTCCATCGTGGAGAAGGAAAGTAACCGGAACGATGAAAAGCCGTTGATCGCAGGGGTTTATCTGAACCGGTTGCGCATCAACATGCCGCTGCAGGCCGATCCGACGATCGTATTTGCCTGGAATGACAGGCGGATCAAACGGGTTTACAAATCGCACACCGAGATCGATTCGCCCTACAATACGTACCGCCTCACCGGCCTTCCCCCCGGGCCCATCTGTCTGCCTTCCGTGTCGTCGGTTGATGCCGTCCTGCATGCCCGGCACCACTCCTATCTTTATTTCTGTGCCCGTGAAGATTTCAGCGGCTATCATAACTTTGCCGCCGACCCGGAACGCCACCGACAAAACGCAAGGCGGTACCAGCAGGCGCTGAACAAACTGAACATCCGGTGAACTGCTGTAATTCGCTTCGTGTATGCGGGTTAGCTATTGCATTGGCAATAAGCATGTTACTTGCACGACACTGCAGCGCCCAGGAACCCGCGAGAAGGCCGGACAGCCTGCATGTAAAGAGGCTTACAGCCGTGGTGGTCACCGAAGGGACCCTGTACCTCTCATCCCTGGCGGGGCTCTACTATGCATGGTACCGCGATTACCCGCAATCCTCCTTTCATCTTTTCAATGATACCCGGGAATGGATGCAGGTCGATAAATGCGGTCATGGCATCAGTGCCTATTACATCAGCCGTATAGGGTATTCCGGATACAGGTGGTCGGGGTTATCGGAAAACCGTTCGGCCTGGTTGGGCGGGTTGCTGGGCTTTGCGTACCTCCTGAACATCGAAATCCTGGACGGCTTCTCTGCGGGATGGGGATTTTCGGTCGGTGACCTGACTGCCAACACCCTTGGGTGCCTTGCTTTTACGGGCCAGCAACTGGCATGGCATGAACAGCGGATCGTGCTGAAATACTCCTTTCACCCGACCGGGTACGCCGGCTACCGGTCCGACCTGTTGGGGAAGAACCTGATCCAGGAGATGGTGAAAGACTACAATGGGCACTCCTACTGGCTTTCGGCCAATATCGCATCCTTCCTGCCCCGGGGGGCGAAATTCCCAAAATGGCTGAATGTCGCCTTCGGGTACGGTGCGGAAGGAATGACCGGCGCCATGGAAAACCCCGCATCCGTAAACGGCACTGCCCTTCCCGCCTTTACCCGGTACAGACAGTTCTACCTTTCCCTGGACGCCGACCTCACGCGCATTCCCGTACATTCAAAGCTGATCAAGGGGATCTTCACGGTAATCGGGTTTATAAAACTTCCGGCTCCTGCTCTCGAATATAATTCGCGCGGACAATTTCGATTCCACCCGTTTTATTTCTGAAAAATAGCTGTATTTTTACTCTTTCATTTCGCATGGAAAATCAGACTGGATATGACGGTTCCGGACACGGGGCAGGCTTCCGGCAGGAACCGGCTCCCATCAACTTGCCCAATGCCAATACCGTGCTGATCCTGGGGATCCTTTCGATCCTGTTCTGCTGGTGGCATTTTGTTTCGGTGGCAGGGATGGCCATGGGAGTAGTGGCGCTTATACTCGCCCACAAGGAATTCAGGGTATACAACGCCAACCCGGCCGCCTATACCGTAAGTTCGCTCAACAATGTCAGGACCGGCCGGACCTGCGCCATCATCGGTCTGGGCATCTCGATCCTGGTTTTCACCTTCGTGATGCTTTTACTTTTCGGCCTGCTCGTATCGCTTCCCTTCTGGGGCATGAATCCATAATCATGAAAATCCTTCCCGTTCCACTCATCCGGGAGGCGGATGCCTTCACGATCGCCAATGAGCCGATATCCGATATCGACCTGATGGAGCGGGCTGCCGGTACCTGTTTCGAATGGCTGCGTGAACGTTTTACCACCGATCATCCATTCAAGGTTTTTTGCGGTCCGGGGAATAACGGAGGCGATGGTCTGGCCATTTCGCGCATGCTGGCAGGCGAAGGATACCGGGTTGAGGTTTTTACCCTGGCGCCTGAGCAAAAGATGTCGGAGAGTTGCCGGACAAATTATCAGCGGATGCGGGCATGCAGGCATGCAGGCATGCAGGAATTAACAGAAGGGGAAGCGTTCCCTTTGCTGAAACCATCTGATATTGTAATCGATGTGATATTCGGGAACGGGCTGACCCGTCCCCCGTCAGGACTATCGGCCGCGGTGATTGATCATATCAACAGCAGCCGCACTACTGTCGTGTCGATCGATGTTGCCTCGGGCATGTACACCGACGGGCACACACCGAATCGCCCGGACCATCCCGTGATCCGGGCTTCATTCACCCTCACCTTCGCTCCTCCCAAACTGGCATTTCTTTTTTCTGAGAACGACTCATTCGTTGGTGACTGGCACCTGCTCGACATCGGGCTGGATGCGAAATTTCTTGAAAACGCCGAAACGAAGAACTTTTTGCTGACCCGGGATGACGTTGCTCCATTGCTCCGAAAGCGCAATAAATTCGACCACAAGGGCCGGTTTGGCCATGCGCTGCTGTTAGCCGGATCGGCAGGAAAAATGGGTGCAGCCGTTCTGGCTGCGCGTGCATGCCTGAGGTCGGGTGCCGGGCTGACCACCGTGCACGTGCCCGACTCGGGGGTTGCCATCCTGCAAACCGCCGTGCCCGAAGCCATGCTCTCCATCGATCCTTCGGAGAAGATACTTACGGCTTTGCCTTCGCTGCAGGGCTATTCAGCCGTATCAGCCGGGCCGGGACTGGGGACCTCACCGGAGACGGCCAACGCCATTAAAAGGCTGATCCAGGAGTCGGGGCGCCCGATCATTTTTGATGCAGACGCCATCAATATCCTTTCGGAAAACAAGACCTGGCTTGGCTTCCTACCGGAAGGGTGCATCTTCACCCCGCATCCGAAAGAATTTGAGCGGTTGGTTGGCAAGAGTCAGGATGACTTTGAACGGAATCGCCTGCAGAGAGAATTTTCTTTCCGGTTTCGCTGTTATATGGTCCTGAAAGGCGCTCATACCGCCATCACGACACCGGATGGACGCTGCTATTTCAATACTACCGGCAATCCCGGGATGGCCACCGGGGGGAGCGGGGACGTGCTGACAGGAATCCTGACCGGTCTTCTGGCTTGCGGCTATTCACCCTTATCGGCCTGCCTGCTGGGTGTATTTCTCCATGGCCTGGCAGGCGATCTGGCAGCCGACCGTCTCGGGCACGAGGCGCTGGTGGCCACCGATATAATTGAAAATCTTGGTAATTCATTCCGATTTCTTTATGGAAAACTTTGAGAAAGATATGCTGGCGGCCATGGTACTGGCCCCTTACCTGCAGAAAGCAACCGCCCTTCGGGGGGTAAGGAGATACGTGGGAGGCAACCAGTTCCGTCACGCATTTGCCACCCTGGCGATCCTGATCGACTATCATTACATGGACTCCGTGTTACTGAAGGCTTCCGTGATTCATGACCTGATCGAGGATGTAAAGTGTACCTCTTATGATGAGATCCGAAATCTTGATTCGGACGGTCCCCGGGTACTGGAGCTGGTATTGGAGGTCACCCGGAAAAAGACGGAGACAAAGGAGGAGTTCCTGAGACGGATCCTGCTCGAAGGATCTGTCAATGCCAGGATACTGAAATGTGCCGACCGGATCAGTAATCTCACCGACCTTCATCCCGATATCTTCGACCGGGAATACATTAAGAATATGATCGCCGATACGAAAGAGTGGGTGGTCCCGATGGCAGAGCAGGTTAACAGGGACATGTTGTTCGAACTTGAGGATCTGATCCGGAGAAGGGAGAAGAACCTGAAGTTCTCCTCCTCAATTTACCCGATGAAGCGCCAGGATTAACTTCAGTTTGCAGCGGATTCCGCAAGGATATCTGCTTCCACGCGCAGGTTGTCGATGATAAAATTCTGCCGTTCGGGGGTATTTTTCCCCATGTAGAAGGCTAGCACATCCTGCATAGCCGAGTCGCGGGTGAGGATGACCGGGTCGAGACGCATGTCCTTGGCAATGAAATGCTTGAACTCGTCGGGGGAGATCTCTCCTAACCCCTTGAATCTTGTTATTTCCGGGTTGGCGCCCAGTTTTTCGATCGCATTCCGGCGTTCCTCATCCGAATAGCAGTAAATGGTCTTTTGCTTGTTCCTGACCCGGAATAAGGGAGTTTGCAGGATATACAGGTGCCCGTTGCGGACCAGGTCGGGATAGAACTGCAGGAAAAAGGTGAGCAGAAGGAGGCGGATATGCATCCCGTCGACGTCGGCGTCGGTGGCCACCACCACATAGTTGTACCGGAGGTTTTCCAGCCCTTCCTCCACATTCAGCGCTGACTGGAGCAGGTTGAACTCCTCGTTTTCATAAACCACCCGTTTGCTCAGCCCAAAGCAGTTCAACGGTTTTCCCTTGAGACTAAATACGGCCTGAGTATTGACGTCACGGGCTTTGGTGATCGAACCGCTGGCGGAGTCTCCTTCGGTAATGAAGATCGTCGATTCCGTCCCCCGCTCGTCGTGGTTGTTATAATGGATGCGGCAATCGCGCAGTTTCTTGTTGTGAAGGCTGATCTTCTTCACACTTTCCCGGGCAATCTTTTTGATATTGGCCCATTCCTTCCGTTCCTTTTCACTCTGCAAGATCCTTCGAAGCAGGGCTTCCGCGGTATCGGGATTCATGTGGAGAAAGTCGTCGAGCTGTTTTTTAACGATATCCATGATGTAGTTCCGAACCGTCATTCCGTCGGGCTCGACATGGAGTGAACCCAGTTTGGTCTTGGTTTGCGATTCGAACACCGGGTCCTGAACTTTAATGCTCAGGGCGGCAACCAGGGATGCCCGTATATCGTTGGTATCGAAGTCCTTCTTATAGAATTCGCGGATGGTTTTCACGAGGGCTTCGCGGAAGGCGGCCTGGTGGGTGCCTCCCTGGGTCGTATGCTGCCCGTTGACGAACGAATAGTACTCTTCCCCGTACATTCCGCAATGGGTGAAGGCGCATTCGAAGTCGCCGTCGCGCAGGTGGATGATCGGGTAAAGAACCGGGGTGTCGATGTAACTGTTTAAGAGATCGAGCAGTCCGTTCTGGGAGTGGAACCGCTCGCCATTAAAGATGATCGTCAGCCCGGTGTTGAGGAACACGTAATTCCACAGCATCTTGTTGACGTATTCAGGAATGAAGTGGAATTTTCCGAAGATATCCTCATCGGGCACGAAGGTTACGATCGTCCCGGTGCGCATCTCAGCCTGTTTCTCCCCTTCATCTGTCGTTATCTGCCCACGCCGGAACTCAACCACGTGCGTTCTTCCATCGCGCACCGACTGAACCCTGAAATGAGAGGCAAGTGCGTTGACCGCCTTTGATCCCACCCCGTTGAGCCCGACAGCTTTCTTGAATACCTTCGAGTCGTATTTCGCCCCGGTGTTGATCTTGGAAACACAGTCGACTACCTTCCCCAGCGGGATGCCCCGTCCGTAATCGCGCACACAGACCAGTTGTTCCTTGATGGTCACCTCAATCGTGCGGCCAAACCCCATCACGAATTCATCGATGGAGTTATCCAATATCTCCTTGATCATCACATAGATGCCATCGTCGGGTGACGATCCGTCACCCAGTTTACCGATGTACATCCCCGGCCTGAGCCGGATGTGTTCGCTCCATTCAAGGGAGCGGATACTATCTTCAGTGTAAATTTCTTCCGTTTGCATACCCTGATACCCGAAACCGGCGGCAAAGATAATGGAAAGCCCCGTCGTGGCTGACAAATCCATGAAAAGTTTTTAGGAAAGTTATCCACCGGAATAACCGTCTGACGCGTCGACCGGATTCAGGCTAAAGAGTTTACCAGGTTTGATTTCAGCCTTTTCTTATCCGTATGATGCCCGGGGCCTCATCACCGGAGCTTCATCGCTTTCAGTTCCTGGAAGAATCGCTTTATCTCACTGAATGTCAACAAAAAATCGACCGGTTTAACCTGTGTGATCCGGATAAAGACAATGAACTGGTACAGGGTGACAGCTGCATAGGAGGCGGAGGCGGCCCAGCCTGCGCCGGCCAGCCCGTACCGGGGGATGAGCCATACTCCCAGGAGGATCGTGAAGACAAGGCCTGAGGCTGACCCGATCATGTTGTGGACCGGGCGGTTGGTTCCGGAGAAATAACCGCTGAAGATCATGGAGATACTGAGCAGGACGATCCCGGGGGCCAGGGAGAGGATGACGGTTTTCACGGCAAAAAACTTCGCCGAGAAGAGGGCGGCGAAAACCCCAGCCGGGATGGCGACCAGAATGGTCATTGCCAGGGCCGTCACCACAAAGGCAATCTTGGCCAGGGAAAGCGTCATCCGGATCCCGTATTCTCGGTCTTCTTCATTCGACAAGCGGGAAAGCTGGACGGTGGCGATGCTGCGGCTGATGATCCAGAGTCCTTCGGCCAGTTGCATACCCAGTGAAAGGATCCCCACCGCGCTGCGTCCGAGGAAATGGTCGGTCAATTTGAGGCTCAACCGGTAATTGAGGGTCTGGAAGAGGTTGGCGAACTGAACGAAGGTGCCGAACCGGAGAATATCTCCCATCAGGCTTTTCATCCCGGTGAGTGGTTCCCTGCGAAGATGGGGGAGCAGAAACAGAATCCCAAGTATGAGTGCCAGGAGTTGGGAAACGAGGATGGAAAGGTACCAGGAATCGATCTTTGCCTCGCGGAACACAAAAATGAACAGTCCCAGGACCATGAACAGGGACAACGACTGCAGTAAACTGATGAGGTTAAATGCTTTCACCTTCTCAAGTCCGAGCAGCAGCATAGCATTGACCGATGCCAGCGACATCACCAGTGCCAGGAAAAGGACCTGCAGTAAATACCCGTCGGGGATGAGGGCGGCGGCGGGAAACAGGATGCCAATCCCCTCCAGCAGGAAGGAAGCGCCCAGGGTGATGACAAGGGTCCACAACGCGGCCGGTACGAACAGTCGGTAAATGCCGGCGCGGGGGGCAAGGTAAACCAGCGGTGCGCCGGCAACAAAATTGGTAAAAAGCTGGATGATGGTAACGGAGAAGACGATCAGGCTAATGGTACCGACTTTCTCGGGTCCGAGGAGGTTGGCGAGAAGCGTCCAGGTCAGAAAAGCGAGCAAAGCCGTCAACACCCGTGTGCCGATGGTTCCCAGGATATTTTTAACCACGGCTTCCCTCCTTTCCGGCAATTCGTTCCCTGATTTGATGGATCATATGACCAGGCAGGAACCGGTATGTTTTCCCATCGATCAGGGTGACGGTCCCGACGGCTGAAAGGGTGTGCAATCCATGCCTGAACCGGCAACCGGCCGGTGGTTCTAAAGTTCCGGCGACTTCTTCGCGAAAATCATCCGGTGTCAGGCTCACGATCCGGTTGATGATCACCCGTCCGCCATAGGTCCGGGAACTGTCCTGAGCCGGCCGGTAGAGGGTTCCCTCGTGGAGGAACGGGGTTCCTGCCGGCCGGGCTGAGCGGATGTCGACTTTCACCGGGTTCAGGAGGTGAGGCCGGAATTCTGCATCCAGCGATGGAGCATGGTAAACAAACAGGTGCGTATTGGAACAGGGCCGGGTGGTGAAGAAGAGCCACCAGCGATCCCTGAAGAACACGAGTGTGGGGTCTACTGCGCTGATTTCCTGAAGCAACACCCGGTCAATCACGAATTTCCCGGAGGTCTTATCGAGGCGATACAGCGTCAGCCGTCGCGATTCGGAGGCTTCCGGGAGGCAGTACACTTCTCCATTTTCCTGAAAGACAAACGGATAGGATAGGTGGACATCGTTGGCGGGGACCCTGTCGGGGTGGGGCGATCCTATCGGGGTGGGGGGACCCTGTCGGGGTGGGGGGACCCTGTCTGGGTGCCCGGGGAGGAGGATCTCCGATATCCCGGCCCGTCGGTTCTCGTAACGGTAATCCTCCGCCAGGATGTGTAACCCCCGGTCGTCGGTGTATCCAAATGGATCGGCCAGATAACGTTTTCTGCCCGCCGGAGGGAGCCATTCCACCTCCAGGGCAGACAACGGGCGACCGGCCCGCGCCACCTCCGCGACCGGCTGCCGGATTATCCCGACATTCCAGATCTCAGCCCTGAAAAGCTCCCGGAAATAAAAACGGATGCGGTTCCGCACCAGCAGAGCCAAGAAATACAACATGTCCAGGTTACCCGGGACGCGGAAAAGCGGTGCCCCAGTCTGACTCGCCTGTCCCGGCATCGTATCGTTCCGGTCAGGATTGGCAGCTATCTCATCTGCGACCTGAGCCGGCCAGTAAGCCGAAACGGTGAGTAACTGTTCGAGGTTCCCCTTCCAGGAATGGCCAACGGTTTTCAGGTATCCTTTCCGCAGGATGATTCCTCCATCCAGGCGGTCGGTCAGGCGTTGAAGGATGGCGCCGCTGACCGGATCGCCCTGAAAAATCTCCCAGAAACCGGCAGGCCCGCCACGGTACTTCAACTCATCGTCATGGTGGAACGACCAAACCCCGTAACGGGCCGCCGATAAAATGTCGCCGCGGAGGATGCCGAAACCGAAACGGAGTAAAAAATCGGGACGGTACTCACGGATGGTCGCCACGTCGGCCGGGTCAAAATACTCCGAATACCCTCGTTTGGTTACCGTACATGTAATGGAAGGCAAGTTGTTAAACCCGTCTGAAAGGTCTGTCAGGGCTTTCGCCGGGGGCCGGAAAATCCGGTTCTCCAGGACGGAAAAAAGAAGCGTCCGGAATTGTTTGCGCGCAAGTCTCTGCATCCGGCCAACCCTCCGCTCACTTCTTCCATCCGTGACCCGAACGACCACCTGGTGCCCGTGAGCGATCAGTTCCCGGATTGCCGTCGCCTGCCAGCGTTGAAAGGAGGTACCGCTGCAGAGTACGCCGAACCGAAGAGATCGTTTATTATCCTGATTATATTCCAATTACCTGTGTCTTTGCGACAACGCAATCCTGTATAGATCCGATAATTGCTGACCGACCACCGCAGCCGAGTAACGGTCGCCGATCCCCTTCCGGATCAGTTCCCGGTCGTAGCTCCGGCAGCGGTCGAGCATCTTCCCAAGTGCTTCTGTCATGGCCTGTTCATCACCCGTTGGCACGAGCATCCCGTTATTTTCGTTCACCTCGTCGGCCGCCACTCCAGTACGGGTGGCCAGCACCGGTATGCCGCATGCCAGGCTTTCGATCACCACTGTACCGAAGGTCTCAAAACGGCTGGAAAGCACTGTAAAATCAGCACTGCTCATCACTTCTGCGAGATCACTTCCGGTCTTCAACCCGACGAATTGAACGACCGGCGATTCGAGGCCGAGTTCCATCGCATAGGTTTGCAGCCGGTCCCGGTCGGGTCCGTCGCCGACCAATAAGCAGGCGAAGTCACTCCGATCCTTGCTCACTTCCTTAATAGAACGGAGAAAACCGGAAATATTTTTTGACCGGTCGTCGAAGCAGGAGATGTGAACGATCGTTATCCTGTCGCGGAAACTTCCGGTCATTCCTTCGCAGAGGCCGTTCATAACCACATTCGGGACCAGGTGGAATTGAGGATGATCGATCCCGCACCGTCGCATTGCCTCTCTCAGGGGGCCGGAAACGG
>Ga0116170_10005993_pt1 | contig 10743 bp, 6 predicted proteins | sample AD_JPNHW1_MetaG_FD_89797 | JGI IMG/M metagenome (GOLD analysis project Ga0116170, IMG submission 89797) | Active sludge microbial communities of municipal wastewater-treating anaerobic digesters from Japan - AD_JPNHW1_MetaG | ecosystem: Engineered > Bioreactor > Anaerobic > Digestate | place... | reverse complement strand
CGATTCAAAATCCCCTGAAAAGCCGATATGCTAATAAATAGTGTATCGGCTTTTTTTATTGAATAGAAATCATACACCTGCGAAGTATTCAAACAAAATGATGATTTCTAAAAAAACGAATCATTAGTTTCGAAAAATAATCATCATTTGAATATTCTCTTTTCTATTTTTTTTGACTTTATCCCCACCTTAAGACACAAAGTAACTTTTTTTAATTGAATATTCTTCATTTTATTCTTAAAATTAAAATTTATTCTCTTTCTTTGTAAAAATAATTTACTCAATTTTTCAATTCATGCAATTACTCAATCAAAACCACAAAAAAATCATTTTGTAACTTGTTTTGATTAATTTTTCCATGATCACCATTCCATCATCATGCATTATTCGTTAAATTAATTCATTATTTTGAATTATTGACAGATAGTCCGATTTTCTCGATTACGAACTTATTGTTATTTTCGAAATATAATTTTCATATTATTAACATTAATTTACGAGAGAATGAAAAAAAAGAACCTTTCAGAACTGAAGGTTGTAATTACACTATTATTAAGTGTAATTGCCCTTACAACTTTCGCACAAAATCTCACTCTTACAGGAACGGTAACTGATATTAACAGAGGACCTATTATTGGCGCAACAGTAGTAGTTCAGGGATCTGTCAATCAGGGTACTGTGACAAATTTTGAAGGAAAATTTGTTTTAACAAATGTACCTTCAAACGGGACCATTCATGTTAGTTATGTCGGTATGCAGCCTCAAGACCTTTCGGTGGGTGGCAGAACCAATATCGACGTAATCCTGCAGGAAGACAGCAAAGTTCTTGGAGAAGTGGTGGTTACCGCTTTAGGCATTAAAAGAGAATCTAAAGCTTTAGGTTACTCCATCTCCACTATTTCTGCCAAAGATATTGTAAGAGCCGGAGCTCCGAACTTTGCAACATCTTTGTATGGAAAAGCTACCGGAGTCCGAATTCAGGCCGCACCCGGAGGAAGCACTTCAGCTGTTTCTATTAATGTACGTGGCTTAAGTTCTATTACTGGTACCAATCAACCTTTAGTAATTGTAAATGGTGTGCCAATAAGGAATGGAGATGCAAACAATAGTGATTATTGGTCAGATCAACGTATAAACAGCAATGGTTTGATTGACATTAACTCTGAAGATATTGAAAGTATATCTATACTAAAAGGGGCATCAGCATCGGCTCTATATGGTTCTGAAGCTGCCAACGGTGTGGTAATGATTACCACGAAAAGTGGAAGAACAAGTTCCAGGCTTGGTGTTGATTTCAATGCTAACCTTAGTGGTGACATGGTAGCCTATATGCCTGAATATCAGACAGTATTTGGCCCGGGGGTCAGAGTTGGGGGACGTGGTAGTTATGAGAAAAGTACAGGAGGATTTTGGGAAAGGACCTATAATGGTCAGACCTACAAATCTATCAGAACTGCAACCGCTACATACGGTCCAAAGTATGACGGCAGCGATGTACTTTACTGATGGAACGGTACATAAATACGAACCGGTAAGTTCAAGTCCCTGGAATGAAATTTTCAGAACCGGATACAACCAAACATATAATGTAGGTATCACACAAGGCACCGATAAAGGCAATATGCGTTTTTCATATACGTATGTAAACAATTTACCGACACAATACAATAGCACATATAATAAGAATAACTTCAGTTTAACCGGCTCTTATTCATTGAATGACAACCTAAAATTGCAATATTCAGCCAATTATATTATCCAGAATATAAAGAACCGTCCTTACCGCATCAGTCGGTTAACCAACAATTTTTCGGGAATGGTTAATGCTTATGATGATGTTGCATACATCAGAGAAAACTCTGTAACAAGTTTAGGATATATGAATGTTACTACAGGCGAGAACACCCTTACCCCTAAAGAATCATTCGCTTATCCGTTGGCTGCAGGTTCGCTTGTCTCAGAATATTTCTGGAATATTTATGGTAAAGAACAATTGGAAAACAATAACCGTTTAATCGCAAGTGTTACTCCAAGCTGGAAAATCATTGAAGGGTTAACACTTCAGGGACGTATTTCAACCGACTACACCACAGAAAAAATAGAAAATAAAAACAAGACAGAAAAACCTTTAGTATTCGGATCTTATACCGGATATTACGGTTTATCTAACAGAAGATATGAAATTTTCTATGGTGATTTACTCCTCATGTTCAACAGAAATCTGACTGATAAATTAGGTTTGGTTGCTAACGTAGGATGGCAGGGACGTACCGAAAAGTCATTTAATACTTCTGTAGGGACAAATGGTGGATTATCGGTTGAAAATTGGTTTCATCTTAATGCCAGTAAAAACACCCCTTCCTCTGGCATGTATGAGAGCTCTTATTTAAAACAAGCGTTTTTAGGAACAGTTAGTTTTTCATGGGATAATTATTTATATGTAGAAGCTACCGGTAGACAAGAAAAGAGTTCAACATTAGCTCAGGGAAATAATTCTTTCTTCTATCCATCCGTAAACTCCAGCTTTATCTACACAGACGCCTTCAAGAATGCATTACCCAATTGGTACGATTATGGAAAACTGCGTGTATCATACGGTAAAGTAGGTAATGCACCGGAATTATACAGAGCAGTACAAGCTTTTAATCAATCATCTGCTTCGGGATATATATATAATACTGTTCCATCAAATTTAGGAAATGACAAAATTCGTCCTGAACAAAAATATGAATTTGAAATTGGATGGGAGAATAAATTTTTTGACAACAGACTTGGATTTGAAGCTACTTATTACAACAACAAAATTAAAGATCAAATACTTCAGACCACAACTCCAAACACGGCAGGTGGCTCATCTATTCTGTTGAATATAGGTGAACTCCACAACCATGGATTTGAATTCTCAGCTTATGGCACCCCATTCAAAACAAAAGACTGGAATTGGGATTTGAGAGGAAATATCGCATTCAACAGAAATACAGTTACCAAACTGATGGAAGGTATTGACGTTTTGGTTCATCAGGATATTGATGGTGGAGCTGTACGAATTGAATCGCATGTTGGCGAACCAATGGGAGATCTTTATGCTTATGCACCGCTTCAAGACTCAAAAGGAAATTTTGTTGTTGGTTCTGACGGATTTTACAAGCTAACTCCGGACAGGGTCAAAGTTGGTAATGCAATGCCTAAAGCAATCGGTGGTTTTGGTTCTACATTGAGATATAAAAACATATCTTTTGATGCCACAATTGACTTCCGCATCGGTGGTGCAGTATTAAATACACCTTATGAATACCTGATGGGACGTGGATCATTGGTAGAATCCATGAATTATCGTGATACCGATCATGGTGGTCTGAAATACTATTTCGCAAATAATGACGGAGGTACAATGCCTGTTACTCTCGGAAACGGCACAGCGCCATCAGGAGCTATTGTTTATGATAACGGACTTATTCTGCCCGGTGTGAAGGAAGATGGTTCCGTAAACGACATCATGCTTGAATCAGACAAATGGTATAACTGGACTTATAACTGGGGAGTTGGTGATCCGACCTACTATTCACATGCCATTTTCGACAATAGCTATGTAAAAGTTCGTGAATTAGCTTTAAGCTATATGTTACCAAGAAATGTTATCTCGAAAATTGGCTGTAACAATCTTTCATTAAGTGTATTTGCGAGAAATCCATTCTATATTTATAAAAATCTTCCAATATTTGATGCAGAAGCAACAGATGGAACATCCTGGATATCTCAGGCTCAAATTGGAGGTTCTACAGCTACTACCAGAACATTCGGTGTATCACTTAGGGCAACTTTTTAATCATCAAACATTTAAATGAAAATATAATGAAAAATATATTATCAAAACTATTCATTTTTGCCATGATTATATCAATGGCATCTTGCAGCGATGAAGCTTTTACCAGCAAGTACGCAGACCCGGGTAAAACCAGTACTGCTTCCTGCGAGAAGTTAATGACTGGTGTATTTTACAGCGGAAGGGAATATACATTCAATTCATACTGGAGAATATTCACATGGGATTATTCAGCTATAAGTCGCTATGCTCAGACATTAGGTGTACTGAACGGAGATGGTCGTTACCAATACTCCGACAGCTATGCTTCTGACAGATGGAACAATTTTTACAATGTTCTTTCGCAATTCAGAGTTCTGGAAAACGAATATAATAAGCTAAGTGATGCTGACAAAGCTAATTATGAAGTTTTCGTATTGCTTGCAAAAGTTTACATGTACGATCACCTTATCCAGATAACAAACTGCTGGGGCGATGTACCTTATTCTAAAGCAGGTTATTTATCCATTACGGGTGATGTAGCAACATCAAATCCGGCTTACGATACAGCTGAATCTATTTATTCGGCTGTGATGTCAGACCTGAAAGCCATTAATACAAAATTAGCAGGAATGACATCGTTATCACCGTTGACAACAAGCTATCTGAAAGCCCAGGATTTCATCAACGGTGGCAATTTATTATCATGGAGAAAATATGCCAATTCATTGCGTTTACGTGTTGCCACTACTGTTGCCGATAATGGTACTTTAACCGCTGATGCAAGAGCAGCTATCCGTGAAATGCTTACGGACCCTTCAACTTATCCAATGGTAGATTCAAATTCAGAGAACATAAAGGTTATTCCGGATACCGATGGATTTAATTATGGTCAACAATATCAGGATGGATGGGAGACATGGATAGGAGAACTTAACCGTGCTTCAAAGGCGATGGTTGATGCGCTGCAGGGAGATGCTCGTATGGATATCCTGTTTGACAAGAACAAAGGTGGAAATTATGTTGGTGTAGATACTCATACTGATTTTGCAACTCAAAGCACGCTGTTCGAAAGTGGCACACATTATAGCGCCTATGATTCTGCCACGTTCAGCAGAAACAAAAAGCTGGAGGGAATAATCATATCAGCAGCTGAAGTTGCTCTGCATAAATCAAATGCGTTTAGTAAAGGATATGCAACAGGTGATGCTAAAACTGCCTTTGTCAAAGGCATGGTGCTTTCCACTGAAATGTATTATGGCATCAATGCTCAGGCAACTTATCGCACTCCTACAGCAGCTCCGGCAACCAATGCTGTTCAGGCTTTTGCAACCGCTAAATGGGACGCAGCTTCCAATAAAGATGCAGAAATTGCCACTCAGACATGGCTCAACTTCGGATTCCTGAATTCAACTCAGGCATGGACAACAGTAAGAAGAACCGGTTATCCTGTATTGTACTTCCCAACCGATAATTCATCGGCAACATGCCCGAATGTACCGGTTCGGTTACGGTATCCGCCAAGTGAAAGGAATTCCAACACGGCAAATTATACACCTTTCAAAAACGAAGATAATTATACAACTAAAATGTTTTGGGCTAAATAGAACTAACATCATTTTAGAGAAAGGTTAAAACGAATGAGGAATCGTTGTGAAAGTAGTATACAGACATAACGATTCCTTCATTTTCAATAATTACAACAATGAAAATAAAATACGTGTTATTGGTAGCGGCCGCAGTTTTTTCAACTTTGGTTAAGTCGCAGGAAAGTTTTGTACATGGTGTATCGGATGAATATGTCTGGCCCACCGATGAAAAAGTGCTAACGAAATTACACAAGTGGCAGGATTTGAAATTTGGATTGATTATTCACTGGGGTATTTATTCTGTTCCCGGAATTGTAGAATCGTGGTCAATTTGCTCAGAAGACTGGATTACCCGCGACACTACAAGAACTTATGATGAATATAAAAACTGGTATTGGGGGTTGGCTAAACAATTTGCACCTGCTGAGTATAATCCACAATTATGGGCCGATGCGGCAAAAAACGCCGGAATGAAATATGTGGTATTCACCACAAAACATCATGACGGATTTAATATGTACGATACAAAGTATTCTGATTTTTCTATCACCAAAGGTCCATTCAGGGATAATCCTAAAGCGGATGTAGCAAAATTCGTATTTAATGCCTTTAAGGAAAAAGGGTTTATGATTGGTGCCTATTACTCCAAACCCGACTGGCATTGTCCGGATTATTGGTGGCCTTATCGGGCAACTCCGGATCGGAATCAAAATTACAGTATCGAAAAAGAACCTGCGAGGTGGAATAGATATAAAACATTCGCATACAATCAGATTGAAGAATTAATGAATAATTATGGCTCTATTGATATTCTTTGGCTGGATGGCGGATGGGTAAACAGTGAACGCAGGAAAGCGTTTATCGATATGCCTAAAATAGCAGAGATGTCACGTAAAGCTCAACCGGGAATAATTATTGTGGATAGAACAATACAGGGTGAATTTGAAAACTATCAAACTCCGGAACAGCAAATTCCCGCCACACAGCTTCCAAATCCATGGGAAAGCTGCATGACGCTCGGCACGGACTGGGGATGGACACCCAATGCAAAATTTAAATCAACCACCTTTGTAATTGGAAAATTAATGGAAATTGTGGCGAAGGGTGGAAATTTATTGTTGGGCGCAGGTCCCGATTCCAAAGGAGTTTTTCCGAATGAGGTATATTCACGCTTTGCTGAAATTGGCAAATGGCTTAAGGTAAACGGAGAAGCTATTTACGAAACAACCATTACTCCCGATTATCATGAGAATAATACCTGGTTTACAGCAAATAAAGATGGAAAAAAAATGTATGCACTTTACGCTTTACCGGATGGAGATAGTCTACCTGAGACGATAGAATGGCAAATCAACCTTCCAAAAAAAGGAACTAAAGTGATTTTGTTACAAACTGGAAAATCTGTAAGTTACACAATTAAAAATGATAAAATAGTTATCAAACTTCCAAAAGGATTAAGAAACGAACCCCTGGCTTTTTCATTTCAGGTAAAGTAGAGGAAGTTGCGAACCGTTGCCAAGATTATAGTGATGTTACAATATCGTGTCGCGCAACGGAATTGGCTAACGGCTATTTGTCATCCCGATGCGCAGCGAGGGATCTAAAAGTAACTGATTAACTATGAAATTACGCCTTTATTATGTTTATATTCTTACTACGAAAAGCAATACAGTCCTCTATACCGGTGTAACGAATGATATAAAACGTAGAGTTTTTGAACACAAATTCGGATTCAATGAAGGGTTTACAAAAAAATATCATGTTCACAAATTGGTTTATTTCGAAGTGTTTGATTTTGTAGAATTGGCTATTGTCCATGAAAAGCAAATAAAGGGTTATTCCAGAGAGAAAAAAATTAAACTAATTGAGGCATTGAATCCTGATTGGAAGGAAATGGAAGTTTAATGATTAGATTCCTCACTTCGTTTTTATGGCGTAGGCCAAAAAAAACTTGTTCGGAATGACAGAATCATTCTTTATCAATTACCCGTCGATACGGTTTGTGAGAATGATGAGGTTTAACACTACGGGTTCTTGGGGAGTTTATGTGTCGCTGCCACACTTATGATGATGAAGTAAACAACAGTCGGGCAGCGGAATTTACTAAAACGGTTGTCTGTCATCCCGAATGGAACGCAGTGAAGTGAGGGATCTAAAAAAGTCTTTAATTATGTCATTGATAGTGTCCCGAATTCTCGGGACGAAGGAACTAAATATTTTTACCGAACAACAATAAATCCCAATTATGAATCGAACTAAAGCATTTATTCTGCTATTTTTGTTTGTTTGCAGCGTCGTGTCCTTTTCACAAGCAACAATAAAATATAAAGATCCAACACTTAGCACTGAAGAGCGTACACAAGACCTGCTTAAAAGAATGACGCTGGAAGAAAAGGTCGGACAGTTGCTTTGTCCGATGGGTTGGGAAATGTATGAGCGAAAAGGAAATAACATCTCCACATCTGCATTATTCAGAGAACAGACAAACACTATAAAAGCAGGTATGTATTGGGCTGTGTTCAGGGCTGATCCCTGGACAAAAAAAACGCTCGATAACGGTTTAACACCTGAATTGGCTGCAAAGGCAGCAAATGCACTTCAGGAATACACTATAAAAAACACACGGCTAGGCATACCTTTATTCTTTGCAGAAGAAGCTCCTCATGGACACATGGCAATAGGGACAACCGTTTTTCCTACTGGTATTGGTCTTGCTTCAACATGGTCGGAAGAAACGATGTATAAGGTAGGAAAAATCATTGCTTTAGAGATAAGACTTCAAGGCGCTCATATTGGTTATGGTCCGGTAATAGATTTGGTACGAGATCCCCGTTGGTCAAGGTTAGAGGAAACATTTGGTGAAGATCCGGTGCTGGCAGGCATATTAGGTTCTGCTTTGATAAATGGTATGGGAGGAGGCAATCTAAAAGAAAATAGCTCGGTAATATCAACGCCAAAACATTTTATCGCCTACGGAATTCCCGAAAGCGGACAAAATGGCGCTTCCACATCCATAGGGATGCGTGAATTATTTACTGACTTTTTACCACCCTTTCATCAGCTTGTTAAGTCCGGAGCGCTTTCAATTATGACATCTTATAATTCTATTGACGGTATCCCATGTACATCCGATAAAATGTTATTGAAAGGGGTATTAAAAGATAAATGGAATTTCAGAGGATTTGTAGTGTCCGATTTATTTGCAATCGATGTCATTCACAACGGGCATAATGTTGCAGAAACACTCGAAGATGCAGCAATTAAAGCCATAACTGCAGGAACAGACGTAGATCTGGGTGCCAATTCTTACCAACATTTGGTTAATGCTGTTAAATCAGGTAAGGTTGACGAATCTGTAGTTGATTCAGCAGTTGTCAGAGTTTTACGATTAAAATTTGATATGGGACTATTTGAAAATCCTTATGTAGACCCAAAAATGGCCAAACTGAAAGTCAGAAGTGAAGAAAATGTTCGAATAGCTTTACAGGCTGCAAAAGAGTCTATTATTTTATTGAAAAACAGTAACAATATTCTACCACTCAACCCCGAATTAAAGGTAGCTGTGATAGGACCAAATGCCGATAACATATACAATCAGTTAGGTGATTATACTGCACCACAAGACCCGAAACAGATAGTAACAGTACTAAAAGGGATACAAAATATTGTTAATGAGAAAAATATCCGGTATGTAAAAGGGTGTTCAATTCGGGATACTGTGAATACTCAACTAAATGAAGCTAAAGAAGCAGCATTACAATCGGATGTAGTAATAATGGTAATGGGTGGGTCAAGTGCCCGGGATTTCAAAACATCATACAAAGAAACTGGTGCAGCTGAAACCAATGCTAACATCATTAGTGACATGGAAGCCGGGGAAGGATTTGACCGTACTACTCTTTCACTGATGGGGAAACAGCTTGATTTATTGAAAGCTGTTCATTCTACCGGTAAACCCATGATTGTAATTTATATAGCAGGTCGCCCTCTGGATATGAATTGGGCAGAAGCCAATGCGAATGCTATTTTAATGTCCTGGTATCCCGGTCAGGAAGGTGGAAATGCCATTGCCGGTGTTTTGTTTGGTAACTATAGTCCGGCAGGAAGATTACCTGTTTCTGTTCCTCTGAATGTTGGACAAGTTCCTGTTTATTACAATAAAAAACGTCCGAAAACTCACGATTATGTAGAATCCCCGTCCACCCCACTCTATCCGTTTGGATATGGGTTGAGTTATACTAATTTTCAATACAGTAATTTATTAGTAAAACGAATAGGTCAGGAAGAATTTGATGTTACATTCCTTATTAAAAATACAGGAAAATACGATAGCGATGAAGTGGTACAACTTTATCTGAACGATGAATATTCATCTGTTGTGCGTCCCGAAAAAGAACTCCGTAAGTTTAGCCGCATTTTCATCAGAGCTAATGATCAGAAAGAAATTCATTTCACACTAAAGAAGGCTGATTTTGAACTAATTTCTGAAGACATGAAACGTGTAGTAGAGAAAGGAGCATTTAACATTTTAATTGGAGCATCATCAACAGATATTCGTTTGAGAGAAAGAATCATAATAGAATAATCTCTTTCCTGAATATTAACCCATTTTGCAGCTATTCGGATATAAAATTATAATCTTCAGCTACTTCATTTTTTTGAGTTTGCAGGTTTGGGAAAAACAAGTTTTCTCCTGTTTGATTTTCAATTGATTGAATAAATCTTATTACTCATTATATTCTGAAAGTATTTGGGGTAGCTTCGGTTGGCGTAACCAGGACATTGCGGTTTTAATTATTAATAAAGCGACTGGAAAGTCTCTTATCCCCTGTTTTTGTAAAAATGACATGAGGCTGATATTTTGAAATATTCAACATATTTCTCCTTTGGAGAGGGTGCCCGAAGGGCGGGTGAGGTCAGAAAGGTGTTCCGATACTTCGGGAAGGGATAGAGGTCTGAACGTAAGAAAAGTTGCTATTCCGCTGATAATAAGATGTATGAGATTTTAAGCTATATGATTTTCAATCTTTCCCTTTCAGCAATTCCTCCAGTTTTATCATTTCATCCCGATACTGTGCAGCTTCCAGGAATTCGAGTTTTTTGGCGGCATCCTGCATGGATCGGCGGGCTTTGGCAATGGCTTTTTCGAGTGCGGGTTTGGACATAAACTGCACCACGGGATCGGCTGCCAGAATGTTCTGAATTTCAGGTTCGATGTAGGCATTCGGCTCCATTTGACTGAGTGAATTTCGTTCGCCCTTGGTTATTTGGGTGGGAGTTATTCCGAATTTAGCATTGTAGGCAAGCTGTTTTTCGCGCCGGCGGTTGGTTTCGTCTATCGTTTTCTGCATG
>Ga0116170_10005992_pt1 | contig 10744 bp, 7 predicted proteins | sample AD_JPNHW1_MetaG_FD_89797 | JGI IMG/M metagenome (GOLD analysis project Ga0116170, IMG submission 89797) | Active sludge microbial communities of municipal wastewater-treating anaerobic digesters from Japan - AD_JPNHW1_MetaG | ecosystem: Engineered > Bioreactor > Anaerobic > Digestate | place... | reverse complement strand
TTCTATTTCGAGATGGATCAGCCTCAGTTTCATGGGTCTAACGAGTGGATCAGAGACACATCCGGAAATGACTATACGGGAGAACCGCATAACGCGATCAGTACACGTCCGCATGGCTCAGGCGCGAATGGCTGGAAATGCGCCTCATTGGATGGCAGTGATGACTACATTGACATTGTTTGTGATCCGGGATGTACGACGCACCCGGCGCTAGTCGTTAGTTCTGAGTTTACTCTCATAGTTTTCGCCAAGGTCAGGCAAGAGACGACCGCGAATCAAGGGACTCTTGTTTGGTTAGCCGGTGATCCTTACGATACGAATAGTTCGAATGGAGCGCATCCGGGGAATAATCTCCGTTATAAGCCTACCGCGGGAATATTCTACAATGCCTCGGATGGGAAGATGCACTTCAACGTGACTCTGGATAATGGTCCCCGGACGCTTTTGGATACAAGCTTCCCTTATACGCCTCTGGGGAAGTGGCCACACAACAAAGATCCCTGGCACTTCTTCGCTATGACCTTCAAAAATGGTACGGTGAAGTCGTACTTTAACGGAGTCAGGCAAACTACTCTCTGGGGCGGTTTCTGGAATGACGCCATTCCGAGCCGGCATGGCGTCTCTGTCGGGCGGAGGGATATTCGCAACCTTGGCTCCGGCGGAACAAGCGAATATAAGTACTTCTTCGGGCTTTTAGATCAAGTTGGTATGTATAACCGCGCCCTGACTGATGCCGAGATCGCCAATTTGTATTTAACCATCATCAAACCCGAGAATATTCTGTATATCAAAGACTAAAAAGGATAGATACTTATGGAAAATGAGAGAATGAAGATCCTGCGCTGGTGGGCGATAATCCGCTGGTTCATTGTGGTCGTGCTGTTTTCGATCGGTGTTCTGCATATGAGCTTTGAGGATAAAATGGCTCAGTCGATAGCATTCATCGGTGTGTTTACCGGGATAGTTGCCCTGAATTTGCTGTTCCAATTGCAATTGGGATTTCGCAAGGCATGGGTGATCGTTTTCCAGGTCGTCCTTGATCTGATCTTTGCTACGATGGTCGTGCATCTTACCGGTGGTCTATCCAGCTATTTCGTCTGGGTTTATCTCATTGGGGTGATCACCGCTTCTCTCACTATTCCCAAGACGGGTGGCGTGGTCACGGGCTTGATAGGCAGTCTCTCATTACTGTTTTTGATCATCATGTACCGAAACCATATCGTCAGTCCGACCAGTCTTACTCCTTTTGATGTCACCGGCGCCACGGTTTATATTCTCTCTTACACGGGGCTATTCTGTGGAGTGGCTTTCATTGCCAGCCGTCTGAGCGACCAGCTCAATACCAGCAAGACCCATCAGGAAGAGATCGACAAGCTCAATGATGAGATCAATGAACTCAAAACCAGTTTGGAAGAAGCCAGGGGACTGGAAGGCAAGTTTGAAGATATGCTTCCCCTACTGCGAGACGTGGCGCATATCGACCACGACATCAATACACCTCTTTGCGTGATCTCACTCTCGCTCAGCCGGGTCAAGAAGATAGCCCAGGAAACAGGATCTGAAGGATTGAGCAAGACAAACAACGAGATAACCGAATCGGTAAACAAAATCAGTTCTATTCTGAAGAAACTTGAAGAGCTCAAAGCTCATCCCCTGCTTGGCTACAAGAGAGGAGTGTAATCATGCCATGCAAGATAATGATCGTCGATGATGAACAAAATATCCGGGACATTATCAGCGAATTTCTCTCGGAAACCGGATATAGCGTCGCTGTCGCAGTCGATGGAGTGGATGCGCTTGAGAAAGTGCAGTATGAGCAGTATGACCTGTACATAATAGACGTTTATATGCCTCGCATGGATGGTCTGGAACTTCTGGTCAAGCTGAAGGAATTGCAACCTCTGGCGGTAGTGATCGTGACGACCGGATTCTCCAGCATAGACGTTGCCATAAAAGCGATCCGCAACGGCGCATACCACTATCTGACCAAACCGATCCAGGCGGAAGAGCTGCTCAAGGTGGTAGAATCCGGGCTGGAACACAGCATCGCCCTGGGAGAGATCCCCGCGCCACAAAGCATTCAGGCCGAGCCTTCTCCCGAAGGTGCGGATACTCCGCTCTTGCGTGGATTCAGCAAAGATCAGCAGCAGGAGTTCTATTCGATCGGATGTCCGGCTCTTTACAAGGAAGGTGACGAGATCCCCCTGAAGGATGATCCCGGCTCGATGATCTGGATCGAGAGAGGTAGAGTCGGCGTCTACCATAACAACGCCCTGGTGGAAACCCTCAAAGGAGGCGATATCTGGGGCGAGGAAACACTTTTCAATACTGGGGCTGTCTTCATCAATCTGAGAGCACAACAGGAAGTTCAGCTTCGTCATTTCTCCCGGCGTAAACTCATTGAGTTCTTCTCCTATCAGGAGGAGACTCTGACCAAGCGCTATATGATCAACCTGATCCAAAGCATATATTCCAAGTGGCGCAGAACGATATTCAAGCTGGGGCTTTACAGCGGTTTTGTACCTCAGGAGAAGCACAGGTAGTCCCATGGATACAAACGAGCTGTTCCCCGGACTGAGAGAAGCACTCCCGACCCATTATATCGGGGTAGAGCTGAGCCAGTCCATCAATAAATGGCTTCTGAGCAATCCAGACGCACAGGAGCGGGCGCAGTATTTACTCAGCACGTGGTTGTACAAGATGCGCGAGATCCACGCGTCGGATATTGACTATGGCGCCGCAGGAAGCAAAGGTATGGTGTGGTTCAGGGTCTATGGCATCAAGAAAGCCTATCCAGCCCTGGGAACCTTTACTGACAGTGAGACCTCTGCGATCATTCTGAGCAATCTCACTCCCGCGCAGAAAGAGATTCTCTTCATGCGTAAGAGCGTGGACTTTTCTCTGAGCATGAAAGAGGAGACGGCGATCGCACGATTCCGTGGTTCCGTCTATTATGACCGGGGGTTCCTCTGTTGCAATTACAGGCGGATCAACGATAAGCTGTTCACTATTGAAGGATTGGGCATTCCCCGCCCGATTGCCGACAGGATGAATCTCAGAGCCGAAAAAGCCGGGCTTGTCCTCGTCACGGGGATCACTGGCAGCGGTAAAAGCACTACCCTGGACGCTGTGATCGATATGAACAACAAAGAGAATGAAGCTCATATCGTGATCATCGGTCACCCTATTGAATTTGTGCATGATTCCAAGCACTGTCTGATCCGCCACAGGGAAGTCGGCGTGGACGTTCTCTCGTTTGAGGCGGGAGCGATCGAAGCTCTGCGACAGGATCCGGATATCATTGTCGTGGGAGAAATGCGCGACCCCAGAACGATCGCCACGGTTCTGGAGATCACAGATAGCGGACATAAAGCTTTCACTACCCTGCACACCAGCTCCGCCATCGACAGTATTCACCGTATCATTGCAGAATTCCCGGCTGAGGAACAGGAACGTATTCGCAACCGCCTTGCCGATGTTCTCACCGTGATCATGTCCCAAAAGCTGGTCCCGACCGTTGACGGTAAGCTTATTCTTGCCAAAGAGATCCTCTCAGTGGATGCCTCTGTTCAGGCGGCTATTCGCAATAAAAACATCGGGGAGATCTACCAGATGATGGTGGAAGGCAGGAAGTTCGGGATGATGACTCTGGAGCAGGATCTGCTCGAACTATACAAACGTAATCAGATAACCAATAAAACAGCGATGAATTTTGCCAACAACAAGAAGCGCATGATGCAGCTGTTATCCATGAAATAAGCGAGGTAATATAGATGCAAAAACACCCGAAGCAAGCCTTTGGTATCTTTGAGGATGGGCACAGCATCAGGCTGGCACATCTGATCAAAGAGAATGACCTGCTGTATCTGGAAGCGCTGGACAGAGTTGATCTGGACAAGCCGATATACAGAGAGTCGGAAGAGAGGGCGTTACCCGAAACCGAACCTGATGAATGGGACGAGAAGACCGCGGATACTGACCTCAAGATCGAGGATTATGACGCCAGTCTCAGTTCTCCGCTGGAGATGCAGCCCTATGACAATCTCTTTGCGGCACATCCTCTGCGTCTTGGAGTCATAGCGCTTAATATCAATGATGACAACATTATCAGGAGTACGGAATCCTTCACCAAGCCGGGAACGATCAAGAAGTACGCCAAGGATACCATCACAGCGCAGAACTTCAAAGCCGGATCATGGGAATATTCATTCGCAAATATAGGTGGGAGGAAGAACCTATGGCTGCATCAGGGGATCAATTTACTCCTGGAGATGGTCAGGGATTTCCAGAAGAAGAGCAGAATCCCGCTGTATTACCAGCTCGCGGATGCCAATGACATCGCCCTGACCGATTACTTTAAACAACTGATCGCCGGGATAGAGAAACGCATGCTCCTTGTCTGCCTGGGAGAAGATTACCGCAAAGCTTTCGTCTTTGAGAACGGCGTCTGGATCGATACCCTTCCCTTACAGATCCCTCAACGGAGACCAGAGGTAGAAGTTATTTATTCCAAGCTCTCCCTCGCTCTGGACAGCTCTCCCCATGGTGATCCCGAAGTTATCGTGGTCTGCGGAGATATGGTCAACGATCTGGGAATTCAATATCTGCGCACTCAGTTTGAAGGCGCGGAAGTGAATTTCTTGGGATTTCCTCATTTGATCGTGGATGAAGAGAAGGCTGATCTCTTTGATCAGGTATATCTCTCCCAGTTCGCGATCCCTATCGCCCTGGCTTACAAGGCTCTGCATCCTGACGATGCTCATTTTACCCAAAGCAATTTCCTGCCCTCGAATATCGTCGAGGGCCAGAAGGTCTTCAAGGTAGCCTGGCACGGTTTTCTGGTGCTGGGATTGATCTTCGTGTTTACGACCTTCTTTACCGTCCACCTCCTTCAGGGAAGCAAGAACTACAGGGAAGCGACCAAGAACAACCGGGAACTGAACCGGATTTTGACGATCAGACGCGAGGAAGCCAAAGAGATCCAGCAGATCCGCATGAACCTCGAACTCCATCAGAAGAGCATCGAAGCGATGCGGACGGTTCTGGATAACAAGAATCCCTGGTCTTTCCTTCTGGATCTGATAGATCGCAAGTTCGCCTCTCTCTCCACCAGTTGGCTGACCAATCTGCGCATGGACAAGGGCAAACTGATCCTTACCGGAACGACCACGAACCGTGGGCATGTGATCCAATTTGCCGACATGCTTCCCAATAGCCAGATCCGTAAGGTGACCAATAGCAAGGTACGGAATTATACCCTGTGGCAATTTGAGATATCTTCGGATCTTCCCAAAGTAGATTGGATGGGCAAGATCGAAGAAGACCTGCAAAGACTGATGGCGATCAAAGAAGCTTATGGTGAAGGCGGTCTCGATTCCGGAGGCGGTAAGGCTGCCGCGATCACCGGACTTGCCGCGATCCCCGAAAATCTTCTCCTGACCCCTCCTCCCCAGCTACTCGCCAAGAAAGACGCTGCGGTCACTGCCTACAATGCCTTCCTGGTTTCCGCCAAAGGCAAGAATATCTGGCAATACAGGGAATTGGGACAGGGCTTCATGCAGAAGTATCTGAACCATCCTCTCGCGCCGTATGTACGCTGGAGAATGGCATACAGGTTCTATCTGGACAAGGAGTATGGCTTCGCCATGCAATATCTAAAGCCGATGCTCAAGGTTCAGAATTCAAACTATGGTTACGCAGTGTTGCTCGCCGGGAGGATCTATTACGCCACCGGAGATCAACAATATAAAGAGATGTACCGGATAATGAAGAGTGACTATGCCATGCATCCGCTCGCCGCTGTTGTCAACGAAGATCTGAAAGTTGTAGGGAAGTGATCATGACAAACACACAAAGAAACACACTCGTCCTCGGCATACTGCTGATCTTCCTGCTGGTCTTCGGGATCAGTGTATCCAGAAACTATTCCAAGAAGAGCAATGATCTTCTGGCAAAGAACAAAGATCTCAAGTCCAAGATCGCGGCTCTGGATTATCAACTTTCCAAGATCGATTCTCTCCGCTATCAGTATGAGATGCAGCAAGAGCTGCTCGCCCAGCAGAGTAAGATCATCATCAATAATGATTCCCCCACGATCACCTATCAGTACCTGCTGAAACTGCTGAAGTGGATGGGACGTTCGATCCCCTTCGATTTTGCCATGGCTGAAGGGAAGAAAGACGATACCAGCTGGAACGAGTATGTCGTCAGCGGTCGAACGAATTACCGTGATCTGCTCTATCTGACTCATAATATCGAGCACCAGCGGGCTGTGCTGACCATTGAGGAACTGACTATAGGCGCCGATGGAGTCGCAAACAGCGACACGGTGTCCTTCTCGATGATCTTCCGGACTCACTTCCGGGAAGGAGGATCAGAAGCGGCAGACCTTACCAAGAAAGACGTCCCTCCTCTGTACACAGGATACAGCGTGTTCAATTCCCGGATTTATGAGACTCCTCCGCCCAGGGAATACGATCCTGCTCTGCTGGCAGTCGATGCCGCGGTCATGATCGCCATGACTGAGAACAGGATCTTCGTCCGAGACGAGCAGAAGGTGATCCGCATTCTTGCCGTGGGGGACAAGGTCCGCGATGGCTATCTATACAGCATCGACACAGTGAACGGGAAAGCTGTGTTCAAGCTGAACCAGTATGGGGTCTATGAAAACCATACCATATTCCTGAATCAACCTAAATGAGGTTAATATGATAAAGTATATCAGTCTGTTCCTTAGCCTGCTCCTGTTGTTCACAGGTCCATTGGCTGCCGTTGTTGCTAATGCTCAAGAGTCTTTGGTCTCCGTGAACGAGACCACAGGTATCAACGAAGCGATCCAGATCCTGGAGATCTATGCCCTGCGCGAGACCTCCAAGAAGATCATCAACATGAGTGCCTACAGCGGTCCCATCGGCATCCCCGTATCGAGCCTGCCCTGGCGCAAAGCTCTGGATATTATCGCACTCAAGAACGGACTCCTCGTGGAAGAAAGCGCCGGATTCTACTGCCTGAAAAACGTCGCAGTTCAGACTGAGGCTGCCGTTGTCGAACAGCAATCAAAAGCCGTGACCAAATCTGTCCGTATCAAGGCAGTGGCGGTCGTGGCGGATAAAGCCTATATGCGCTCTCTGGGGATCGATTGGTCCACACTTCTCAATGGAAAGGTAAATGTTGACGTAGGTTTCACAGGTGCCCAGAACGTTGCCGGAAGTATCTTCAATGCGGGAGTCTCACGCCTTACGGGCTGGGATGGGAACACTATCGAGGTCAACACTTTACTGAAGACCATCGAGAGCGATCAGAAGGGTAACGTTATCGCTCAACCGGTGCTGACCGTCAGTTCCGGTAAGCGTGGTTTCATCCAGGTTGGTCAGGATATTTCGGTAAAGACCGCGGACGAAGCCGGCAACACCACTGATACATTCTTCGCGACCGGTGTGATCCTCGACGTTGTCCCCACCATCATCGATGTCGAAGGCAAGGAACTCGTGCATCTGGTGCTCAGCATCGAGCGTTCGACAGGAACTCCCGGCGCAGTCAGCACCGTGATCAACAAGAGCAAATCTTCTACTGAACTGATCCTCTATGATGGTGAAGAAACCGTCATCGGCGGGCTTTATGATACCGATGAATCCACCTCCCGCAGCGGTATCCCCATCCTCAAAGATCTGCCCTGGTGGGTATTCGGGATCAGATATCTGACCGGATACACTAAATATGAGAAAAAAGAGCGTGAACTGATCCTGCTGCTCAAAGTGGACATCATCGATGATGCCCTGACACGCGCCATCAAAGCACACGAGACCGCCAAAGAGAGCGCGAAACCCTGAGCGTCAGAGCCGAAGCTCTGCCAATGAACCCGAGGAGATACTAAAGACGTGAGGATAACCACTCGTCTGCTGATCCTGTTTATCGCGATCACTATCGCCTTCGCGGGATATTTCTATCTCTTCATTCATATCAAGAATACAGAATCGCGCATCTTTCAGGAGTCTGACCTTTTTGCCAGAAAGCAGACCATCGATGCCGTGATCGAGATCAAAAAAGAGACCCAGAAGGGAATCGTCAACGAGTACCAAACCAGCGGCGATATGATCTCCTTCATGAAGACCGGGGATCTGAACTGGGCACAGAGAAAGCTCGTTCCCCTGCTTTCCGCCCACAATTTTGCCCTGATCCAGGTTTACGATGTTCAGCATCAATTGATCTTCTCGGCGAGCAACCCCAGTTACCCGTCGCTGAGAGATTATACCTATGAACCTGTGCTGCTGGATAGCCTGGCAGCCAGGCACAACATGGATTTTCTGGCACGTTCGGGACAGAGCTATCTCCAGACGGTTGCTTCGACCATTCACGCTGAGGCGGATAGCACTTACAGCGATCCTCTGGGTTACATCATGATCGGCAACAACTGGGACGGTGCCTTCTTTAAGGGGCTGGCAAAATCCATAAGTTACGACCTCGCCATGAATAGCGTCGAGCCTGCCACTACCGAGAAAGACCAACCTCAGTTCAATATCCGCATCGTTCGTCCCATGGTGGACTGGCAGGGACGCGAGATACTCTGGCTGACTTTCTATATCTCGAACCCTTATCTGAAACAGATGCAGTCCCTGGGAAAACAGGTAATCTTTGGCACCGGCGGGTTCATTCTGCTCTTTCTCTTTATCCACTTTATCCTGATCGAGCAGTGGATCAGCATTCCCCTAAGTCTTATCTCCAAAAGCCTGAGAGAGATACATCCTGAGCTGATCGCGGACTTGAGCGAAAAGAGCAATGAATTTGCCGACGTGGCAAGTCTGATCGAGCAGTTCTTTGAACAGAGGCAGAGTCTCTATAAAGAGATCGAAGAGCGTAAGCGCACCGAACTGAGGCTGCGTGAAGCAGAGGAACAGACCCTGAGTATTTTCCTCACTTCTCCGGAATCGATCGTAGTCACTGACATCCATGGCAGTATCCTTACCTATAATGACGAAGCTGTGAGGCTTCTTGGCTTGGAAACCGATCAGGATAAAGATCCCGGCAGCGTTCTGGACAATATCCTGCCGCAGGATAAAGACCAGTTCGGAGCGATGATCAAGATGCTGCTCAGTGGAGAGCACGTCCGCAATCAAGAGCTGGATATCCAGAACAGAGGAGGGGATAGTTTCCCTGCTCTGATCAGTGCTTCAGTCATCTATGACGCGGAGCAGACCCCGACCCGTCTCATCTTCATTACCCGTGATCTGTCTGAGCTCAAATCTCTGGAATCTCAGCTGCTTCAGGCTCAGAAGATGGAATCTTTGGGTACCCTGGCTGGTGGGATCGCTCACGATTTTAATAATATCATGACCATCATCGCCGGTTACATAGCCATCTCGGCAGCCAAGATCGTGGGGCAGACCGAAGCTCAGAACGACCTGGACGAAGCTCTGAAAGCCTGCCTGAGAGCCAAGAAGCTGATCAACAAGATCCTCACTTTCAGCCGTCAGACCGAACGGCTGGAGCAGACGATCGTCCTCGCGGATGTGCTGACTGATTCTCTGCCGATGATCCGGGCTTCCCTTCCCACAAGCATCGGTATCCGGACGGAGATCCACTCGCATCAGCATTGCAAGGCAGACCCGACTGAGATTCAGCAGGTTCTGATGAATCTCAGTTCCAACGCGTTCTTCGCCATGCGTAAAAGCGGAGGGTCGCTGACATTTTCCGTACGTGAGATCTCAGGCTTCGAACTGATCGGAATGGATCCCAAAGTACAGCTCAATCAGGACTATCTCCAGCTCAGCGTGGAGGACACAGGCAGCGGTATCTCTCAGGAGATACTCAGCCGTATCTTCGATCCCTATTTTAGCACCAAAACAACAGGTGAAGGCACAGGACTGGGGCTCTCCATCGTGCATGGCATCGTCACCAACAGCAACGGTTTCATCAATGTCCACAGCATCCCCGAGGAAGGAACAAGGATCACGCTCTACTTCCCGATCTGCGATCCGGTCACCAGCGCGGAGCCGACCGTACCCCCAGCACAGGAAACTGCCGGCTTCACACCTGCAAGATTGATCTTCGTCGATGATGAGGTCGCGCTCACAGAGATGTTTGGCGAATCCTTAAGCCACGCGGGATACCAGGTTAGCGTCTTTAGCGACAGCACGCTGGCTCTGCAAACTTTTTCAGCTTCTCCGGATGCTTATGACCTGATCATTGCGGACGTGACCATGCCCAAGCTGGATGGGATCAATCTTGCCTCACGCATCAGAACCTTCAGCCAGATACCAATCATCCTCTATACCGGCTACTCGGTTTACAATCTGGAAGGCGGAACAGAGACGATCGATGTGAACCGCCTGCTGAGCAAGCCTATCCTCCCGGATGAACTGATCAGGATCGTGCGCGAAGTCCTCGCGGAAAGCCGCGGCTAATCTCAGATAATCAAGCTATCCTCTTTTCAAATCCCCTATAGCACTCTTAAAGGTTTGTTGCGCGACCATGCCACACAGACGCCACGACCACGCCGCGTTGCGGCGTGATCGCGGCGTGGTCTCGGCATCATAATGGTAAAAACCTTTAAGGGAGCTATAAGGGGAATAGGGCGTATCTATTGATAAGTATTGGTGTTAGGATGAAATAGATTCAGAGGACTGATTGAAAGAGTGAATCAAACGGTGTGGATCAAATGAGGACGAGATAAGGTATGGGAAAGATGAGCGTGGGGCTACTTCTTCTTCTGCTCCTCACGCAGTTTCTTCCACCAGTCAAGCCGTTT